>Ga0307968_1005198_pt1 | contig 10443 bp, 11 predicted proteins | sample OrgLakmetagen650_FD_201834 | JGI IMG/M metagenome (GOLD analysis project Ga0307968, IMG submission 201834) | Saline water microbial communities from Organic Lake, Antarctica - #650 | ecosystem: Environmental > Aquatic > Non-marine Saline and Alkaline > Saline | place: Antarctica: Organic Lake... | reverse complement strand
CACACACATACACGCACGCACACACATACACGCACGCACACACATACACGCACGCACATACACGCACACACACACACACACACACACACACACACACACACACACACACACGATCAGACACACACACACAAACACACAAACACGCACGCACACACACATACACACACACATGCACGCACGCACGCAAGCATGCATGCTCACGCGTATTTGCCCCCCCGCACACGCACACGAGCATGCACACGCATGCGCACACATATACGCACACGTATCACAATTCAAGCTTGCATGCATAGATGCAATCTCGGACGCATGCACATACATACACGCACACGCATGCACAAACACGGCATCATGCACACCCACAAACACACACACAGCGAGCACTGGCAGCCCTATTTGCGTCACACACATGACTGCCAGCCCTCCAGTGCCAAAGCCAAGTACCTGTCCTCTCGGCACAGCAGATCCTTGACTATCTTTGCAGCTCTCGCCCGCCTGGGTGTTTTAAACAACCCTGCTCAGAACCCACACAGGAAGGCACAGCAATACCCGCAAGAAGACGATGTTACGAGCAAGCATTGTGCCTCGTCAGCTCAGCCATCTCGACAGCTTCTTACCGACCAGCAGTCAAGCCAAGATCAGCTCCATTCTTGCCCTGATGACCGAGGCTTCAATGGCAAGCACGAGGCGGAGGTTGGTAGTGAGGAGGGCAGCAGGCGTGTAGTGGAGGGTGGGGTGGGAAAGGACGAGAGATCAAGCAGCAGCAGGGCCTGCGTGCGGCCTTGGCAACCTGGAGAGGAGTTGCGCATTACTATTGCAGGTATAAGACGTAGTTGTGCATAATGGTAGCAGATCATGCTGAGGTGCAGGATGGTTCCCACTGGTTCAACATGCATGAGATACGAAATGCCATCAATAAGGGTGGTAGAACAAAGGACGCATTGCGGGATTGTGATGGTGGGCGTCATATTCACGTCATTGCCATGGATACGGCATAACATAAAAAGCTAACTTGGTGAGCACAGACAGCTGTGCTGTTGTTTGTCAATGTCAGATGTTCACATATATATCCACGCAACCACACGCTTTCTTCGGTGCATGCCTCCTTTAAAATCACGTGTGTAGGTGCTGACAGGAACGAGGGCACCAACGCCGTTGAGACTGCAGTGCGTTTTGGGGAGCTGCTGCGGTTGTGTAGTGCAGCAGGAGTGCAGCGCGTACGTTTGATGCTGTGTGGGCCAGGTGCGCGTGTGTATACGTGTGTGTGTTTGTGTATTTGTGTATTTGTACGTTTTTGTGCGCATGTGTGCATTGTGCATGTATGTAACTCATACGTGTCTCTTTTTCTCTCTCTCTCTCTCTCTCTCTCTCTCTTTCTCTTCACACACACACACACACACAAAACAGACACAGACACACACATAAAACTATTTGATTCCATTCTAACACGCACCTTGCCATTCGCACATGCCCCCCAGGGGTGTGCAAATCGTGGAAATCAGGCACCCTGCTGCTGCCCCCAGAGCCATCTCGGGAACGCCCCACAAGCCAGCCCCACACTCCTCGCAGCCACCGATGCAACGTACCTTCACCACCAGATCAGACAACAACACCATGCAATGTACCTTCACCAGATCAGACAACAACACCATGCAACGTACCTTCACCACCAGATCAGACAACAACACCACAGCCGTCGACGCCCAACCCACTCACACCACTCCTACCACCACCATCTACGCCGTCACCGCAACCACCAGCAAGTGCATGCCAAAATGCACCACCATTACCACCACCACCACCACCACCTCTTCCATCCCAGTCAGATAGAGCAGCAGAGGCAGGGGCACTGACAGGATCTACACCTTTAGTGGCAAGTCCAGCAGTGACCGGAGCAGCAAGCAGCATGAAGTGCACACCCTTCGCAGCTGCTCCTCCTTTCACTCACACTAGACATCAGACAGAGCCCCAAGAAGGAGCAGCAGAGAGTAGCAGTGGCAGCAGGGAGCAGCAGCAGCAGAACAGGGAGCAGAGGAGTCAGGAGGGGCAAGAAGGAGCAGCAATAGGCAGAAGCAGCAGCACCAGGAGGCACCTGGCCGGGCAGGGCTCCCAGCAATTCGCAACTCCGCGTGCTGCTCTCGGAGAGCCGCTTTTGTCTGTGACTTCTGTGCACTGTGAGGCCCACCACCAAGCAGACATGTCACAGGTATGTGCAGTGTGTCCTTGTGTCCTTGTGTGTGTAAGTGTGCGCGTGCGTGTCTGTGTTTGTGACTGTGATTGTGTGTGTGATTGTGTGTGTGTGTGTGTGTAATTTTGTGGTTGTGCACAGGATCAAGGTCTCTCTTCCTGGAAGAGGTCGGCGGTTCGAGGAGGTCCCCCCATAAAGGTGCCGTTGAACAATTAAATAATGAAAACTTGACCTCTTGAACAATCTAAACATGAACGATTTAAACATGACCTCTGCATCGTGTAAGGCCCACCCCCAAGCAGGCATGTCACAGGGTTGCACGTACCTGTACTTTGGTGCCTGCTTTTTTCCTGGGTGCTTGCTTACCTGTGTCTGATCAAATCACCGTCACTGCAAAGTATAAGACTTAGCACAACAACTGAATTGATTGATGGCCAGTCTTATTGAACAAGACATATAGAACTCTCAACTGTCAACCAGCTTAACTGCTCTGTCACACGATTTGTCGCTGCCAACGATTGGGCATGACACCTGCTTTTTATCCCTGTCCTTTGTGCCCGCTTTTATTCTTGGTTGGGTTCCGTACTTTTCGGACCTCCTTCCTCGCATGTGCAACCTCTGTTCAATATAATTGTGTGTTCACAAAAGTAGAGATGCTGATTTGCAAGTGTGCTTGTACAAGAGGCGTGCAATAAACTGTGTTCTTGGTTTGCTGTGTGTGTATTTGCAGTTTCCTACTTTGTGTGTAGGTAATTTGAACAGGGGGCTTATCACAAAGGCATGCGCATACATTGCACACATGCACACACAAACGTACACACATGCACGCAACAACATGATTGCACCCACACATGCCTATGTAGACCTCAGGCGATGAGCGTGTACGTGCGCACATGGACAGCGCTGGAGAAGAGGAAGATGCAGAGGCTGGCCGCAAGTCCCAGCAGGTGAGTTGTTGCAATTCCAGCAGGAGTGTGATTGCAAGTCTTAGCAGGAGTGTGAGTGTGTTGTAGAACAAGTTCTATGCCGGCAGTATGTCGTAGCAAATCCAGCAGGTGTGATGTTGCAGTTTTAGCAGGAGTGTGGTTGCAAATCCTGGCAGGAGTGAGTGTGTTGTTTTCTATGCCGGCAGCATGTGCCGTTGCAAATTCCTGCAGGAGTGTTTTGTGCGAGCTGGTGTGCCCTCACTAGACAGCACATGTTCATTTCTAGTGACACCTTGCATGCTCATTTCTAGTGACACCACTACACAGCACATGTTCATTTCCAGTGACACCTTGCATGCTCATTTCTACTTGACACCACTACACAGCACATGTTCATTTCTAGTGACACCTTGCATGCTCCTTTGAATTCCTTTCTGTCTATAAATCCACTTCCTCCAATTTGATACGACACATACACAACCCAAACTCTGACAAACGCACATACACGAGCTTGCACATGCGCACACACACACGCATGCACACTCACACACACGTTTACAAACACACAGCAAGCCCACCAGCTTGCGCAAGCCTGGGTACAGCAGCAGCAGCAGGTGCAGCAGCAGCAGCAACGGCAAGTGCAGCAGCATGCTGAGTTCAAGCGAGCAGCGTCCACACAGTCCTTACTCAGCAGTGGGGGTGGAAGCAACAGGCGCAGGTTGATGCAGGCCCAGCAGCAGCAGGAGCAGCAGCAGCAGCTGCAGCAGTGGCAGGAGCAGCAGCACGCAGAGCTGAGGCGAGCAGCCTCCACGCAGTCGCTGCTGAGCGGTGGGGGTGGAAGTAATAGGCGCAGGTGAAAACATGCTACTGCTATGGATGCTGCTACCTTGGATGCTGCTGCTATGGATGCTCTTGCAGGGTGAAAAAGGAAGCTGTAGGGGTAGAGGGCTGGGTCAGGTATAGAGCCAGGACGGCTGAATGAAAATAAAATGGGACTGCTTTGAATGGTCACATCACTTTTTTCAATACCCCTAGGCCCTGGGTAAGCAGCGTTGTCGTCAAAGCGCTCGTTAGCGCTCCTCCTTTCAGGCAGGTCGGATTTCCTTGCTCTTCGGACTGCACCTCGCCTTTAAGGGAACTTCCAGTTTGATGTCACGCAATCCTGCACCCGCTCCATACACGTAGGCGGCAGCTGTCATTACAGGCCCAGACAACACCCTCTGGCTTACTCGCGGAAGAAATCGACTGCGCTCATACATTCTTAATAACTGCAGGCAGCTGGCTCTGCATTCCCAGATACAGCTGGCTTACTCACAAACACAGATGTTGCGTCTTCCCTGAAACTGCAGACAGCTGTCTCTGCAAGCTTACAAACACAAATGTTGCGTCTTAATACTGCAGGCAGCTGTCTCTGCAAGCCCACCAGCACCTACAGCAGGAGCTGCAAGAGCAGCAGCAGCAGCACGACCATATGCGCAGGGTGGTTTCCACACAATCCCTGCTTGGTAGTGGGGGGGCTAAGCTGAGGCCCAGGCGTGTGCTTGGGGAGAGGCGGTTGAGTTTTGGGGGCCAAGGGGTGAGCTCGCAGGCTCTCAGAGGGCAACAGCAGCTGCTGCCGCAGCCACAACACCCGCAGCAGCAGCAGCAGTCACAGCAGCAGCAGTCACAGCAGCGGCTGTCACAGCAGCAGCAGCAGCCGCCTCAGAGTGGCACGCTCAACCAACAAAACCCAGGGGTGCCCCTTCCCTCACCACCACCAGCAACGACAGCAACGACAGCGCGGCCATCACTGACAGCAGCAGGGGCAGAAGGGAGCGGTGCGCAAGGCCCACATGCAGTCATGGTCGTGCGTGTCGCCTTTGCACCTGGACGACTGCACGACATGGATGAGCTGCACTGCTCCCGTTTGGGCCGTCGCCAGGCGGCTTTGGCTGCACAACAGCAGAAGCAACAGCAGCAGGAACCACAGCCACAGCAGCAGCCACAGCAGCAGCAACAGCCACAGCAGCAGCAGCAGCAGCCACAGCAGCAGCAACAGCCACAGCAGCAGCAAGGACAACCACAGCAGCAGGATGCTGGACTGCCAGCTTGCAATGCTGTACCTGACTTGGACGTTGAAATTGATGCAGTGGCGGCTGAGATGCATGACCTGGACACGCCTCAGCGCCCTCCCCATTTGGTGGTGTGCTTCAATGCAGGGGTGAGCCCAAGAGCTGAGGTTGCTTGCTCACTATGTCATTACGTCCCTGCACTGTTCAGGGTTTCATTAACCCAACCCTCAAACCCATTCATGCGCTTTATTTTTTTGCCTGTTGGTGGCAGGGACACGCCTCAGCCCCCCCTCCCTACTTAGTGGTGTGTTCTATTGTAGGGGATGAGTCTAAGAACTGAGAGGTGATCTGCCTTGATGTGTACGCCTCATAAAATTGCCATTGAGACCTGAGAGGTGATCTGCCTTGATGTTTTGACTGCCTTGGCGACTACGCCTCATTAAAGTCGCAATCCCTCCTTGCATGGTGAATTCCCACATGAGGAAAATCCTTTGTTTTGTGTACTAAGATCCCTCGTTCCCTTTTCTGATTCTCTGTAAAGGCCTTACAATGGGCCAGTCTAGATCGCGCTAAGGCAGGTTTGAGGTCAGTAACACAGGTGCAGGGAACGCCTCAATTATGAAGCAGGCACCTCAGAATATCACAGCATCTCACTTGACGTCAGCTTTGCAGGCGCAGGAAAGACCTCAATTATGACGCAGGCACCTCAGAAAATCACAACATCTCACTTGACGTCAGTTCCCAGGTGTAAGAGATACTTGAGTTACAAAGGAGACACCACACAATGCCACAACATCCCACTTGACGTCAGCTTTGCAGGTGTAGGAGGCACCGCACAATATCACGTCCGCTGCTGGTTATCGGGGCACATGTTGCAGCTATAACCCAGCTGCAGCTTTTCATGGCTTGATGCAGCTTTTCATGGCTTTTCATGGCTTGATGCAGCTTTTCATGGCTTGATGCGCTAAAGAGGCTTGGAGCCTTTTGCTACAGGCCTCTAGACTAAACCCATGACAACCGCCAAACACGTGCTACTATGTGCTCAACCTCGTGCGAGCCTGATACACAACTGCACGCTGCCACGTGGTCATTAGTTTGCTTTGCCCGTGTGCGCACGCAACGCAGGTTTGGGGCTACGGCTTTTCTTGGACTCAAACCATTCGGTATGCAACGCATCAGCTGAAGGCCCCTGTCATCCTCACAGCATACAGCATGTGGGTTTGGGTGGTGTACTCCTAATGGAAGGGTCTCTGTGTGTGTTTGGGTGTGTGTGTGTGAGTGTGTGTGTGTGTGCGTGTGCGTGCATGATGCCTTTGTCTGCCCATGCACTTCGCACGTAAGTGTAATTTGCTGTGCCAAAGGCCCTCGCCTGCCCACTGCCCATAGCACAAAAGCATGGAGAACTATTCTTGTCTCTCAGGACGTCTGTGCATGAAAGATCTTAGCCTGCTCACAAATTGCAGCAGCCAGTAGTGGCTGCGTACGACTATGCTGGCGCATGTGCACACTTAGTTTATAAATTGTGCATGCTTGCGCCGACGTCACTACTCAAAATGGTATTTGGAGGAAGTGTTGGCAGGTTTTTCTCGCACACGCACAAAGGCACATTTAGTAGGTACTCGTCTTTATACTCACACACACACACACACACATACACACACACAGTGAGGAAGCAGAGGATGACGAGGACACGATCGATGAGGCGGGCCTCGGGCACTGCTTGCTGTGGGAAGCAGAACGTAACCCCTACGGCTCCATGCGCTCTTGGAGGTGGAGCGAGTTGCTGCCCCCTTCTTCTTCTGCTGCTGCCGCTACTGATGCCGTGCAAGCATCAGCAACCACACTTATGCCTACACCTACTCCTACTCCTGCACCCGCACCCGTGTCTGCACCCACACCACCACCCACACCCACACCCACAAAACCACCAACGACGGCTCGTGCATCACAACCACCACCAGCTCTAACAACAACTCCCTCAGCTCCCACACCACCGGATCAGATCACGTTGCACACCATAGGCAACGGTAATTGCAGCGACCACAGGCACAGCAGCAGTAGCAGCAGCAATACTATAACATCCCTAAACACCCCCCCTCTCCCTGTGGCCTGTATGGAGCATGTGGGCGAGGGAGCGGCGGAGGGAAATGGGAAGTTGGTGGAAATGGTGGAGGAGCCTACGGGTGGTGAAGGCACTCTCAGTGGCAGCGTCAGGGAGAAAACTCAGGGTAGTGAAAGTGAAGGCAGTGGCAGTGGAAGCGACAGCGAGGAGGAGCTGCTGACCAGTAACCAAGCGTGGTTGTGCATCGGGCCCATGGCCGCAAATTGAGCAGCCCTTTAAAGATGGTGTCGTTATCCCTTGCTATCCCTGCTTTGCATTACAAAGGCTTGCAGTAGTACATTTGTATATATTCAGCCGCGTCACGCTGTTTGCAGCACGCACACACACACACACACACACACACACACACGCTGTCCGCAGCACACTAGCAATTTTACTGTATACGTGTGTTTGTGATAAGTGGCTCCTAATCCTTGATACATGTGGGGAGTGGTATTTCAATGCTGTGTAGTCTTCTCTTCTTGTGATCAATGGCAACAAGTGATATATGATATATGAATTCTTGTAGTGTTTTAGCTTGAATTCATTGCAGGTTTTTGTATAATCCCTTGCCAAATTAATGTGGGAGCAGTGGTGTTTCGTTCTTGCACACTTGCTAAGAAGTCCTTGCTGCGGTTCATGTTATGATGTGATCGGCACAGTACTTTATTTGGAGCATGGTCACCTCCGGCATCTCATGAACGTCTTTATTTTTATCTTCTGGCCGGCACTGCAATATGGTTTAAGTTTGCGATCCTCTAATAAGGGTTGGTTTATTGCACGTCACCGTTGACTGTGCTATCTCTAAGTTATAAGTTAGAAATAACATGCGTGTACCCTCAGACATACTCGGATTATACTTTCCTCAACCCTTTGGTTGACTTATGCATCTTATGCACCATATCTGCTTCTTGTGGTGCAGCTTACGGGTCGGACAAAATCTTTTTAATTCGTCGATGTTTGCAACTTCATGTGCCCTTGTTTTCCTTTTTTGGCTTCTGAATAGGTTGAATGGTGCAGACATTTCTTGTTGTAAACCTTGTAAACTTTGAATGGTGCAGACCCAACCCAATCTAATTGAGGAATCTGACGCCTAGTCGCAGGGGCCATACCAGGCATCCACATCAATATTCTTTTGTATGTGACCCCCTAATCAAAACCCCTCTTCTATTTATCGTCGGCAGTGTTGAAATGGATGTTGGGAGTTAGAGACACCACGCCTTCATGGTGTGTCATGCGAGAGTGTGGATTGGAACCCCTACAGTTCAATTGGTTTCGCGCGGCAATGCGGCTGTACAATTCTTTGACTAAGCAGCCAAATCCAACAGCTACACAATGAAAAATATCTTACATGCTCGTCAGACATTTCATTCTGACATGCGTGTGTGTGTGTCAGACATTTCATTCTGACATGCATCTGAGTACACAATCCAATGATTGCTGGTCAGCCCATATTCTTTCAGCCATGGACAGTTGACACAATCGTACATCTTCAAACAAAGCTGCAAAACTGTGAACCCATTCATCTCAGCTGTTTTGTCGTAGACCTCAGGGAAAGACACTTGGGAGTACTGGACACCTTATTCTGACGTTCGTTTTTCGGTGGGGCTCTGTCTAGTGTGAGCATTAGTTGAGAGCCTTTCCTTAAAGCACAATGCCACTGGTGTTTTCCAGCGTAGACTCTTACTTTAACTTAGATTAATTGGCTGACACGCTCCTAAGAGAACACAACAGCAGACGGATCGGACTACTCATCACCATTGGTGTGCTCTTCCTACCAGAAAAGCTCTGGTCACTCATTCGCCTGACATCCTTCCCAAATACATGTTGCTCAACCTGCCTCGTGAAGTCATCCGTAGTTCGGCTCGTTTCAGACTTTGTGTTCACACCCTACGTTTTGAAACAGCGATCTGAAATCAAAGTCCAAATTAAGCAGCATGTTCTTTTCCACGCACTGTGCCAATCCCCACATGATTTCTCTCCGCAGAAGATATGCACTTCTGTTTCCCTCAGCAGGAGCTCACGAGGTGTCTCTACTATCTTGAGCCAGATCTGATTGTTCTAGAACAATAACAAGTTATTTTTTTAAGAAGCCCCAGTCATGGGGCGCAGCCCCTAGGTTTGGCATGTTTCACACCTGAGTTCCCACCAGGGCACGCAGGCCCGCCCAGCCCACCCCCCGCCCCCAAAACTTGCAAGGCACCTTAGACTGACCAACCAGGCAGCCCTGTGGTGTCAGAGGATGGGGAAGGGCGGTGGAGGTGCTGCTGGGCGCACCGTGAAAACGAGAATTATTCACACCAGTGTGCGCAGACCCGCCCAGCGCACCCCCCGCCCCCAAAAATTGCACAGTGACCCAGACTTACAAATCAGGCAGCCCTGCGGTGTCAGGGGGAGGGGAGGGGTAGGGGGTGGTGCTGCTGGGCGCACCATGAAAACGAGAATTATTCACACCAGTGTGCGCAGGCCCGCCCAGCGCACCCCCCGCCCCCAAAACTTGCACAGTGACCCAGACTTACAAGTCAGGCAGCCTTGCGGTGTCAGGGGGAGGGGAGGGGCAGGGGGTGGTGCTGCTGGGCGTACCCCGGAACGAGTTTTGTAAAAGTTGAGACTCAGGGCCTGCCCAGAGCCACACAGCCAACGTCCAGGTCTGAAACTTGACAGGCAGGCCAAGAAAACTCGTTTGTCGAGGCATACAAGTTTTGGTGACCAGGGGTGCAGTGAGCAGTGCTGTGGAAAGAACTGACTCAATGTTTGGTAGCTGGAGGAAGCTGCCCGGCGCTCAGCCCAGCCCATGCCCCCCGAACATAATCTGACCGCACAGGCGTTGACAGGAGACGTTTATGAGTGTGCCGGCTGGGTCCGGGGCCAAGGAGAGGCGGGACGAAAAGTTCGCTGCTCCATGCAAGCACACGACTGGGTGCACGGATTTCCTCATTCAAGTTGCAAGCGAATAAAAAAATTATGTTTAATGACGCGATGAAGATGGGAGCGTGTTCTGAGAGGATGCGAGTCTCCATGTTTGACTGACAGATGTGAGCAGGTTGAAGGCTTGCATGCACGCGCAAACGCGCGCGCACACACACACACACACACACACACACACTCACACACACACACACACACACACACACAAATACGCACGCACACGCGCACGCACATACGCACGCACGCACA
>Ga0307968_1005192_pt1 | contig 10449 bp, 13 predicted proteins | sample OrgLakmetagen650_FD_201834 | JGI IMG/M metagenome (GOLD analysis project Ga0307968, IMG submission 201834) | Saline water microbial communities from Organic Lake, Antarctica - #650 | ecosystem: Environmental > Aquatic > Non-marine Saline and Alkaline > Saline | place: Antarctica: Organic Lake... | reverse complement strand
CCCCACACCCTCAAAGGCACCGTACCTGCTGCTCCATCAATCCCCGCAACTGCCGCCCCTGCCCCCCTGCCCCTCCCTCTGCCTTTTCTTCCTCCGTCAACTCCACAGAGGACCAAGCTGCAGAACTCTCGTTTGATGCGCGGCGTGACCCACGCACGGCGGTGCTGCCATCATCCGCTGTATGCCTACCACGATTACCTGCTTGTATGTGTGTGTGCGTATACTGTATATGTGATATGCGTGTATGTGATGCGCGGCACGACCCACGCATGGCGGTGCCATCATCCACTATTTGCCTACCACGATGACCTGCTTGTATGTATGTGCATGCATGTGTGCGTATTATGTATGTGTGCATGTATATGTGAGTGCGCGTGCGTGTGTGTGAGTGCGTGTGTGTATGTGAGTGTTTTTGTGTGTGTTTGTATGCATGTATGTCGCACAGCCGCTTGAATCGGCAGCGTCCCCAGGACAATCCCGTTGTCAGCTGCACTCTTTGTTTGTGTGCATGCGCTTTTTACGTCTATGTGCGTATGTATGTGTGTGTGTGTATGTGTGTGTCAGAAGGGGGGGATGCAATGCCGGTAACAGAGTGGGAGTGAAGTCCAATGCTCATAACGAGTGGGAGTGAACATCGTGCTCATTACGCACACACACACATACACATACACACACTCTCATACACACACACATTCACACTTGAGCTTTATTCCACACACGATAAGGGTCGGCCAAAACCATAGATACATACGTATATACGGTGTATACACGGTATTTTTAGCAGGAAAATCACCGTACATACGGCCATATACGGTGCACATATATACGGATCTGGCCAACATAATGAATGATGACTGAATGACATGAATGAATGAGATGATTGATGAGGCGCACATTCACACCCTTGCACACTTTTGCATCAATGAACAAACACACGCACAAACTCACACCCCTCACACACCTCCCTTGCACACTTTTGCAATAACGAACAAACACACGCACAAACTCACACCCCTCACACCCCTCCCTTGCACACTTTTGCATTAATGAATAAACACACGCACAAACTCACACCCCTCCCTTGCACACTTTTGCATCAACGAACAAACACACGCACAAACACACAAACGCATACAAAGAAACACACACCACTCGCCTGGGTGTGTAGCATCAGTGCCCTCCTCCTCCTCCTCCCTCTCCTCCTCCTCCTCCTCCTCCTCTTTGGCTTTGATGGGAGTGAAGTCCATGGGAGGCCACACGCAATTGGCTGAGGCGTTGGATGCACACGACTGAAGGAGCTCTGTATAGGTGCGGGCACCTCGGCGCACTGTGAACGAAAACAAGGAAGGCTTGTGTGTGTGTGTGTGTGTGTGTGTGTGTGCGTGTGCGCTTAAGGGTTAGGTATACCCTAAACCCTAATCCTAAACCCTAAACCCTAACTTCAACTTCACCCGCAGATGCCACAGATCCCAAAGACATTCTGTTACCCCATCCGGAAGGTTAACGAAAGCACACCCACCTACACACACATGCACACATATTTTACTTAGACACTCACACATATTATACATAGACACACATGCACACATATTATACATTGACACACATGTACACATATTATACATAGACACACATGTACACATACTATACATAGACACACATAAACACATATTATACATAGACACATGTACACATATAATACATAGACACTCACACATATTATACATAGACACACATGCACACATATTATACATAGACACACTCATGCACAGACATTGCAAGCTGATACATTTCTGGTTTGTGCCACCCTCAAACTGATTTAATGGACATTTTAGTAAATGGACATCCCAGCTGCTGTTCCTGTGCCATCCTCTTCTTACTTGTCTGTCCCATCCGCTGCTCTGTGCTATCCTCAGATACAAAAAGAGTGGACAGTATGGAGTGGACAGTACGGAAAAAAAGAGCGGACACTCCTCACTTGTCTGTCTCATTCGCTGGTCTGTGCCATCCTCAGAGTCCATGGAGGGCCACAAAATCCTGGCAGAGGCACTGGAGGAACACGCAAGCAGGCTGCGTGCGTTCCTAAGCTTGCCTGCATGTGCGTGTGTATTTGTATGTGTGTGTGTATTCGTATGTGTGTGTGTGTATGTGTGTGTGTGTGTCAGAGGCACTGGAGGAACACGCAAGCAGGCTGCTTGCGTCCCTAGGCTTGCCTGCATGTGCGTGTGCGTGTATGCGTCTGTATGTGTGTGTGTATGTGTGTGTGTCAGAGGCACTGAAGGAACACGCAAGTAGGCTGTGCGCGTCCCTAGGCTTGCCTGCATGTGTGTGTATGCGCCTGTATGTGTGTGTGTGTCACTGGAAGAACACGCAAGCAGGCTGCGCGCGTCCCTAGACTTGCCTGCATGTGCATGTGTGAATTCGTCTGTATGTGTGTGTGAGAGAGTGTGTGTGTGTGTGTCAGAGGCACTGGAAGAACACGCGAGCAGGCTACACGCTTCCTAGGCTTGTCTGCATGTGCGTGTATGCGTCTGTATATGTGTGTCTGACAGAGGTTCTGGAGGAACACGCAAGCAGGCTGCGCGCGCCCTGAGGCTATCTGTGTGTACCTAATCTGAAGGGACACACTGATAGCCTCAGGACGCATGCAGCCTGCTTGTGTGTTCCTCCAGTACCTCTGTCAGACACACACACATCCTGAGGCTATCTGTGTGTACCCAATCTGAAGGGACACACTGATAGCCTCAGGACGCATGCAGCCTGCTAGTGTGTTCCTCCAGTACCTCTGTCAGACACACACATCCTGAGGCTATCTGTGTGTCCCTCCAGATTAACGCACTCTGGAGGGATACACAGATAGCCTCAGGACGCACGCAGCCTGCTTGCGCGTTCCTCCTGTACCTCTGTCAGACAAACACACAGACGCATACACGCCAATTGGCATGCGCTGCCTGTACTTACTTTGCACAAGTGTTTGTGTTTTGAGTGATCATGCATGTGTGGCAGTGAAATGAATGAAGTGATGGCAATCAAACACGCACAGGTGTGCGAAAAAACACACTGACTGGAGGAGCAGGCCCCTGCTGCTGCACGCACACCACACACTTGAGCAAACGGAAGTACACACATACACATGTACAGACACGCGCACACATAGACGCACACACGCAGGCACGCACGCACACATACACACACACACACGCACACGCACACACACACCAGCTGGTGGAGTGAACCCCTGCTGCTGCTCCTCCTCTCCGCCAATGTCGCTTGGGAGGGAGTCCATGGAGGGCCACACGATCATTGCTGAGGCATTTGGCAGGAGAGCACGTGCGCCCCTTGGACCTGTGTGCGTTTGCGTGTGCGTGTGCGTGTGTGTACGTGTGTGTGCGTGCGTGCGTGTGTAAATGCATGTGTGTGAGTGCGTTTCTGTGTGTATTTGTGTGTGTGTGTATGTGTGTGTGTGTGTGTGTGTGTGTGTGTGTGAGAGAGAGAGAGAGAGAGAGAGAGAGAAAGAGAGAGAGAGAGAGCACAAGTGTGTTGTAAGAAAATTGACCTGACAATGCGTGTGTGCGTGCTGCATGGGCAAAATGTGTGCAAGCAAGAGTCGCATGCGCGTGGAAAAAAGCAAGCCAGCCCTGGGGAGCTCTAATCATCGAGCCATTACCAGCCAGCATATCCAACCAGATCTGAACCAGTCAGCAAGGTATTGATGCCACGTATAGCCAGCAAATCCAACCAGATCTGAACCAATCAGCAAGGTATTGATGCCACGTATAGCCAGCAAGTCCAACCAGATCTGAACCAATCAGCAAGGTATTGATGCCACGTATAGCCAGCAAGTCCAACCAGATCTGAACCAATCAGCAAGGTATTGATGCCACGTATAGCCAGCAAATCCAACCAGATCTGAACCAATCAGCAAGGTATTGATGCCACGTATAGCCAGCAAGTCCAACCAGATCTGAACCAACCAGCAAGGTATTGATGCCACGTATAGCCAGCAAATCCAACCAGATCTGAACCAATCAGCAAGGTATTGATGCCACGTAGAGCCAGCAAGTCCAACCAGATCTCAATTGTTCAGCGAGGCATCACTGCCATTACCAGCCTGCAGATCTGAACCATAGACCTCCTTCAAACAGCCATTAAAAGGGATTTCAGGTTGTTAACGCTGAGATACACAGTGTTTTTTAACCTGCCACCCAACTTGCGCAAGGTCTTTGGCGTGACAGTAAATAAAATAACGCCATGGTGCAAACACTTTCGGCATGGGTTAAGAAGAACACTGTTATGGCCTAACAGATCTAGGCCATTCCCAGATCAAGGCTCAAAGTCCTTACGCGTCCAAGATTTGAAACTAGACTTGCCACTCACTACTGTTGCTCAGAACCAGTGCATGAGAAATCAAATTTGGTGCAAATTTGGCATACATACCACAGCTGCTGCGGCCGCTGCACCACACACATACACACACACACACACGCGCTCAGTTCCGTTTTAGCACCCTCTGGCATGTGCTCCCTGAGCAGATCCTTTAACGCAATGAAATCTCATTTGGCACATTCAGAAGCTGCTGCGCCTGCCACAGGCTTATAAAGTTGCCCTAACACACACCCACACACCCACATATCCACACACACCCTAACTATCCAGATATGTCCAGCCCGCACCCTGAGCAGACCCCTGAGCACAAAAGTAGCCCAAGTTTGCAGTCTTACCAGCTGCAGCAGCCGCCACAGATCTGCGCATTTGCTCTTGATCGTCCAGATCTGAGTCCACTGAGGGCCACACGATTCTGGAGGAGGCTGTGGGCAGGAGCGTACGAGCACCTTGAGGGCCTGTGTGTATGTGTGTGTGTGTGTGTGTATGTATGTGTGTGTATGTGTGTGTGCGCTCATGCAGGCCACGTTTGGTCTTTCTTCGTCAGTGACCCTCAAGCTTGAATAAGATGTTTTGACCCACACGCACAGGCACAGGCACGCACACACACACACACACACGCACACACACAACACACGCACACACCCACACATAGGCACAACCAGTCTCACCTGTGCGCAGTGCTGGTGCTGGTGAGGGGGACTCTTCGCACTGGAGCGACTGCCGCCGGCCGGCCAAACACTCACCCACAAAAACCCACACACACAACACACGTACACACCCACACATAGGCACAACCAGTCTCACCTGTGCGCAGTGCTGGTGCTGGTGAGGAGGACTCCTCGCACTGGAGCGACTGCCGCTGGCCGGCCAAACACTCACCCACAAAAACCCACACGCACAGGCACGCACACACACAACACACGTACACACCCACACATAGGCACAGCCAATCTCACCTGTGCGCAGTGCTGGTGCTGGTGAGGGAAACTCCTCGCACTGGAGCGACTGCGCTGGCCGGCCAAGCACTCACCCACAAAAAGCCACACGCACAGGCACGCACACACAACACACGTACACACCCACACATAGGCACAACCAGTCTCACCTGTGCGCAGTGCTGGTGCTGGTGAGGGGGACTCCTCGCACTTGAGCGCCGGCTGCTGGCTGGCGGCCAAGAAGGAGGCGGAGTCTGTGGAGGACCACACAAGTCCCGTAGAGGAGTCTGAAGCAAAGGACTGATGCAGGCCTTCTGCGTATGGGCGCACGCAGCTTGACCCTTCGTGCGCGTGCTCTTCATCCTGCTGCTCCTGCTGCCGCTCTTGTTCTTGCTGTTCCTGATTCTCTTGCTGTGTCCGCTGCAGCAGCTGACCTGCACACTGCTCCTCCCTTTCCGGCTGTGTGGCATTATGCCCCGGCGTACACAGCTGCAACTGCCCTCTTCCCTGCTGCTGCTGCTGCTCCTGCACGCACTGCTGCAACTGCCCTCTTCCCTGCTGCTGCTGCTGCTGCTCCTGCATGCACTGCTGCAACTGCCCTCTTCCCTGCTGCTGCTGCTGCTGCTGCTGTTGCTGCTCCTGCGCGCACTGCTGCAACTGCCCTCTTTCCTGCTGCCCCTCCTGCATGCACTGCTGCTGCTGCTGTTGCTGCTGCTGCTGCTGTGCCTTCTGCACGCACTCCTCCTCCTCCACCTCCTCCTCCTCCTCCTCCTGAGCGCGCTGCTGCACTGCAGCAGCAGCACGTGGCGCTGGCCCCTGCTGCTCGTACCTGGAGTCCAAGGGGGTCCGGCAGGGGGGAGAGGGCCGTCGAGCTGACCTGCCTGCTGCCGGTGTGCCGTAGCGCTGGTTTGTTGGAGCAGTGACATTGGGTGGGGGGTGAACGTTGACTGCCATACGGTGGCTGGCAGCTGTGCCACTGAAGCAGCCAGGGCTGGCGTCGGCCTCGACAAGGGAGGTGGTGGTGGTGGTGGTGTGGGGGGGGGCTGGGCTGCCTGTGTGTGTGTGTGTGTCTGTGTGTGTGTGTATGAACATGCATGGGGGGGCTGGGCTGTCTGTGTGTGTGTGCACACATGTGCATGCGTGGAAGGGCTGGGCTGCCTGGTGTGTGTTTTGTGTATGTGTGTGCATGTGTGTGCACATGTGTGTGTCAATAACATGCCCGCACACACACACACATGCATTAACACACAAACTTCAAATGCTAACGCACACCTTGATATGACTCAGCAGGTGGGCACGGCTCTGTGCTGCCCAATAAGGGTGGTTGGTACAATTTTCTGTGCCCCTAACAAATCACATACGTACACACACACACGCACACACCACATTCTAACACGCATCTTGATATGATGCAGCAGGTGAGCACGACTCTGGGCTGCCCATGAGGGTGGTTGGCACAGTTTTCTGTGCCCCTAAAAAGCCACATACGTACACACACACGCACATACACCACAATATAACAACACATGTACACACAACACATGCTAACACGCACCTTGGCATGACGCGGCAGGCGAGCACGGCTCTGGGCTGCCCATGAGGGTGGTGGCGTTGTGTGTGGAGGAAGGGGCAGGGGAGGGGGGGCCGTAGGAATCTTCATGACTGGCTTCCACATCACTAGCTCCTACAAGACCATATCCACTGCCATTGCTGCCCCTGCCATTGCTGCTGCGTGCGTCAGGACTGGCTTCCAGATCACAAACTACGGTATGACCACCTCCACTAACATTGCTCCCACTGCCGGCGCTGCTGTGTGCTCTATCACTGCCTCCACCAGCACCAGCACCAGCACCAGCACCAGCACCACTACCACCGAAATAGTCTGAAGAATCTCGGCCTGGGTATACCGAATCTGGGCTGCCTGCAGGCCACTGAGGTGTGCACACTGCGTGTGGGCTGTGTGTCTGCTGTGTGTGCGTTGGCGTAAGGTGCGTGTGTGGTGTGTGGGTTGCGAGTGGGCCGTGCGTGGTCAGTGTGTGCGTGTGGGGTGTGTGGACGGAGGCAGGGGAGACAGGGAAGCATGGTGTGGGGCTAGAGGCCTCGCTGCCATTGCTGTAGCTATCGCTGCTGCTGCGACACACGTTCTCGGTGTTGCTCCTGTTGCAGCTGCTGCTGTTGTTGTCGTCCTCGTTGCTGCTGTTGTTATCGTTGTTGTGTTTGTCGTTGTTGTTGTCGTCGTCGTCGTTGTCGTTCCTGTTGCTGCTGCTGCAGCCCTCCTCTGCACTCCTGACACTGCCAGAGCGTGCGTGCTGCTGCGGCAGCTGAGGGGCACACAGAGGGGCCACAATGCCGCCACCTCTGCTTTCAAGCACGTGCTGCTGCTGCTGCTGGGGCACTCGAGACCCACCAGCCCCACCACCACCACCACCACCACCACTACTACTGCCACTGCTGTCACCAGCCGTGTTGCTGCTGCTGGTTCTGCGTGGGTGTAGGGCTGGAAGACCAGGGCCTGGCACACGTGGGCTGACGGCACGGTGTTTGAGGGGCAAGAGGAGCTGGTCGTCCAGCTGTCGCCAGCTGTCACTGTTGTGTGTGTATGCGTGTGTATGCGTGTGCATGCGTGTTTTTGTGTGTGTGCGTGCGTGTGTATGTGCGAGCACGCTTGCGTGACTACGTGTGGGTACTTGTTAATGCTTGAGCGTGTGTGGGTGCATGTCCATGCGTGTGAGTGTGTGTGCCCCTTAAAGTATAACAGAGTCTGTGTGTGTATGAGTGAGTGAGTGAGTGCAGCTGTATGATGTCTGCAGAAGTCTACAACACGATAACCAACAACAGAACAGGACCCCTAAGTCAATATGGCAAACATGTTGAGGGCAGACGGTACATGTGCCACCCCTACCTCCACCCCCACATCCACACCCACACCCGCGCCCGCGCCCGCACCCGCACCCACACCCACACCCACACCCACACCTCACTTATTTCCACACACACACACACACACACACACACACACACACCCTTACACGTAAAAGCACCATTCTAAATTTTAAGTGGCATGAACCTGTGCCCACCCCTACTGCACCCCCTTATACCACCCCCCTTAATACCTACAACTCCCACCTGCTGCAAGGCTGGGAGGTTGCCCTGCTCACAAGGCCACTGCCAGCATGACTCTCTGTGTGCACCACAAACAAACACTCACCTGCTGCGAGGCTGGGAGGCTGTTTTTGTAAGGCCACTGCCAGCATGACTCTCTGTGTGCACCACAAACAAACACTCACCTGCTACGAGGCTGGGAGGCTGTTTTTGTAAGGCCACTGCCAGCATGACTCTCTGTGTGCACCACAAACAAACACTCACCTGCTGCGAGGCTGGGAGGTTGCCCTGCTCGCAAGGCCACTGCCAGCATGACTCTCTGTGTGCAACGTCCTCACTCCCAGCAACGCAACACCCTGCTGCCCTGTGCTTGATGCCCTGCAAGACACACACACACACAAAGCAATGGTGTTTCTCATGTTTCTTAAAACACTCTGCCGCCCTGTGCTTGATGCAAGGTGCACACACACATACACACACACACACACAAAGCAACGATGTGATTCACGATTGCACCGTACAAGACGGTGCTAGTACGGTCTGTTTGAAAAGTACGGTCCCAACCGTACAAGGACGGTGCCACCGTGCAGTACGATTTTGACCGCAATCTGGCCGTTTGGCTCCAATTTCGACCCATAGTATTTCTTTTCTTTGTGCAACAATTTTTAATGAATAAAACACAAAATATTGAACAGGAATCAAGTACTGCGTCCGATTTTGAGTTTCCTTGCAAGCCACTGCTGGGCCCCTCCCCCGAGCTGATGCAGCCTCAACCCAGCCCCAGGGTCGTCCAGGGAAGCATTGTGTGGCGTCAACACATGAGAGGAGCATGCGGGAGGTGGAAATGGGGCAGAGAGGCCATTCTGAGGCCAAAATTGCATGGGCAGTGGCAGCCCCCGAGCTGATGCAGCCCCAACCCAGCCTCAGGGTCGTTCATGGAAGCATTGTGTGGCGTCAGCACATGGGAGGAGCACACTGGGGAGCGAAAATGGGAGGTTTTGGGGCGAACAAGCCATTCTGAGGCCATTTTTGCACTGGCAGTGCCAGCTTGGCACCGTACCGTACACCGTACCGTAAATTACCGTCTAGACGATAAACTACGGTCACCAAAATACGCTAAGACGCCGAATTTTAAGAAAAGACGGTCCGCACCGTCCTATTCGTACCGTACCGTCTGACCGTACTTGCACAACACTGTTCATTTATCAATTAACCAGCATGCCTCACCTCCCTACTCATACTCCTGCTGCTGCTGCTGCTGCTGCTGCTGCTGCCGTACATTCACCACAGACCTGGCCATTCCTACACACCACACATGCTTCATTAATCAACCAGCCAGCATGCCTCACCTCCTGCTCGTACTCCTGCTGCTGCTGCTGCTGCCGCTGCTCGCTGAGTGCCAGTCCTGGTCCTGGCTGTCGCTGCTCGCTCGCCTCTCGCCACCAAACAGCGCCGCTCTCTGACTCGCACACAGCGCTGTGCCGCCACTTTCCTCCACGCACGGGGCTGCGGCGCCACTGCTCTCCATGGAGAAGGGGGCAGAGGAGGGAGAGGGGGAGGGGGAAGGGGAGAGGGAGGGGGACGTGAGATGGGTAAAGGGGGAAGGGAACACAACGCGTGACGCACTTGTGTGTGAGCTGACGTGTGGGGTGAAAGGGGTGGGGTGGGGGCTGGTGGCGGCGTCCACGTGGGCGTGGGCGGTGGGGCTGTGGGGCTGGGTGGCGGTGTCTGTGCTGGTGTGTGCTGTGGGGCTGGTGGCAGCGTCTGTGCTGGTGCGTGCTTTGGGGCTGGTGCCCACGCCAATGTGGGCGTACGCTGAAGGGCTGGTGGCTGTGTGCATGCTGGTGAGCATGACAGGGTTGTGAGCGTCGGTGGAGGTGGAGGTGGTGGTGGTGGCTACGTCTGTGCCGTGGGTGGGGCTTGTGCACACACCCATGCTCTTGTGTGCTGTGGGGCTGCCTGGGTTGGTGGCGCTGTCTGTGGTGGTGTGTGCTGTGGGGCTGGTAGAAGTGTGCACCGAGACGTT
>Ga0307968_1005188_pt1 | contig 10451 bp, 11 predicted proteins | sample OrgLakmetagen650_FD_201834 | JGI IMG/M metagenome (GOLD analysis project Ga0307968, IMG submission 201834) | Saline water microbial communities from Organic Lake, Antarctica - #650 | ecosystem: Environmental > Aquatic > Non-marine Saline and Alkaline > Saline | place: Antarctica: Organic Lake... | reverse complement strand
CCTAAGGGGTCAGCAAGACTGCTGGCCAAGTCTCAGGACATGTGAACAGTTGCATGTGTGCAGAGTGCGCAAAGAGGCCACTAGGATGGGGTGCAAGTCCCCCCGTTCCTTACATAGGAATAGGAAGGTGCCAAAGTGGCATCCAACCACCGGAACTGGTTCGGTCCTTTTGGCCTAGTGCTTCTGTAACACTACATTGACTTTGTGTTGTATGTCATACTGTTTTCTGTCGATAGAGTCAGACCACACAGGAGTACCATGTACGCGTGTGTGCTTTAGTGCAGGGCCATCTGCTTGCATCCGTGCAATAGTTACGTGCAATAAATACGTAAATAAAGAAGCCTGTCCTAACTTTTCGTATTAATAGAGATCACCAGGACCTTGTGTTCAAGCTTTATATTTAGGATTGGCCAAATCCCATGTACGGTATTTTTAGCAGGAAAATCGTGGGGAAATCGTCAGATACACGGTCGTTTACGGTGTATATATACGGTTCTGGCCAACCCTACTAACATTGAACCTGAAACTTGGACTCTGATCTTAAAAAGCGTGCTGTGTTCTTGGCAAGGATTCTGGGAAGTACATGGATATACAGATGCATATAATTAGGGTGGGCTCAAATTGTACATGGGACTTTCATTTACTGTACTGTCAACCAAAACCCATGTAAGATCACACGAATACGGATACAGTAAAAAATTTCATATGCAGTGCCGTATATACGGCGTATCAAAATATATCACATTTACGGTTTGGGCCAACCCTACAAAAAATATATCCAAGCGGTTCTGGCCAACCCTACGTATCTGCCTCTGCTGTAGATGTTTTACCCCTGTCTCAGCGTCATCTTTCTCTTTGACAACTCAATTGTTGTGCAGTTCAATAGCTCCATCATGCATCTATTTCTGCCTGTCGACATGTGCTTCGAGCCGCGCGCACACACACGCACACACACACGCAATCACGATCACACACACACACATACACACACACACATACACACACATACACACACACGCACACACACACACACACACACACACACACACACACACACACACCACGACACAGGTCAGCCCAACGAGCGTTCAAACGAGCAGCGGGGGCACTCACCCGTTTTGGATGGCTAGGTAGGATAGAGAGATAGGAAGAGCGTGATTAAAAGAAGAAAGCTTACAACTTTGTCTTCCTCTTGATTCCTTGCTTTGAACCTGACTGATATATCTTTTACCATGCACACACACACACACGCACAAAGACTCACACATGCGCACGCGCACTACACACACAGGCTTCATGCTCCAGCTCATCCTGTCCATCGCTTCCTCCGTCCTTTTGGTATTTGAGGTACATCATGTTCCGTATTATCAGCCCTTGTTTTGTGATTGCCTTCACGACTTTTCTATGCTCATTGGTTGTTTGGGATTTTAACCGGTGTGAGGACACGACCAAATGTTTTTCTTCACTGCATGCTCATTGAATTCTGTGCCAGTGTGTCTGTGTGTGCCATTTTTGTCTTTGTCCTGCTCCTCGTAAAATATGTGTGTGTGTGTGTGTGTGTGTGTGTGTGTGTGTGATTCGTAGATTGGGTGCTTGTTTTTGCTGGGTATGTGATTTCTTTCTATGTGCTGGTCCTCATAAAAAGGGTATGTAATGCGCAACTTGAATGTGTGTGTGTGTGTGCGTGTGTGTGTGTGTGTGTGTGTGTGTGTGTGGTGACTGCACATTCCCTCTATGAGCTTCACCTACAAGTTGCTTTCACGCCCCAGAATGGGCCTGCCTTTGCGCTGTACCTTATGCACTAATGCACGCGCATTCATACACACAAAACACAATGCACATATGCGATGTACATGGTCTTCCAGGTTGCTTTCATGCCCCAGAATGGGCCTGCCTTTGCGCTGTACCTTACGCACTAGTGCACGCACATTTATACACACAAAACACAGTGCACACATGCGACAAAACACAAAGCACACATGCGACAAAACACAATGCACACATGCGATGTACTTACATGCTTTTCCAGGTTGCTTTCACGCCCCAAAATGGGCCTGCCTTTGCGCTGTACCTTGTGCTGCTCGGCATTGCAGCCGGGCTCGCAAGCATCGCCACTAACCTCAAATACGTGAAGATGGGTGAGTAAGATGGGTGAGTGAGCAGTGATTGACGAGGAATTCAAAACCATGTGCAGATGTTTGAATGAGCAGTGATCGACAAGAGATCCATGAGTACGTTCAGATGGGCGAGTGAGCAGTGATCGACAGGAGGTCCATGAGTACGTTCAGATGGGTGTTTAAGTGAGCAGTGATCGACAAGAGATCCATGAGTACGTTCGGATGGGTGAGTGAGCAGTGATCGACAAGACATCCATGAGTACGTTCAGATGGGTGAGTGAGCAGTGATCGACAAGACATCCATGAGTACGTTCAGATGGGTGAGTGAGCAGTGATCGACAAGAGATCCATGAGTACGTTCAGATGTGTGAGTGAGTGGGCAGTGACCGACAAGAAATTAACAACTGTACTATGTCTAGTGCCTGCCACTTCCGGTAGGTACCTGTCTCAGGATCCCACGAAGGTTGCCGTACCACTGCACCAGTCATTCCTCTCCAAGTGTCTACCTGCAATCCAACTGAACACCAAGGGCAATAGCAAACCTGTCCCTTTTCTCACAACAGCAGGCACCCACATCCACCTGCAATCCAACTGAACACCAAATGCAATAGCAAACCTGTCCCATTTCTCACAACCGCAGGCACCCACATCCACCTGCAATCCAACTGAACACCAAATGCAATAGCAAACCTGTCCCATTCCTCACAACCGCAGGCGCCCACATGCACGACGCCCTCCTCGGCCGCCCCACCAAGTTCGCCATCCGCAAGAAAGCCGTTATCAGTACAGTGACCAAGGGTGTGATTCTGAACTGCCTAGGCCTGGGCGTCGTCCTTGTGGCCATGCAGGCCTTGGTTGCGCAGCTGCTACTGAGGCCTCTGACTCTGCCGGATGCTGTGCATCCCCTGCTGGCAGGGAGGTCGCCGCCGGATATTCTCCTCTCTAGTCTGGGTGGGTTGTGAGTGTGTCTGTGTTGGAGCTAAGTGGGGTCGCATTGTGCCGGAGGCTGTGCATCCCCTGTTGGCTGGGAGGTCGCCGCCGGACATTCTCCTCTCTAGCCTGGGTGGGTTGTGAGTGTGTGTGTGTGTGTGTGTGTGTGTTGGAGCTAAGTGGGGTCGCATTGTGCCGGAGGCTGTGCATCTCCTGCTGGCAGGGAGGTCTCCGCCGGACATTCTCCTCTCTAGCCTGGGTGGGTTGTGAGTGTGTGTGTGTGTGTTGGAGCTAAGTGGGGTCGCATTGTGCCGGAGGCTGTGCATCCCCTGTTGGCAGGGAAGTCGCTGCCATGAATCCTGCTGTCTAGCCTGGGTAGGTTGTGAGTGTGTGTGTTGGAGCTAAGTGGGGTCGCATTGTGCCGGAGGCTGTGCATCTCCTGCTGGCAGGGAGGTCTCCGCCGGACATTCTCCTCTCTAGCCTGGGTGGGCTGTGAGTGTGTGTGTGTGTGTGTGTGTTGGAGCTAAGTGGGGTTGCATTGTGCCGGAGGCTGTGCATCCCCTGCTGGCAGGGAAGTCGCTGCCATGAATCCTGCTGTCTAGCCTGGGTAGGTTGTGAGTGTGTGTGTTGGAGCTAAGTGGGGTCGCATTGTGCCGGAGGCTGTGCATCTCCTGCTGGCAGGGAGGTCTCCGCCGGACATTTTCCTCTCTAGCCTGGGTGGGCTGTGAGTGTGTGTGTGTGTGTGTTGGAGCTAAGTGGGGTTGCATTGTGCCGGAGGCTGTGCATCCCCTGCTGGCAGGGAGGTCGCCGCCGGATATTCTCCTCTCTAGCCTGGGTGGGTTGTGAGTGTGTGGTGTTGGAGCTAAGTGGGGTCGCATTGTGCCGGAGGCTGTGCATCCTCTGTTGGCAGGGAAGTCGCTGCCATGAATCCTGCTGTCTAGCCTGGGTGGGTTGTGAGTGTGTGTGTGTGTGTGTGTGTGTGTGTGTGTTTGAGCTACGTCCCATTGTGTCGGATGCTGTGCATCCCCTGTTGGCTGGGAGGTCGCCGCCAGACATCTTGCTGTCTAGCCCGGGTGTGTTGTGAGTGTGGTTGGAGTTAGGTTTTATTTGTGTAGGAGTAAATTGTCTCTGTACGCATGTTTGGGGTCTCTCTAGCCTGGGTCGGTGGTGGAGGTGGGGATGAGGGTGGGGGCAGGAGTGGGTGTGGACATTTTTCCTTCCTACAACCCCAGGCTCCCTGTCAGCAAATACCACCGACCTGTCTTTCACGCTGGACGTGTTCCTGTGTATTTATATTTCAAACACACCACATACACACACGCACACACGCAAACACACACACACACAAGTACTCACACCAACTTGTCTTCGTCACCCCCAGGCTCCCTTTCAGCTAACACCATCGACCCGTCCCTCACGCTGGACGTGTTCCTGTTCCAGTCTGCCAGCAACATGCTGCTCAGCCACTTCCTGTCCCTCATCTGCTCCCTCTGGCTGCTCAGTGCTTGTGTGCGGGGTCACACAGCAAGGGTGCAGGTGCGTGTTGGCACGTGCATATACCTATACACACGTGTGTGCGGGGTCACACAGCAAGGCTGCAGGTGTATATAGCACGTGCATATATACACACGTGTGTGCGGGGTCACACAGCTAGGGTGCAGGGATGTGTTGGCACGTGCATATATATACACGTGTGTGCGGGGTCACACAGCAAGGGAGCAGGTTGGCACGTGCATATATACACACGTGTGTGCGGGGTCACACAGCAAGGCTGCAGGTGCGTATTGGCACGTGCATATATACACACGTATGTGCGGGGTCACACAGCAAGGCTGCAGGTTGGCACGTGCATGTATACACACGTGTGTGCGGGGTCACACAGCAAGGCTGCAGGTGCGTGTGTTGGCACGTGCATATATACACACGTGTGTGCGGGGTCACACAGCACGGGTGCAGGTGCGTGTTGGCACGTGCATATATACACACGTGTGTGCGGGGTCACACAGCAAGGCTGCAGGTGCGTGTGTTGGCACGTGCATATATACACACGTGTGTGCGGCGTCACACAGTTAGGGTGCAGGTGCGTGTTGGCACGTGCATATATACACACGTGTGTGCGGGGTCACACAGCAAGGCTGCAGGTGTGTTATGGCGCGTGCATATACACTTCTATTTTTTTTGCACGTGTCCATTGTGAACGACTCAGTCAACAGTAGCTCTGCTACTACGTCTCTTAAGTTCACGGTAATATTACATTGTAATATTAATACATACATGGTAATATTATAGGAAGATTACATGATAATATTAATACATACATGATAATATTATAGGAAATAGATTACATGATAATATTAATACATACATGGTAATATTAATAAGAAAGTTTGCATGGTATTTGTGTAGCTGCTGTATATAAGCGCGTGTGTGTATGTGTGCATATATGTATGTGTTTGAGTGTGAGTGTGTGCGTGTGTATGTGTGTGTGAGCAGCGTGGGGTTGGTGTGTGTCGTCTCTCATTTTAACCGCTCAGCGTTTGTGTGCTGGGTTGCACAGCTAGGGTGCAGGCGCGTATTTACATGCACATGTACGCATGACGTGTGTGTTCTGTTTTTGTGTGTACTTATGAGTGTACAGATAAGGGGGAGTTGTATATTGTTCTTTCATTTCTGCCTCCAACTTTGTGTGTGCGCTACCATGCCCTGACCTCAAATGTGAGCCCCCTCACATTTTGTATCTCAACTCCAAAGAAACTTGAGCATACCCTTACCGCCAGCATCTGAGCTCCCTCACCCCTCAGCTTTCGACACCTTTGTCCATCTTGCATTGCAGAAGGCGCACACACCGGATTCCAGCAAATTTGAGCCCCTCACACATTTGCCTCCCCAATTCTCTGACCTTCGACAAACCGAACCCCCTCACACTCACAATTATGCTTTCAACTCCACACCTCTGTCGATTTTGCATCGCAGAAGCTGCTCACACTGAGGAAGTATCGAACTAAACAAGAGGCACCTGATCAAGATGACAAGGTGGGTTTGGCCAGCACGCACGCACACACACACACACACGACCAAACGACCTCACCCTGATCATTCTGGAGTGTGTTGCGTGGATCAGGTCATAAGCATGAGGTAAAGGAAAAGCAAAAAAGGAATAGAAGCAAAGGAGTATAACATTCAAATGCACATGCGCACGTGTAAAAAATGCATGCCCACACACCTTGCTGCACTATGCGTCCAGGTCATCATCAGTAAGGGCATTGAACGTAATACCTGCAATCTCGCATGCAGTAAAAAAACGCGTGCTCACACACCTTGCTGCATTAAACATTCAGGTCATTATTCGGTAAGGGCATTGCACATCATACTTGCAATATTGCATGCAGTCAAAAACTTATGAGTTCAGTGTGAAACACTTGAACTCAGGTTCTTAAAGTGTAGCATAAAGTGAGATGTTCTCACTCTGCTTTTCTCCGATTTCTGCTTCCCTTCTCCATTCTTTTTATTCCTTGGAGAACACAACTCTCTCTTTAGCTTACTTCCCCCCCTCCTTCACCTCTTTTTCATATTTTAGTCTTTAGTTTTCTCCCGTTTCTCCGGTTTCTCTGAGTTGTTGTGTTCTCCTTGGTAATAATGACAGAGCCCTATGCATCTCACGATGCAAGCGAAATAGAACTACGTGCTCACACACCTTGCTGCACTTAATGTTCAGGTGCACTTAATGTTCAGGTCATTATCAGTAAGGGCATTGCACATCATACTTGCAATATTGCATGCAGTCAAAAACTACGTGCTCACACACCTTGCTGCACTTAATGTTCAGGTGCACTTAATGTTCAGGTCATTATCAGTAAGGGCATTGCACATCATACTTGCAATATTGCATGCAATCAAAAACTACGTGCTCACACTCCTTGCTGCACTTCATGTTCAGGTCATTATCGGTAAGGGCATTGCAAATCATACTTGCAATATTGCATGCAGTCAAAAACTACGTGCTCACACACATTGCTGCACTTAACATTCAGGTCATCATCAGTAAGGGCAATGCCGCACGCTACATTATCGACCCAACCCAAATTGATGGTGATGCCAGTGCGGATGGTCAGGCAGGAAAGCCTGCGGGAAGCACGAGTCGCAGGTGAGAATGAGCGGTTTGCATTTACATGAGTGCATGCTATTTATGAGCATGTAGCAGCTGTGTGGTTGTGTATGCGAATGGTCAGGCAGGAAAGCCTGCAGGAAGCACGAGTCGCAGGTGAGAATGAGCGGTTTGCATTTACATGAGTGCATGCTATTTATGATCATGTAGCAGCTGTGTGGTTGTGTATGCAAATGGTCAGGCAGGAAAGCCTGCGGGAAGCACAAGTCGCAGGTGAGAATGAGCGGTTTGCATTTACATGAGTGCATGCTATTTATGAGCATGTAGCAGCTGTGTGGTTGTGTATGCAAATGGTCAGGCAGGAAAGCCTGCGGGAAGCACAAGTCGAAGGTGAAAATGAGCAGTTTGTGTTTACATGATCTACTTTTGTAATCTACCCGAGCTGCTTTATCCTGTGCCTCTTCAACCAATGTGTTTTTTTCTTTCTAATCACCCTCTCACCGAATCGCTCGCAGCACGCTCTTATCCTGTGCCTCTTCAATCAACGCGTCTTTCTAATCCATCACTCACACACTTCCGAATCGCCCGCAGCACGCTCTTCTCCGGCAGTGACATCAGCACCGCGCTTGCAAGCGCCCTTCAGCATGCCCGTCAACGGAGCCACCCTTGGAATGAAGCGTCGTTGAGCAGTACAGTAGACAGGTGGGAATTAGGCTGTTTTAATTTACACACATACATTGAGGGTTGTCCATCAGGAAATGTGACGCCCTTGGAATCGAAGCGTCGTTGAGCAGTACAGTTGACAGGTGGGAAGTATGCTGTTTAAATTTACACACATATATTGAGGGTTGCGCATCAGGGAATGGGACGCCCTTGGAACAAAGCTCCGTTGAGAAATACAGTTGACAGAGGTGAGCAATAGGTACAGCTGTTTTGTTTTAAACACACATTGAGGGTTGCCCATCAGGAAATGGGACGCCCTTGGAACAAAGCTCCGTCGAGCAATACAGTTGACAGAGGTGAGCAATAGATACAGCTGTTTTGTTTAAAACACACATTGAGGGTTGCCCATCAGGAAATGGGACGCCCTTGGAACAAAGCTCCGTCGAGCAATACAGTTGACAGAGGTGAGCAATAGGTACAGCTGTATTGTTTTACACACATACATTGAGGGTTGCCCATCAGGGAATGGGACGCCCTTGGAACAAAGCTCCGTTGAGCAATACAGTAGACAGAGGTGAGCAATAGGTACAGCTGTTTTGTTTTACACACACATTGAGGGTTGTCCATCAGGGAATGTGACGCCCTTGGATTGAAGCTCCGTCGAGCAATACAGTTGACAGAGGTGAGCAATAGGTACAGCTGTTTTGTTTTACACACATACATTGAGGGTTGCCCATCAGGGAATGTGACGCCCTTGGAACAAAGCTCCGTCAAGCAATACAGTTGACAGAGGTGAGCAATAGGTACAGCTGTTTTGTTTTACACACACACATTGAGGGTTGCCCATCAGGGAATGTGACGCCCTTGGATTGAAGCTCCGTCGAGCAATACAGTTGACAGAGGTGAGCAATAGGTACAGCTGTTTTGTTTTACACACACATTGAGGGCTGCCCATCAGGGAATGTGACGCCCTTGGAACAAAGCTCTGTCGAGCAATACAGTTGACAGAGGTGAGCAATAGATTTAGCTGCTTGATTTGCCAAGCAATGCAGAGAATGTCAGGCAATGCTCTCACGTACTGTAAGGCACGCATTGTCAGAGTATTGTCAGAGTATTGCCAGAGTATTGTCAGAGAATTGTCAGAATTGTCAGGGTATTGTCAGAGTATTGTCAGAGAATTGTCAGAGTATTGTCAGAGAATTGTCAGAGTATTGTCAGAGAATTGTCAGAGTATTGTCAGAGAATTGTCAGAGTATTGTCAGAGTATTGTCAGAGTATTGTCAGAGTATTGTCAGAGTATTGTCAGAGAATTGTCAGAGAATTGTCAAAATATTGTCAGAGAATTGTCAGAGAATTGTCAGAGTATTGTCAGAGTATTGTCAGGGTATTGTCAGATGATTGTCAGAGTATTGTCAGAGTATGCCACGCATTGCCGTGCATTGAATTGTCACGCAATTCAGAGGACAGTCACGCAATTCAGAGAATAGTCACGCAAAACAGAGACCTATATTATTCTTATTGATTTTCTTATGTAAGTATGCTGTTGATGACCTGAAGCCCTGCATGACTGACCTGAACTATTGTCTCTACTTTTTTCGCTTGCTCTTGCAGCATGGACGACCCAATGGCTGCCTGTTGTAGAAAACCAGCATACTGCCAGCAATCTCAAGCCCTGCATGATTCAACCTCCCTTGCATTAACCCTTTACTAATGTCGCTTGCTCTTGCAGCATGGACGACTATTGCTGCCCGGTGTATAAAACCAACATACTGCCAGCAACCTCAAGCCCTGCATGATTCAACCTCCCTTGTCAGTTCTAACGTCGCTTGCTCTTGCAGCATGGACGACTATTGCTGTTTGTTGTATAAAACCAACATACTGTTAGAAACTCAAGCCCTACATGATTCAACCTCCCTTGTCATTACTGACGTCGCTTGCTCTTGCAGCATGGATGACTATTGCTGCCTGTTGTATAAAACCAACATACTGCCAGCAACCTCAAGCCCTGCATGATTCAACCTCCCTTGTCATTACTGACGTCGCTTGCTCTTGCAGCATGGACGACTATTGCTGCCTGTTGTATAAAACCAACATACTGCCAGCAACCTCAAGCCTTGCATAATTCAACCTCCCTTGTCAGTTCTAACGTCGCTTGCTCTTGCAGCATGGACGACTATTGCTGCCTGTTGTATAAAACCAACATACTGTTAGAAACTCAAGCCCTACATGATTCAACCTCCCTTGTCATTACTGACGTCGCTTGCTCTTGCAGCATGGACGACTATTGCTGCCTGTTGTATAAAACCAACATACTGCCAGCAACTTTAAGCCCTGCATGATTCAACCTCCCTTGTCAGTTCTAATGTCGCTTGCTCTTGCAGCATGGACGACTATTGCTGCCTGTTGTATAAAACCAACATACTGTTAGAAACTCAAGCCATACATGATTCAACCTCCCTTGTCATTACTGACGTCGCTTGCTCTTGCAGCATGGACGACTATTGCTGCCTGTTGTATAAAACCAACATACTGTTAGAAACTCAAGCCCTACATGATTCAACCTCCCTTGTCATTACTGACGTCGCTTGCTCTTGCAGCATGGATGACTATTGCTGCCTGTTGTATAAAACCAACAT
>Ga0307968_1005186_pt1 | contig 10454 bp, 15 predicted proteins | sample OrgLakmetagen650_FD_201834 | JGI IMG/M metagenome (GOLD analysis project Ga0307968, IMG submission 201834) | Saline water microbial communities from Organic Lake, Antarctica - #650 | ecosystem: Environmental > Aquatic > Non-marine Saline and Alkaline > Saline | place: Antarctica: Organic Lake... | reverse complement strand
TCCCTTCTCCTCCTCTTTATCATCCCCCCCTTCTTGCCCCCTCTCGCTCCTCCCACGTTCCCTGTCTCTATCTCTGTCTCGGTCCCGACCTCTGTCTTTGTCTCGCCTCTCCTTATCCTGCATGCACACAGCGCAGCATTCACTTGCGCTTTTGCGACAGTCCACACACGACACACAACACAATCACAGCCAGTTTTGACCGCTTCCCTCTCCTTATCCTGTACGTATATAACGCAGCATGGACTTGAGTTTTTGTGACAGTCCACACACGGCACACGACACACACACACAAAACATAATCACAGCCAGTTTTGGTTGCTAGCCTCTCCTTATCCTGCACACATAACAAGCATCATCGACTTGAGTTATTGCGACAGTCCACACACAGTACACGACACACACAACACAATCACAGCACACACGGTACACGACACACACAACACAATCACAGCACACACGGTACACGACACACACAACACAATCACAGCCAGTTTTGACCGCTAGCCTCTTCTTATCCTGCACGTAGAGCACAGCATCGAACTTGTTATAAGTAACACATTCCACATAGGACTCACGTCACGGTATTAGATGCACACAGGACTCACGTCACGGTATTGGATGCACACAGGACTCACGTCACGGTATTAGATGCACACGGGACTCACGTCACGGCATTAGATGCACACAGGACTCACGTCACGGTATTAGATGCACACAGGACTCACGTCACGGTATTAGATGCACACAGGACTCACGTCACGGTATTAGATGCACACAGGACTCACGTCACGGTATGAGATGCACACAGGACTCACGTCACGGTATTAGATGCACACAGGACTCACGTCACGGTATTAGATGCACACAGGACTCACGTCACGGTGTATAAGGTGCAAAAGTGTTGAACGCTAGACTTTCTCTCTTTCTTTCAAAAGTGTTGAACGCTAGACTTTCTCTCTTTCTTTCTGAGCTTTATGCATTTATTTGTGGCTGGCCGAGACCAGTCAGCAGCCGATCAGCCAAACAACCTGGCTGAAGGTCACCCCCCATTGTAAACATAACCATTGTAAACCTAAATCTTAATTTCTGAGCTTATGGATTTATTTGTGGCTGGCCGAGACTAGTCAGCAGCCGATCAGCCAAACAACCTGGCTGAAGGTCACCCCCCATTGTAACATTGTAACCATTAGAAGCAACGTGACATTGTAACATTGTATCATTGTAACCATTAGATGCAACATTGTAAAATTGTAACCAATAGATGCAACGTGACATTGCCCCAGAAAAAACAAGAGTGGGCTAAAAGTCACGCCATGGTATTGGAAAAATCACACGCCGTAATTTTAGGTGCGATGACATTACCCCAGGAGAAACAAGAGTGGGCTCAAAGTTCGCTCACACTCATGTGCTTGAGCCTTTGCCGCGCCTCTCAGCATCCTGCGCCCTTGGATTTCAAGAGCGCTGTGAAAATGATCAAATCATGTTCTCGGCATTAGCCTCCTCTTACGCAGCACTGGACCCTCAAAACTTCAGTTTGTACGCTGTTGCACACGTGTTGGTACTGCAGGCCATGCGTAGGGTTGGCCAGAACCATAAATACATACGGTGTATACACGGTACCTTGGGCAGGTGAATCACCAAGTATACGAGCATATATGGCTCGTATATACGGTTCTGGCCAACCCTAGTCAAGTGCCTTGACCTTTGGGCGTTCTCTGTACCTCTCTGTGTATTGCCTTTCCTTCATGCCCATCACTCACCACTAGGGTTGGCCAAAACAGTATACAGGGTAAATAGGGTAAATAGGGTTTATAGGGTATATAGTGTATATAGGGTAAATAGGGTATATAGGGTAAATAGGGTATATAGGGTAAATAGGGTATATAGGGAATATAGGATTGGCCAGAACAGTATATACACACATTTACACCACATATGGCCGCATGTGTGGTGGTTTCCCTGCCAGAGATAACGTAAATACACCGTCGCATGCTTGGTGGCTTCCCTGCCAGAAATATTGTAAATACACCGTCGCAGGTTTGGCGGCTTCCCTGCCAGAAATACCGTAAATACACCGTCAAATGTTTGGTGGCTCCCCTGCCAGAAATACCGTAAATACACCGTCAAATGTTTGGTGGCTTCCCTGCCAGAAATACCGTAAACCGTAAATACACCGTATCTATGGTTCTGGCCAACCCTCCTCACCACAGCACAAACAAATTCCACAGCACAAACGAATTCAGCCCCTCACTTCTCCCACTCTTTGCCCCTTCACAAAATACCATAGACACTCACGTACACGCACTGGCACACACCCATTTCCCTCCATCTGTAAATTTGAACCTCCCCTTGCTCCTTACCCATCTCATCCTCAACACACACGTACACACAAACGCAACACACACACTATTATATACACACGAACGCACACACAAAAACACACACATGCACTAATATACACACGCACGCACGCACACAAACACACACACCTTGTCCCTCCGACTGCGAGTCCGCCCTTCCTCCCGATCTTTATCTCTGTCCCTTTCTTTTGAGTCCGCCCTGCTGCGCTTGCTCCCCCTTTTGATGTCACCCCCATCGCCCTCCCCCTCCATCATCCCTGTGTTTGCAGGAGAATCTGCGTTTGTGTGTTTGGGCAGCGCAAACTTGTCAGATGTTTTTCGGGTGCTGGTCATTGATTGTGTATCGGTCATCTTTTCCCCTCGCCCTCCGCCTTCCCAGCTTGTGCAGGAGAATCTGCGTTTGTGTGTTTGGGCAGCGCAATCTTGTCAGATGTTTTTCGAGTGCTGGTCATTGATGTGTTTCTGCCATCTTTTCCCCTCACCCTCCGTACTCCGCCTTCCCGGCACATGCAGGAGAATCTGCATTTGTGTATTTGGGCAGCGCAATCTTGTCAGATATTTTTCGAGTGCTGGTCATTGATGTGTATCTGTCATCTTTTCCCCTCACCCTCCGTACTCCGCCTTCCCGGCACATGCAGGAGAATCTGCGTTTGCGTATTTGGGCAGCGCAACCTTGTCAGATGTTTTTCGAGTGCTGGTTATTGATTGTGTATCCGTCATCTCACCCTCCATCACCCCGCTTTGAACAAATGTGGCAAGCCTGCAACTTGTATGTAAACAGTGCAGTGTCAGAGGCATATGGAGTTGAGTTAATTCCTCCTTTGCTCGTCTCTGGGCAGCACTTGCAAAATTGTGAGTTCTGGGCAGTATTTAAAAAGTTGTGGGTTCTGGGCAGCAAATGAAATGTTGTGAGTTCTAGAAAGTATTTGAAATGTTGTGGGTTCTGGGCAGCAAATGAAACGTTGTGGGTTCTAGACAGTATTTGAAATGTTGTGAGTTCTGGGCAGCACTTGAAAAATTGTGAGTTCTGGGCAGCAATGAAACGTTGTGAGTTCTAGACAGTATTTGAAATGTTGTGGGTTCTGGGCAGCAAATGAAACGTTGTGAGTTCTGGGCAGCAAATAAAAAGTTGTGAGATCTGGGCAGCATTTCGAACGTTGTGGGTTCTGGCCAGCTTTTGAACACGTTGTGGTTCTGGGCAGTGTTGAACACGTTGTGAATTCTAAGCAGTTAGTAAAACGTTATGAGTGCTCAAGCATGTCTCCATCAGCCTTCATCCCCCTTTACCTTCATCGCCTCACATGTCACCAGTTTGCCGTACATTACTTGATGGTATATGTGTGTGTATATGTGTGTGCAGGTGTGCAGGTGTGTGTGTGTGTGTGCACATTATGGAAAACACAAACCCTCTGTCCCTGTGCGCACATTACGTGTGATGGAATACACAATCCGTGTGTGTGTGTGTGTGTGTGCACATTACGTGTGATGGAATACACAATCCCTCGCCTCCCATCAACGTAGTGTGAGCAAGAGCTTCCGTAAGACAAACAGAAAAAGGCACACAATGCAACCCCTCTCGCGTTTTGCAGGCGCAGTGCAGGAGCTGGAAACCGAAAGTGTGTAGAATAATCAAATCAAAAGGACTATTTCACAGATATCTGCAGCAGCTGGTGATGGCTAACAAGCAAAGGTCTGTGTTAAGGTACAACACATGTGCATCTATGCAGCTCATGCCTATAACAATCATCCGCGCGCGCACACACACACACACACACACACACACACACTCACACACGCATGTGTGTGTGATTACGTGTATGTGCACACATGTTCCACGTTCATACATTATGTGTATGCATGCTGTATGTACATTTCGTGTATGCATGATGTGTATGCACATTATCTACATACATACTGTGCATGCATGCATGATGTATGTACGTTCACACATTTCGTGTATGCATGATGTGTATGCACACTATCTACATACATTTTGTGCATGCATGCATGATGTATGTACGTTCACACATTTCGTGTATGCATGATGTATATGCACACTATCTACATACATACTGTGCATGCATGCATGATGTATGTACGTTCACACATTTCGTGTATGCATGATGTATATGCACACTATCTACATACATACTGTGCATGCATGCATGATGTATGTACGTTCACACATTTCGTGTATGCATGATGTATATGCACACTATCTACATACATACTGTGCATGCAAGCATGATGTTTGTACGTTCACACATTTTGTGTATGCATGGTGTGTATGCACACTATCTACATACATTTTGTGCATGATGTATGTACGTTCACACATTTTGTGTATGCATGATGTGCATGCACGCTATCTACATACATACTGTGTATGCATGCACGTGTACATGTCCGTTTACAAGCAGATGGTTGAGGGGCACACCCTAGGGGATACGGAACGACTAATGTAGGAATGGGTTGCAATATGAAATGAGCTCACCTCCCCCCTCAACCATTACAGGTTGAAATCCTGATGGCTGAACACTTCCAGGCAGAACGGGCTGACTAGAAACGGGCATGGAACCAAATCCTCGCTCTTTTGCCCGCATCGCCCACTCTGTGTGTGTGTGTGTGTGTGTGTGTGTGTGTGTGTGTGTGTGTGTGTGTGTGTGTGTGTGTGTGCATGTGTGTGTTTGTGTGTAAGCGCGTATGTATGTGTGTGTTTGTGTGTAAGCGTGTATGTATGTGCGTATGCACGCGCACATGCACGTGCATGGTCATCTGTGTGTTTGAAGACGAGTGTGCATGTGTCTGTGTACGTTTTTGCATGTGCATGTGTGCGTGTGCATGTGGGTGTGTCGCATGCATGTATATGTGTGAGTGTGTGCTTATGATTTTACCTGCCCCAGCTGCTGCTGCTGCTGCCTCTGCTGCTGCTGCTACTGCAGCCGCCGGACTCACACCAGTCAGCATCTGTGTGTGTGCGTGTGTGTGTGCGTGTGTGTGTGATTGTGTGTGTGTGCGTGTGGACTCACACCAGTCAGCATCTGTGTGTGCATGTGTGTGTGTGCGTCTGTGTGAATGTGCGTGTGCGTGTGTGTGAATGTGTGTGTGCGTGTGTGAATGTGTGTAAGTGCGTGCGTCTGTGTGTGCGTGTGTGTGTGCGTGTGTGTGAGTGTGTGTGTATGCATGTGTGTGTGTGTGCGTGTGTGTATGTGTGCACTTGTGCAGTACACCAGTGGTGGCAGCAATAATAGGGGCAGCCGTGTGTGTGTGTGTGTCGTGTGTGTCTCTCGCCTGAGCATATATTCATTCACCTGCTCTTGCGGCTTCACTGTACGCTGCTGCAGCAACTGCGCCTGCTGCCGCTGCTGCTGCTGCTGCTGCTGCTGCTGCTGCTCCTCTTCCTCTTCCTCCTGGCCTACCGCACGCCTCCGTTGCAGGTCTAGCTCCCTGGCCTGTGCCGCTGGAATGGTCTCCTCTGCAGAGGGATTGAAAGGCCCCCCTTGCCTATCTGCTGCCATGTACTCATCTTCCGGCCCACCTCCTTCCCCCGAACCTGTTCCTTTGTCGCCCGCATCTCGGTCGCGGCCTTTGTCTCTCTGCATGGACGTGAGGCGAGGGGCATCGTGAGGATGTGGCACATGCGTGCATGCTTTGTGACATGTGTGTGTTGAGCGAGTTTGCTACTTGGGTTAATGCGCGTATGTATATTGATGTGCAGCAGTTTGCGTAGTGCAGGTGCCTGTGTGTCAAGCAGTGCAGGCATGTGTACAAACCTTAAATTTCAAACCCTAATTTGCAGCAGTTTGCGTAGTGCAGGTGCCTGTGTGTCAAGAAGTGCAAACATGCGTACAAACTCAAAACCCTAATGTGCAGCAGTTTGCGTAGTGCAGTATTGCAGGTGCCTGTGTGTCAAGAAGTGCAGGCATGCGTACAAAGGTACAAATCCTAAATTTCAAACCCTAATGTGCAGCAGTTTGCGTAGTGCAGGTGCCTGTGTGTCAAGAAGTGCAAACATGCGTACAAACTCAAAACCCTAATGTGCAGCAGTTTGCGTAGTGCAGATACCTGTTTGTCAAGGGATGCACACATGCGTACAAACTCTTAACATTAAAGGGGAAGCAGTTTGCGTACCACCGTACTTTTTACACGAACAACAACAAGTACCCAAAAGCAGCCTCACGGCGCAAATGCATTTGTGTCTTCCTGCCTTTGTGCCTCAGTATGGTCCTTTCTCATTACAAACAAGTTTGCGTATGTGAGTGTGTATGTGAGTGTGTATGTGAGTGTGTATGTGAGTGTGTATGTGAATGTGTATGTGTGTACGGTCCTTTCACATTACAAACAAGTGTGTGTGTATATGAGTGTGTATGTGAGTGTGTATGTGAGTGTGAAATTCCTCATTATATATGGTGCTTATGCGAGTGTGTGTGTGTGTATGTGTGTGTGAATGTGTATGCGAGTGTGTATGTGTGTGTGTGTGTGTGTGTGTGAACACAATCATCATAAATAAGTCACATGCACACACACGCACACACACACGCAAATGCAGCAGTTCCCCACACCGCCATCCCACACACAAATACGCGCACATATGTACACACACATGCACACCCCCCCCCCCCCACCCACCCACACACATCACACACACGCGCGTATTTACCCGACTTGACTTGTCGTGCTTGCTGCTCTTCCCGTCTTTGGACTTCCGCTCCTTGCCCTTATCCCTGCTACTCTTATCCCTACTGCCACGTCCCTCCTTCTTGTCCTTGCTCTCCTTCCCGCTCCTTCCTTTGCCACTTCTCCCTCCTCCTCCTCCTCCTTCCTCTCGTTCACCACCCTGACCTGAAAGACAGGAAAAAAAGTGAGTGGCGTCATGTTTTCCCCCTTGGTCAAAGCCTCCTTCCTGCTTCCTGCTTCCTCCACCTCTTTATCTAAACCACTTTCCAAGACTGTGCCATTTTGGTAGATCCCACATTTCTACCAACTTCACATTCACGTGTACAGTAAATGCTGAAACATAGTCAGCTAAATGTTGCGTGAATGTGCATATAGGTATTGGCAAACACGGCACGGGTGCATAACTCTCAGGTCCATTATCCTCAACTCACGTACGGCGGCACACCTCTGAAACTTGTCACTCAATACGAAATCACTCTTACTTGTGATGGATGCATGCACACAGCTGCTGAGATGATGGCAGACAAATTCAGGTCTGCCATAGCCAGAGTTACAGAATTGGTGACAGAAAGGGTATTAAACACAGAAAGATGCCATGCTGTGACTTTACTAAGTCTTCGCTTTGACAGCTGGTCTGTTATGGTTGTCAAGTATGGGCCACTTCTTCTCTGACATACGATTCCTCAAAAAACACCTTGGCTTCCTGAAAAGACTCCTGGGTGTCAAGAAAGGTACTGATACCAACTGCGTGCTCCGCGAAACAGGTCAAATGCCCATCTTTTCCTATTGATTTAGATGCATCATACGACTCTGAAGCAGTTTACTCTCTTCAAACAATCCTCTTCTTGAGAAAGTTGTGTGGGCTGACCTTCTTCTTGCAAACAGAAGTGATACATGGGCTTATCAGGTTCTGCAGCCGTTCCAAGAATTCCCTGCGTCTCAGCAATTTTTGGATGCCATTCGATTTCGCAAGCCTATCAATTTGAAACAGTTCAAGCTCACTGTACGCAAACATATCACTGGGGGCTGGAGAGGACTTGACATTTTGACACCGACATGAGACTCACCCATACCAGCAGAATTTTGAGGACTTACCACACACAATTTGGTGTACCGTTGGGGATTGCTCCTGGCCGGTGGGATTACAGAAAAAGAAATCAAAAGCCTGTGTTGCCTCTATTTTCACTTGAATATTTCCAACAATCTCAGCAGTGCACTTTCTTGCCCTCGCCTTTTTGGCCATAACTTTCTGGTTCAAAGAATGCGTCAGAACAGGAATAGAAGGCCTTATGAGGTCAGATCTGTGACATATGTGACTGGCACACTGTTTAAATTGAGGAACACATTTTACTGGACTGTCTGAATGAACATCTTGTCAGCCTTCGCACACAGCACCGCCAGCTGGTCTTCCCACCTCAGTATGAGGATAGCCCAACTCGTTTGAGGACTTGTGTGAACCAGCCAGATATGTATGGTGCGGCCTCTTTTGTGGCTGAGTGCCTAATCTTTCCCCTTGATTTTCCTAGCATTTTTCTTGGTTCGGTTACAGGCTTTTTCTAAGCTTCTGCTCAGATGCCCCCCAGAGGCATACATAGCCTTATTCTCCATTACCTTAACTAATCCTCAACTGGCAATGTTAGGCACAACCAGTGCCAACAACTGTGAGCTGATACATATGATATTTACCATCTGCAAGCTCATTACCTTGATCTTCGCCCATTGGGCTGGCATTCAGCTCTTCTCTTCCCTCCCGTCCTGCATCTTGCTGCTGTTGATGATCATCTAATGTAGCGTCATAGCCTGCATGTGCATGTGAGAGTGTGTGTGTGTGTGCGTGTGCGTGTGAGATTGCGTGTGTGTGTGTGCGCATGCTTGAGCCTTTCTAATCAAGTGCGCGACTGATTTTGAATGGCAACTTTGCCTGGTAGCATTATTGACCGTGCTTGGCAGTCTGTTGCAGTAAGCATAATACACATTCTTGAATGTTGATTTCACCCGTCAGACTGCTTTATTTTGTTTGTTTCAGAAATCGTTATGGGCGACAAATCAATGTAGAGCCAGGCAGGCATACCAACATATCTTCTCAATGAAGAGCACACAAACACATTCCTGCTTTCCCTCAAAACAAGCAACTCCTGCAACTCCTTTACCTTCTGTCACCTCTTTAATTGAATGCAAAGAGAATTGGAAACACGCACACCGGGGCAGTGATGCGATGTAGCAAAATGTGTGCTGTGCTAGGATCCTAATGGTCCCAGCTCAATTGACGGTGGTTACCATGAGTCTGGTCGGCTGGCTGGCAGAGAACAGTGCGGGGATTACGTTGAATTAGGTTGGCCAAAAATGTATGACCGTGTGCTATGAGGTTTCTATGCCATATTGTATGCACACTCAATCATACCCACGTCCAATACCCGCATGCTCTCCCTCTACCACGATGGAAGGAGCAGCTTGTGGTGCCACCGGCTCCTCGGGCCTGAGAAAGGTAAGGTGTGACTTGTTGCATGCGGCGCTGTTATGCATGTGCAGTGTGATGCTGCTTCTGCTCACTAGATAACATGGCTAACACATATCACTAACATATACTCACTTGGGAGCGCGCTTCAAGCTTCCTTTCAGGACTACGCCCTCTGGCAGGGGCTTGTCTGCGTGCGCGAGTATGTTGGTCAGAATATAGAAGGCATCAAGGGAAAGTGAAACAACAGCATTAGGTACACATACCCCTGCTGAGCCTGCTGAACACACTCCTGTCCATCACGCTTTCATGGCACTCCTTTTAGTCTGGAGATAAATGAATAAATACCTATACTCGCGGTGCGTTTACAACAGGGTGATTAATGTTTGCAATTACAGAATTAATCGCTCGAATTAATCGCTCAAATTAATCGCTCGAATTAATCACCCCTGAAATAATCACCTTGCGAAGGGACAATTAATTTAGCAGAATCAGGTTGCAGCCTGAAGCAGGTTGTAGCTGGGAAGGAAGGGCTGGAACTCTAGAAATGCATGCATTGCGCTTGCATGCACTGGAGAGCGCTGGCAACATCCTTGCAACCTTTGACTGATTACCCGGAGCTTTTAATTGACCTGCTGGAAATTGCTCCAGCCATTCCCCCTGCAACTGCTGAGGCTTTCCCAGCCTTCAATTAACTACTTGGAACGGTTGATTGCCACCCAGGAATCAATCACGAATAAATCCCCGGATTAAAATACAAAATTAATCACATTTTATTCATTAATAAATCAATCACCCTTTTGGCGCATTTACAATGGGTGGATTAACGGATTAATGGATTAACGAAAACCCATTAATCCACTTTTGCATTTACAACGGGTGGATTAACGGACGGATTAATGAATAAATGCGGATTAATTTGCATTAATCTCTATCCAGGGGGGGGGGTCGATAGAGGATTA
>Ga0307968_1005184_pt1 | contig 10455 bp, 8 predicted proteins | sample OrgLakmetagen650_FD_201834 | JGI IMG/M metagenome (GOLD analysis project Ga0307968, IMG submission 201834) | Saline water microbial communities from Organic Lake, Antarctica - #650 | ecosystem: Environmental > Aquatic > Non-marine Saline and Alkaline > Saline | place: Antarctica: Organic Lake... | reverse complement strand
CCTGTGTTTGTTGGGGGCCAAAGAGTCTTGGTTGTTCAGGCTGCTGCGTATTGCGTGCATTGATGCCTGTGTTTGTTGGGGGCCAAAGAGTCTTGGTGTTCAGGCTGCTGCGTATTGCTTGCACTGCTGCCTGTGTTTGTTGGGGGCCAAAGAGTCTTGGTTGTTCAGGCTGCTGCGTATTGCGTGCATTGATGCCTGTGTTTGTTGGGGGCCAAAGAGTCTTGGTTGTTCAGGCTGCTGCGTATTGCTTGCACTGCTGCCTGTGTTTGTTGAAGGGCAAAGAGTCTAGGTTGTTCAAGTTGCTGTGTATTGCGTGCATTGATGCCTGTGTTTGCTGAAGGGCAAAGAGTCTTGGTTGTTCAGGCTGCTGCGTATTGCTTGCACTGCTGCCTGTGTTTGTTGAAGGGCAAAGAGTCTAGGTTGTTCAAGTTGCTGTGTATTGCGTGCATTGATGCCTGTGTTTGCTGAAGGGCAAAGAGTCTTGGTTGTTCAGGCTGCTGCGTATTGCTTGCACTGCTGCCTGTGTTTGTTGGGGGCCAAAGAGTCTTGGTTGTTCAGGCTGCTGCGTATTGCTTGCACTGCTGCCTGTGTTTGTTGAAGGGCAAAGAGTCTAGGTTGTTCAGGCTGCTGCGTATTGCTTGCATTGATGCCTGTTTTATTGGGGGGCAAAGAGTCTTGGTTGTTCAGGCTGCTGCCTATTGCGTGCATTGATGCCTGTTTTATTGGGGGGCAAAGAGTCTTGGTTGTTCAGGCTGCTGCATATTGCGTGCATTGATGCCTGTTTTGTTGGGGGGCAAAGAGTCTTAATTGTTCAGGCTGCTGCCTATTGCGTGCATTGATGCCTGCTCTATTGGGGGTTAAAGAGTATTAATTGTTCAGGCTGCTGCGTATTGCGTGCAATAATGTCTGTGTTTGTTGTGGGGCAAAGAGTCTAGGTTGTTCAAGTTGCTGTGTATTGCGTGCATTGATGCCTGTGTTTGCTGAAGGGCAAAGAGTTTAAGTTGTTCAGGCTGCTGCATATTGCGTGCATTGATGCCTGTGTTTGCTGGGGGGCAAAGAGTCTTGGTTGTTCAGGCTGCTGCATATTGCGTGCATTGATGCCTGTTTTATTGGAGGGCAAAGAGTCTTGGTTGTTCAGGCTGCTGCCTATTGCGTGCATTGATGCCTGCTCTATTGGGGGGCAAAGAGTCTTAATTGTTCAGGCTGCTGCGTATTGCGTGCAGTTATGTCTGTGTTTGTTGTGGGGCAATGAGCCTTGGTTGTTCAGGCTGCTGCGTATTGCGTGCAATAATGCCTGTGTTTGCTGAAGGGCAAAGAGTCTAAGTTATTCAGGCTGCTGCATATTGCGTGCATTGATGCCTGTGTTTGCTGGGGGGCAAAGAGTCTTGGTTGTTCAGGCTGCTGCATATTGCGTGCATTGATGCCTGTGTTTGCTGGGGGGCAAAGAGTCTTGGTTGTTCAGGCTGCTGCATTTTGCGTGCATTGATGCCTGTGTATGTTGTGGGGCAATGAGCCTTGGTTGTTCAGGATGCTGCGTATTGCGTGCATTAATGCCTGTGTTTGTTGGGGGCCAAAGAGTACTGGTTGTTCAGGCTGCTGCCTATTGCGTGCATTGAATGATGCCTTTGTTCAATGGGGGGTAAAGAGGTACCTGCTGCAATTAAGTGGAGGCGTGAGTTAATATGCTCGCTTGGAATACTCCTTTGTGTTAGATATGTGCATCCCTTTCTCTTGGGTTGTGTCTGTTCGATTAGCTTACAGTCTCATTGCAAAACACTTCTTAAATGTCGTTCAATGTTCTTTTGCAGCGAAGGGTGTAGGAGCACTAGCCTTTTCATACTTAGGGACGCCTCCTGGTACCTGCATTCTATGCATGGTCCATCTAGACACGCAATCACTTACTAAAGTTTCCCTTCAGTTTAAACGGTGCAGGCTCCTCATACTTTCATTCTGTGCATGATCCATCTCGACACACAATCACTCTCTAGACACAGAATTACTCTCTAGGCACACAATCACTCTCTAGACACACAATCACTCTCTAGACAATTTTAATTTATGCATGGTCCATCTAGACACGCAATCACTCGTTTACGTTTCCTCTCTTTTTTGCGGCGCAGGCTCCTCATACTTCATTTCATGCATGGTCCATCTAGACACACAATCACTCTCTTTTTTTGCGGTGCAGGAGCATTGGTTTACCATCAGACGGATGCCTGACGGCTCCTTTTACAACTTCAACAGCCTGTACCCAGCCCCAGAGGTACATTTTCTTTTTATAATCATCATTACAGCCTGTACCCAGCCCCAGAGGTACATGTTCTTTTTATAATTATCATCATTACAGCCTGTACCCAGCCCCAGAGGTACATGTTTTATTTTTATAATTATCAGCACTACTATCAGCTATGCCCTCCTCACTTTACTTGAAAAACCTGACTGTTACACACGAATGTTACAAGGAATGCAGCATAACACGGCATGTCCCAACTGCATGTCTTAACGGCATTTTCCCAATGGCATTTTCCCAACGGCATTTTCCCAATGGCATTTTCCCAACGGCGTGTCCCAACTGCATGTCTTAACGGCATTTTCCCAACGGCATTTTCCCATCGGCATTTTCCCAACGGCATTTTCCCAACGGCATTTTCCCAACGGCATTTTCCCAACGACATTTTCCAGCTGCATGTCCCAACTGCATGTCCCAACAGCATTTTCCCAACGGCATTTTCCAGCTGCATGTCCCAACGGCATGTCCCAACTGCATGTCCCAACTGCATGTCCCAACTGCATGTCCCAACTGCACGGCATTTTTGTCCCAACTGCAGAAGTGAGCAAGTGCCTGCAACGCTTTTTTTTTTGTTTAATAGGTTTTGTGAACAATAAACAGGAACGATATTTGTTCATAATGTAGTGCCTACCTAACAACATACATTAGACGACACATTATAATGCAGTGCCTCCCTAACAACATACATTAGACGACACATTATAATGCAGTGCCTCCCTAACAATATACATTAGACGACACGTTATAATGCAGTGCCTCCCTAACAATATGCATTAGACGACACATTATAATGCAGTGCCTCCCTAACAACATACATTAGACGACACATTATAATGCAGTGCTTCCCTAACAACATACATTAGACGACACATTATAATGCAGTGCCTCCCTAACAACATACATTAGACGACACATTATAATGCAGTGCCTCCCTAACAACATACATTAGACGGCACATTATAATGCAGTGCCTCCCTAACAACATACATTAGACGACACATTATAATGCAGTGCCTCCCTAACAACATACATTAGACGGCAATTTATAATGCAGTGCCTCCCTAACAACATACATTAGACGACACATTATAATGCAGTGCTTCCCTAACAACATACATTAGACGACACATTATAATGCAGTGCTTCCCTAACAACATACATTAGACGGCACATTGCCCAGCCCCTTGGGCAGTTACTCTTATCAATGAATAGCATCTGCCTGTGACCAATGCAGTCTTTCATAAAATAGAGCAGTCATTCTCGCACTAGTTTCACGGCCCTCAATGTCAAATTTAAAACAAGGGCATCATGTTGGGTCGTCCGAAAATTGTGGCGCTGGCTCCGTCTTGCTCCACGGTATGAAGTACTGCTCCAACACCTTCAGCTCTATGTCGTCCAAAATTTGTGGTGCTGGCTCCGTCTTGCTCCATGGTATGAAGTAGTGCTCTAACACCTTCTGCTTTATGTCGTCCAAAAATTGTGGCGCTGGCTCCGTCTTGCTCCATGGTATGAAGTACTGCTCCAACACCTTCTGCTTTATGTCGTCCAAAAATTGTGGCGCTGGCTCCGTCTTGCTCCATGGTATGAAGTAGTGCTCCAACACCTTCTGCTTCATGTCGTCCAAAAATTGTGGCGCTGGCTCCGTCTTGCTCCATGGTATGAAGTACTGCTCCAACACCTTCTGCTTTATGTCGTCCAAAAATTGTGGCGCTGGCTCCGTCTTGCTCCATGGTATGAAGTACTGCTCCAACACCCTCTGCTTTATGTCGTCCAAAAATTGTGGCGCTGGCTCCGTCTTGCTCCATGGTATGAAGTACTGCTCCAACACCTTCTGCTTTATGTCGTCCAAAAATTGTGGTGCTGGCTCCGTCTTGCTCCATGGTATGAAGTACTGCTCCAACACCTTCTGCTTTATGTCGTCCAAAGATTGTGGCGCTGGCTCCGTCTTGCTCTATGGTATGAAGTACTTAAGGTTGGCCAGAACCGTATATACACACCGTATATGACCGTATGTATGGTGATTTTCCTGCCAAAAATGCCGTTTATACACATCGTATATACCTATAAATGTATGGTTCTGGCCAACCCTAGCAGTACTCACTTTAATACCTTTTGCTCTGTGGCTTCATTACATGCACACACAGCTCCAACGCCTCCTGCTCTATGCGTGAGCAGCTCTATGCGTGAGCAGCTCTATGCAAAAACAGCTCTATGCGTGAGCAGCTCTATGCGTGAACAGCTCTATGCAAAAACAGCTCTATGCGTGAGCAGCTCTATGCGTGAGCAGCTCTATGCGTGAGCAGCTCTATGCGTGAGCAGCTCTATGCGTGAACAGCTCCAACGCCTCCTGCTCTATGCGTGGACACTAATGAGGACGAATCACAGCTCCCATACCTCCTGCTCTATCGTTTGATTACAAATTACAGCTCCAACACCTTCTCTACGGCTTGAATGGAAATTACAGCCAACTCCTCCTGCCTTGATTACAAGTTATACCTATTTTATAGCACTCTAGCACCCTCCTTGCCTATGGCTTGGTTTTGCGTAGGGGTTGGGGTCTCTCATAAGTCTTTTAGTAGAGCCAACTTTCCTTTTGTTTGTCGTGATTCAAACCCCGTTTTTAAAATTGGGATCCATACCCCTGCGCAACAACACGCATGCTCCAAACAAATGCACTCTCTCTCTCTCTCTCTCTCTCTCTCTCTCTCTCTCTCTCTCTCTCTCTCTCTCTCTCTCTCTCTCTCTTACACACACATGCACACACACATACACACACGCGTACACACACACGTGCACACACACATACACACACAGGCACTGTCCCCCTTCTATTTAGCCGCTTACTTGTCTAGCCTCAGAGACCAGGGTTACACCATTTTCGTGGTCAGGGCTGCTGCTGGCAGTGCGGGTAGGCATTCTCACCCTTGTGTGTGTATGTATGAATGTGAGTGTTTTAGTATGTGTGCGTGTGTGTGTGTGTGTGTCAGGCGTGACTGCACAGCGTCCTGGGTGTCTGTACGCACAAAGTACCCTTTACTTCATCACATACAATTATTGATCTCCTCATCAGGAGTGCTATCTGACTGCCCTTATGAGGCTGTCTTCACCATTACCACCTTGGCAGCCTGTGTGACATCAACACTTGATTATTGATCTCCTCATGACCTTGGCAGCCTATTTGACATCAACTTGCATGGAGCAAAGGCCCCGTATAAGAAAGCATTGTGGATCCCGTCCCCCCGAAGGGGTTAAAAATACCTAAATAGAGGAATTTTGTCAGAGGGGGCTAACTGAGGCCCAAAATGGGCAAGTTTCTATATGCTCTTTGGCTTGTACGCCCCACAATTGGCAAGCTCCAATTTTACATAATATGAATCTGTCCATAGATGTAAAACTTGGAGCTTACCAAAGGGGGGGCGTGTGCTTAATCTGCTGTGGCGTGCAGGCCATTTATTACCACAAAATTTTCATACCAAATCACCCACTGCATTAATTTGGAATATTTTTAATGGTAAAGAATATCATTGCAACAATAATGAAAGAAAACGGCTGAGTGGTTGGTGTTTTATGAGGATTTGAGCCATTTCCCCATGGAATTCACCACATTAGGGTTTACTGCACCATGTTCGCTTAATCCAGTCTATCTCAGCACGCAAAGCGACCCACATAAAACTGGGCGCATGCTCGGGTAGCTCTCAATGCCAGCTACAATCTGGTACTAAAATGGTGTCGATTGGATGAAGTGGCTGTGAGTGGCTGCCTTCTGAATGCAAAAGTGCGCAATTTCAGGCATTTCCTCCGTTAGCCCCCTCTGGATTTTTGTCACTGTATAGAATTGTATTTGATAGACAGGATATTTGTAGCAGCTCTGTTACCTTACAGGATATTGGTAGCAGCTTTGTTACCTTTCAACTCACAAGCTGAAAATTTACCCCCCAAACGCTCAAGCCGACATGTGCGCCCTCCTCACGGGCCCTGGCATCTGTCCATCATCCTCTTGTGTATTTTATGCTGGGGCACAGCCAAGCACACAGAAGCATCACAGTCCCATGTCCGTGCACCATCGAAAAGTGTCCTTTTCAGGAGTCAGGCTTTCGATTTCTTTTGAACTTTTCAAATTCCAAGTGTGTGAGTCTGCATTCCTGCGTTGTAGAAAGGGGCACTGCATTCGGGTTAACGCAATGCTGCCACCCATCACGCATATGTTGTGTGTTGCAACGTGACGGTCTGACGTTTATCCTTGGTGCGGGAAAGGGCACAGGCGTGCATAGATGCTGTTGCACACAGTGCGTATATTTCATGAAATGTGCACATTTCATTACTACAACCTTAAAAACACACACACACACACACGCACACACTCACTTGCTGTAGTATGGGTCTGTGCTTCATAGGATGGGACAGTGCACAAATACGCAACACTGCCAGCCAAGGAGGGAGAGGGGGCGGCCAGTGGTTCACCCCACAGCAGGTGTGTGTACGTGTGTGTGTACGTGTGTGTGTGTACGTGTGTCTTTGTACGCGTGTGTGTATACGTGTGTGTACGTGTGTATGTGTGAGTGTGTGTGAGAGTACGTGTGTGTGCGTGTGTATGTGTACGTGTGTGTCCGTGTATATGTGTGTGTGCACGTGTTTATAGATACAGGTGTACATTTGTCGCGTGCACATGCCAAGGCCCTGAAAACAAGCTCACAGTTTGCCGCGTCTTATATGTGTGCGTGCACGTGCTTGTATGTATACGTGTGTGTACGTGTATATGTGTGTGCGTGCACGTGCTTGAAGATACACGTGTGTGTACGTGTATATGTGTGTGCGTGCACGTGCTTGTAGGTATATGTGTGTGTACGTGTATATGTGTGTGCGTGCACGTGCTTTTAGATACACGTGTGCATTTTTTTGCATGCACAGGCCAAAGCTCTGACGGAGGAAGCTGCCAGCGCGCGTGAGAGAGGGAAGGTGAACAATGCGCTTGAAACCGCCCTTTCTCGTGCACAAGCCTCAGGGGGCACAATGGCCTTGCGGAGCAAACGCAAGAACCCAGATGGGGCACAGGCTGCAGGTGTGTGTGTGTGTGTTCATGTTTGCTTTGTTATGTGTTTGTGTGTTTTGGGGTGTGTGTACGTGTGCGTTGTGGTATGAGTTTGTGTATCTTGGTGTGTGTGCTTTGGTGTGTGTGTGTACGTGTGTGTGTTGGTATGTTTTTGTGTGCTTTGATGTGTGTACGTATGTGTTTTGGTATGTGTTTGTGTGTTTGTGTGTTTTGGTGTGTGTGTATGTGTATGTTTTGGTTTGTGTTTGTGTGTTTTGGTGTGTGTGTCTGTGTGTTCTGATGTGTGTACGTGTGTGTTTTGGTATGTATGTGTGTCTTGGGGTGTGTGTGTGTGTACGTATGTGTTTGTGTGTTTTGGTGTGTGTGTGCGTGTGCGTGTGTGTTTGTATGAGAGTGTGCATGTGTAAATGTTTGTTTGTTAATGAGGGTGTAGGTGTGCGTTTGCAGGTCAGGGTGAGGCTGACTGCGGAACAAATACATACAACTGGAGTGTGGCTTTCATCCAATTGTTAGCAGGCAACAGATCACACGAGTACACAAATAAATTTAGCTTGTAGAAAATAGAAAAAGATGCGATAATTTCTCAAACAGTGCATACAGCTTCGGGGCGAAGCATTCGTAGGTTGAACCTATTGTGTATAGTATTTACTGCAAGGCCTCTCTGGTCGGGTTGGCCAGAACCGTATATATACACCGTATATGACCGTATATTTGGTGATTTCCCTGCCAAAAATACCGTATATACACCGTATATATATGGTTCTGGCCAACCCTACTCTCTGGGCACATTAGGTACGAAGCGAGAGCAGTGAGCACGCGCACACAGACATACCTGTGTTATGTATGTTCACGTAGGCACGCACGTTTGTGCACGTACTCACATATATGTACACATTAATGCACACGTGTTTGAGCACGTACACACACACACATATGCGCACATTGATACGCACGTGTATGTGCACATACACACACATATGCGCACAGAGACACACACACACACATGTAAGCGTACGTAGACACACATGTATGTGCACGCACACTTGCAGATGCGGATGAGGATGCTGACTTAGAGGCTGCTATTGCTGCCAGTTTAGGAGGTGGCAAAGACGTCTTGCAGGTGAACGCCGCGCGTGTGTATGTGTGTGCTGTGTGCTGTGTGCTGTGTGCTATGCGTGTGGCACGTATGAGTGCTGTGTGTGTATGTGTGTGTTTGGCAGTTGTGTGGATTGTGTCTGTGTGTGGCACTTGTGAACTGTGCGCATGTGTGGCACTTGTGTGAACTGTTTGTGTGTGTGTGTGTGTGTGTGGCACCTGTGTGTGCTGTACACATGTTGGGTATTGTATGTGCTGTGTGTTCCCCACATCACTGTGTATTTGTATGTAGGTGTGTGTGTATGGGTGTGAGTATGGGTTATGTACGTTCACTGCAAATAAATTCATGTATCTGTTGTCCACCCTCCGAGAGCTGTGTGCAGCGCACTTCCCTCATAGCACTGCTTACTTACGTTTTTACTTTTGTACTTGTGTTTTGTGAGGTCCCTGATTACTGTGTTCTTCTATAGCTCAACATGCACGCTTTACTCATGCAGGTGTGTGTGTGTGTGTGTGTGTGTGTGTGCGTCTGCGTGTGTGAGTGTGTGTGTCCGTTTGTGTGTGCATGCGTGCATGTGTGCGTGTATGTGTGTGTGTGTGTGTGTTTTGAGCGCGCACGTCAGCTTCGCTGCGTAAACCACAGGCACAGCTGTCATATTCTATTATTACATTTGTATGGCCCTCAGCCAACAATTTATGTGTTACTTCATACACAGATTGCACACACACATACACTCACACATGCGCACACACACACACACACACAGACAAACACACGCTCACGCACACGCACGCACACCTGTTTGAGCTTCAGAATGGAGAGCAAGGGTACTAGTTAGCTTGCCTTACCACTACGTATGTTCGGTTGTGTCAATTTTTTCCCTCTAATTCGCTAGCTCTCACACTGCAATGAATCAGGTTGGCCAGAACCGTAAACTTGGTTATTTACACCGTATATGACCGTATACTTGGTGATTTCCTTGCCAAAAATACTGTATATACATTGTTTATGTACCGTAAATACACCAATTATATAAATGTGGTTCTGGTGATTTCCTTGCCAACAATTTCGTATATACACCGATTATATATATATATGATTCTGGCCAACCCTGGTAATAACCTAAATGTGCACTTACCACACGCGCTGCATATTAAAATCCCACAGCTTTCAGGTCCCAAAATGATGGAGTGGTTGGGGAGATATGCACAAATAAGGGGTATTGGCCCTATTTGCCCGGGGAGAGGGGGGGTTGCATGGGGACGACCGTATTTATTTATTTATATCTCTCTCTAATATATACATATATATATATACATATGGTCCTGGCCGACCTTAGTAATAACCTAGATGTGCACTCACCACACGTGCTGCGCAGAAGGAGAGGCTGCGGGGCGGAGAGCCAGAGGCTGGCGCAGTAACACTCTCTTTACTTTGTCACCCTGAACTGCTTTTGTGCACGCACTTTGCAGGGCGAACAGGTGCAAGGTGGGAGCCAAAGGCTGTGCTAGCAATACCCTATCTGGTTTTGTTACCCCATAACTACTTTGCGTGCATGTGCCACGCAGGGCGAGCGGGTGCAAGGTTTCGAACTAGAGGCTGTGCTAGCAACACCCTATTTGGTTTTGTTTTCCCATAACTAGTTTACGTGCATGTGCTGTGCAGGGCGAGCGGGTGCATGGTGGGGAACTACAGGCTGTGCTAGCAATGCCCTATCTGGTTTTATTACCCCATAACTAGTTCACGTGCATGTGCAGCGCAGGGCGAGCGGGTGCAACATTTCGAACTAGAGGCTGGCGTAGTGATATGCTCTCTGGTTTTGTTACCCCATAGCTATCTCACGTGCATGTGCCGCGCAGGGCGAGCGGGAGCAACATTTCGAACTAGAGGCTGGCGTAGTGATATGCTCTCTGGTTTTGTTACCCCATAGCTATCTCACGTGCATGTGCCGCGCAGGGCGAGCGGGAGCAACATTTCGAACTAGAGGCCGGCGTAGTGATATGCTCTCTGGTTTTGTTA
>Ga0307968_1005181_pt1 | contig 10459 bp, 9 predicted proteins | sample OrgLakmetagen650_FD_201834 | JGI IMG/M metagenome (GOLD analysis project Ga0307968, IMG submission 201834) | Saline water microbial communities from Organic Lake, Antarctica - #650 | ecosystem: Environmental > Aquatic > Non-marine Saline and Alkaline > Saline | place: Antarctica: Organic Lake... | reverse complement strand
GGGGGTATAGATTGTTGCGCTGAGTCCTATACTCTGCAGTGACAGTGATTTGCTATGACAGCTGTCACGCCCAATTGTTGGCAGTGACGATTCGTGTGATTTGGTTAGTTGGTTTTTCAGTTGATGTTGTTTTGCCATGTCTCGTGCAATAAGCTAGCGGAAGCAGTTTATTGAAGATAGCATTTTCTGGTTTTGATATTGCGGTATTCAATTAGCTCAGTAAACTACACAATGCTCAGCCAGATGGTTGAGTAAACATCCCAGCCCTGGGGAGGAGAGGCGCGGCAGCCGACTAGTGTGTGTGTGGTATAGTATACGTCAGTGGTCAAGTAAGTCGGATTTGAGAAACAGCAGAGAGAGAGAGAGAGAGAGATTATCAGGAGAACTGCAGTCTGTAGTGCAGTTCCCAGCCTTTGCTCGAGAGAGACTCGACCCTGGCTTAAAACCATTATAGATTGTTGTGCTGAGTCTTATACTCTGCAGTGACAGTGATTTGCTATGACAACCTCAGTCGTTTTGTTGTGGACCTCAGAGAGAGAGACTTGGAGTTTTGGACTCCCTATTCTGATGGCTGCCCACAAGAGCACAACAGCAGAATTCTCACTTACAACAGATGGTGTGCACTGCCCCAAAAAAGGCTCTGGCTACTCGTTCTCCCTACAGCCTTCCCAAATACATGTTTCTAGACCTCCCACGAGATGTCATTTGCAGTGTTGCCCGTTTCAGACTGCGTGTCCACACCCTTGGCTTTGAGACCGCAACATGAAACCCCAGGTCCTTCCCTGTCTGTGACTTGTGCGAGGCTGATGATGATGTCCAGGTTGAACAGCATGCTATTTTCCACTGCACACACCCCCATACAGTGCCTCTTCGCAGGAGATATGACTCGCTCCTTATTCTCAGAGGCAAGAGCACAGGATGTTTCTACCATTTTGCACCAGAACAACAACAAACTTTTTTTCCTACATCAACTGAATGTTTTTTATGAGCAGGCTAACTTTGACTAAAGGCCTTTCCTTGTAAACCTTGTAAGCCTTATACTTTCATTTCTATTCAAGAGTTCACTGGTGATCTTAGGCACAGATTGCGGACAGTGAGGAGAGATGTTGAAGGATTGAACCACAGGACACAAATAGCAAGTTGGCAGCATATCAATATCTTTTTGCACCAGTGCCATTTTACCTCAATGCTTTTTCGTCTGCCAAGACATTTGCATTCGGATCTGTCTCAAAATGTACTGCATATTGTTAGGCGTTTTGGGCTGAGGGCGCATACGTATACCCTCAAGGCGGAGACAGCATCTTGGGTCTTGGGTGTCACGCCCAATTGTTGGCAGTGACGGTTCGTGTGAGGTTGGTTTGTTGGGTTTTCAGTTGAGGTGCGTTGTTTTGCCGAGTCTAATACTTTGCAGTGACAATGATTTGCTACGACATGGGATCAAGAAACTCTCTTTTGTGTGACCATTGTGCTTAATGAGGAGATCCAAGATGAAGCGCATGCCCTTTTGATGTGAAGAGACGTAGACGTTTGTGCTTTAAGTTGCTTACCTATTCAGTCAATTTTCGGATGATCCGTCAGTAGAGCAACCTTATTTGCAATAACAAGTCAGTGTTCAGGAGTTATATGATTTCCCCTTACAGCATAGCAACAATCCTTTTTTTCTTTTGAGTCTGAGCCTCTGAGCCTTCTTTTGTGTAGCTGAGCTCAGGAGGGTAAAAAAAAAAAACATGACAAGTCACGTGTACCCCCCCACACTAACGAAAAGGGTGTCAATCTGCCTGCACAGTTCTCATGCCAAATATTGCAATACCTGACGAGCTATAGGGCAAAAACTGTTTTGCACACGCTCTTGCACTGACTACCTGTTTAGTGCACAGTTTCAGCCAAAACCTGTGCCAAAGCACTTGTTTGCTTCAATCATGCAACTTATGCATAATGCAATGCGGTAACTGCAAGATTGGAATTATTTGCTAGCAATTCGCCTGAACACACCCCCGCGGCCTACTTGGGGACATTCCATGCATTTCTATGACCAGGCACCCAGACCCCCCCCCTTTAATCAAATCACCCAACAAGGGTGCCAATCGACTGGGCTTGAGCTCAGGATTCCAAAAAAATATATAATATTTCGTGAAAGTGGCCCAGTAATATTCTGGAGACCCCCCCATAATTCTCAGACCCCCCGGACCCCCTCAGAATCGACTCATTTATATACCAATCGATAGCTCTCGACATCAGGATTTCGAATATGTAATTTATATTTCGTTCCTGTACCCTCCTGCTAAGCATATGGTTTTAATGTTGACTGGCAAGGACCAGTCGCAAGCCAATCAGCCAAACAGTCTGGCTGAAGGTCCCCCCATGTAAATCTAAGTCAAACATCCATCATCACTTCTGAGCGTTGCTTGAGCCGTCGCATCCTTCTCACGTGGAGAGGGGGAGGAGACGTCATCACACCTTTAAGGGGGCGCTTAGCAGGTATAGCTCATACTTGCAATCCTTGCTTAAGATGGTGCCTTAATTCGTCTCATCACGGTAGATGGCATTCTTACAAAACTGAGGACAGTCACACTATCTGTCGATGCCACTGTCCATCCAGCATGACAGGCCATAAAAGGGGAAGAAAACAGACGCTGAAATACGTCAAGCAGAAAGAAAAGACTCAAACTAGAAAGAGATCCACCCAAAAATACACATTTATGCTTATACAATTAAAGCGGAATCGGAGGTCAACTGGCTGGCTCAAAACACGATGCAGCTGTGATAATTAACAAGTCTGTAGGCCGCCAAGATGAACTGGCATAGAATACGAAGCAGGAATCAGGTCAGACAGCGGCGAAAAAAAGCAGCCTGCAATAAGGGGAAGACACGCAAAGCCAGCGCTCCTCCTAGCTAGAACCCTACCAAAAGGGAGACACAATCATGGGGGTAGGGAGCTAGCTTCCATTTATTGAGGCCTAAGTGAAAATAAATAAATAGGTGCATCTTGACTCGCTCCTGCTGCAGAAAACTCCCTCTCTCTCTCTCTCTCTCTCTCTCTCTCTCTCTCTCTCTCTCTTTCTCTCTCTCTCTCTCACACACACACACACACACACACACACACACTATAAGCTAGCATGGACATCAGGCATTTAAATATACAAGCACAGCAGAGCCTTTTGATGCAATGATTGGTTCGCACAAACATATACAAACACATGCACATGGTCACACTTTTATGTTGACGTGGTGCCTCAAGGGTATTCCAAACAACAACCACTCTTGCCCTTCAGAGTCTACCCTTCTGCTCACGTATTTCCTCGTAATGTCCTATCTGTTTTTAACTAACCGGCACGACACATGCTCAGTGCCTCAGAGCAAGACCACCCACGCCTAGTTATTGGATTGATAACATGGTTCATATAATCACTACTCGCCTACGTTTCCCTAGAAAAGAAAAGGCCATGCCGGCATTACTTGCACAACCGGTATACCAATGGGGAGAAGGAACGCTCAGCCCTCCAAGTCACTCCTCTTCGTCCTTCAACCCTACCGGTATACTGATGGGGAGAAGGAACGCTCAGCCCTCCAAGTCACTCCTCTTTGTCCTTCAACCCTTACAAACACCACACTACTTTACACACCGCCAGGAAGCACCATAATGCCACAGCAGCACCGCAACGCCCCTGCTGACTAGCTCACCACACACAACTGAAACTCAGCCAGTTACTCTTCTTCTAGTAGCTTTTGTTCTTGTTGAGCTGGGCGTACATGCGCGTGATGGCGGCCTGGTACCTTTTCTGGAGGGGCGCCCTCTTCAGCTTGAAACTGGGGGTGATGAGGTCATTCTCCACCGTGAATGGCTCTGACTCAAGGTGCACCGCTTTGATGATTTCAAAGCCCTGCAAAGCGCGCATTATGCAAGCAAAAAACCAAACCTTGAAAACCGATTATGCTGCGCAGTGCTCATGCTAGAAGGCGGATGCAATTTGCTTTGTGACCTCTGAAGGCCCTTGGCCTGGGAATCGATTATTCAGCTTTCAGGGCAGCTTAACAGCAATATTTCATTGTTATAATCTGTCTGCAAAGCTTGCTTTTTGCAAGCATACATACAAGCATTTTGAGATGGAGGTGAAATATTTACAAGTATCAAGCACTGTACTCGGCAGCTCTTCTCTCTGACTGATGTTTGATGGCATGATATCTGTGCTCCTGGCAAAGAACGATAGATCATAGCATGACCAGAACACATTCCAAATGGAACCACCTGTCACCTTGATATAAACAGAGAGGCATTGACACTGCCTACCTTGAGCTTGGCTGCCTTCCCTGTTTGCTGCAGCAGGGTTAGAACTGCCTTGTGCGCCTCAGGCAGCTGTACCAGGTCCTGTATGTGTTTGTGTGCGTGCATATGTGTGTGCGTGAGTGTGTATATGTGTGTGCGGTGTGTATGTGCTTCTTACTGTCAGACCACCTAATGGCAGACATCTTAGAAAAGAGAGGGGAATATCACAGGCGGTGAAAACCACTCCCAAATAGATTAAGGAAAAGGAGCCACTTTGGTACCGGGTACCAAAAAGAAAAAGAAAAAGGGATCAATAGGGATCAGGAGGGTTGCAGCTTTTACCTAAAACCGGCCCCTGAAAGTTGATGATAGTACCGGAAAGCAAACATAGAACTTGAGGTCATCTGCAGGCTTCTAGTAATACGTATTATTGTAACAAACACTGGGGGGAGATCTTGGTACGCACGTACTGCAAAATGCGCGTGCTTTTGCCTCTGTCTTGCACAGGTCATGACTAGGGTTGGCCTACCTCTAGACAAGCTACGAATGGTCCAGCAGCGCTCTTGCATGCAGGTCTGCTCATTCAGGCGCACACACATACACACACACACGCACACACACACACACACACACACACACACACACACAGGTACGATCCAAACCCCACAGAAGGTCTCCCTCGTGAGGTAGGCCAGTAGGGTTGGCTCAGCACTGGAATACAGCATCACGCGTCCTTGCATCTTTGCATACAAACACCAGCACAAATGCATAGCTCCTGCCTAGCGCAGCATATAATTTGACACTAGCTCGCTAGTGTAGACCTCAGACAGGCCCACAAATCCCACCTGGACGACATAGACCCAAATGCACACAACTCTCACCTGGAACGGGATAGACCCAACTGGCAGACCTATAACCCTGACCTGGAATGGCACAGACCCACAATTAGCATAGACCCGTGGCTGGCAAAGACGCACAAGACCCACAACCCTCCTTACCTGGAACGGCACAGACCCACGAACGGCAAAGACCCACAACCCTCCTGAACTGGAACGGCACAGACCCACAATTGGCACAGACCCACGACCGGTAAAGACCCACAACTCTCCTGACCCAGAAAGGCAAAGACCCACGACCGGCAAAGACCCACAACCCTCCTGACCTGGAACGGCACAGACCCACAATTGACACAGACCCACAACCGGTAACGACCCACAACTCTCCTGACCTGGAAAGGCAAAGACCCACAACCCTCCTGACCTGGAACGGCACAGACCCACAATTGGCACAGACCAAAGACCGGCAAAGAACCCACAACCCTCCTGACCTGGAACGGCACAGACCCACAATTGGCACAGACCCATGACCGGCAAAGACCCACAACCTTCCTGACTTTGAATGGCACAGAACCACAACTCTCACCTGAAACGGCATAGACAGCGCGTCAGTTACACCCTGCTGCTCCACCGCCGTACGCAAGTGGTCTTCCTTTGGCACCACCACCGCCACCAAGAAGTTTTCAAAGCTGCTGCCGTACACCCAGAGCTGCACACATCCACAAACGGAAGTACAGAAGGGTGTTAAAAGATTTCAAAGCCGCTGCCGTACACCAAAAGCTGCAACCAGCCACAAACGGACGTACAGAAGGGTGTTGAAAGATTTCAAAGCCGCTGCCGTACACCCAAAGCTGCAACCAGCCACAAACGGACGTACAGAAGGGCGTTGAAAGATTTCAAGACTGCTGCCGTACACCCAAAGCTGCACACAGCCGCAAACGGACGTACAGAAGGGTGTTGAAAGATTTCAAAGCCGCTGCCGTACACCCAAAGCTGCACACATCCACAAATGGACGTACAGAAGGGGGTTGAAATAATTCAGAGCCGCTGCCGTATACCCAAAGCGGCAACCAGCCACAAACAGACGTACAGAAGGGCGTTGAAAGAGTGCGTGGGAAAGCTGCCAAAGCTGCTGCCACACGCGCATGTAGGCACGCACGAATGATAGGCTAAGGCTGTGCATAAAGTGAGACACCAAGGCACACAATCACACGTACATACACCCAGCAATGCCTCATCCTCACACAAATGTAAAACAGCTAGCATGCACAATCACAGTGTCAAGACTCTAACAAAGGCTACTGCGCTGCTTATGCACTACTACGATTGTAGCGGCAAGGTTCTAGCAAATTAAACAACCAGCGCACAGTAAACAAGGTCAATAGCCGTCCCGTATCCTTTGTCAACGATTTTTGAATAGGAGGCAAAGCCCTAGCGTCTCAACCTTCAAGTCTCTCAATTGGCTGGGCCCAGCAAATCGTAGAGGACAAGGTACGATGCAAAGCAAAGAAGCTTGTGCTCATTGCCTCACTTGGGTATGCTTCATTGACTGCAAGGCCGATTTTTGCGGGTAATGAAGCACACCTAGGGTTGGCCAGAACCTTACATATGCACCGTATATGACCATATATTTGGTGATTTCCCTGCCAAAAATACCGTATATACACCGTATATATATATGGTTTTCTGGCCAACCCTAAGCATGTACCCAAGTGATGTAAAGAAGATTATAGTGACCATATTGATACAGTTGCAGATCATAATAGTCACGCGCCCCAAAGACAGGTCCACAAACTAGCATTCCTCACATACATCAAGCGCAATTAAGCATAGCATACTTCAGCATTGTTGTGCGCAGTTCAGATCTTGACAAGCACAAATCGGCTTAATTAGCACACCATGCACACACACATCAAGCACAGTCCAGCACATCCGCCCGAAGCACTATCACACGCGCCTTGTACGCATCAAGCAAGGTGAAACGATTCAGCTTAATCATCGAGCGCAATTGGTTTACAATGGAGCACAGTTTGAATGCATCAAGCACGATTCAGCTCAACCATCGAGCATACCTGGTCCAAGATTCTGAACACCAAACACAGTTCAGCTCATCCTTCAAGCATACCTGGTCCACGATGGAGCACATCTTGTATGCATTCTCCACGCGCTCAACGGCAACGTACTCGCCTGCAGACGTCCAGCATCGTTTGCATAATGAAGTTGTATGATGATCATATCTCGTCATATATGATTATCATACAAGTAGGGTTGGCCATAACCACATATATATATACGGTGTAAATGCGGCATTTTTGGCAGGGAAATCACCAAATATACGGTCATATACGGTGCATATATACGGTGCTGGCCAACCCTACATACAACACACAGCCTGTGTGGGTTGCAGATATGGTCTTGGCTGCACAAATCCAGCACATGGCTGCACGACGCTAGATGGGTTGCAGGCAGATCACTTCACATGCGCACGATGGTGTTACACACGGCTTTTACATTCCAGCAACTCCCACTCCAGAGCAAATTCCAAGCAGCCTCGATTCACTCCAAAGCGTATTCTCGTCTGCCAACTAGGAGCGTGCGGCACAATGCAGGTGGCGTTGAGCTAGTGCAGTTGCTAAGGTGGGCATCCTCAATCAAAAGCATGATTGGGATGGTGATGACAAAGGTGGTACATTGAGCAGCAGCATGCGCAAAAAGGGATAAGGTGCGATGAAGCACGCCAGCGTGCTAGTCGTTGTATCCTTTTTTTTTCCCGTAGTGGTGCGCTGCTGTGGGCGACCCATTCTCGATGTTAATAATACTTTTATAGGGGATAGGGCACAGGCGGGTGATCACGCACGTGGCCTCACACCTACCGTTGGCCAGCTTAAAGATGTTCTTGATCCGGTCAATGATGCGCAGGGCACCACATGGCAGCAGCTCTCCGACGTCTCCCGTGTGGAAGAAGCCGTCCGGATCTACATGAACGCACACATAAGACGCAAGTAAGAGGACACATAAGAGGCAAGCAATAATATACACATAAGGCGCAAGTAAGAGGACACATAAGATGCAAGCAAAATAAAATACATAAAACGCAAGCAAGAGGCTCTCGGCTCTGGTACCTTTTACATTTTATGGCTTTTGTAAAATGTTGGTACAAGCAAGAGGACACACAAGACGCAGGTAAGAGGCTCTCGGCTCTGGTATCTTACAATTTATGGCTTTTGTAAAACGCAAATGATAAGGAAAAGCTCTTAATTCTGGTACTATTTCACACACAAGTCTTTCCTGATCCACAGCCATTGTGCACATGGCAATTGGCCTGGAGGGCTTTTAAAAATGGAAGACAGCTTCCTTATATTTATCTCACTAGGCACTTCTGATGTTGATGTGAAGCACTCATTCCTCCCATAACGCACACCGGTTTAGTCATGTCTGCAACCTCAAACACCTCTCTGAACCGAGTGTTTATGCTAAATAGCAGCACTCTTAAAACATCTCACACCACACTCATCACAGTCAAATGCATCACCATGTTTGTCATATTTGAGAAATATTGTCTGGCATTTAATGCACGCAGCACATTGTACGCAGCAAGATCGTCCCCACAGTCTCGTTTTATCACGTCTTTTAGGCCGCGCTCTCAGCTCAATAGTAGCCTTAAAGAGGCCTGGCCTCAAAACCATGTCTGAATCTCTTGATACATACGGCACATCGCACGCAGCAAGCAAATCCCCGCGGTCTCACCCATAACATCCTTGGTCATGCTCTCGGCTCGGTAGTAGCCTTTGAATAGGCCTGGCCCGCGGATCAGGATCTCTCCACGAGGGAGACCTTCTGTGGGGTTTGGATCGTACCTGTGTGTGTGTGTGTGTGTGTGCGTGTGTGTGTGTATGTGTGTGCGCCTGAATGAGCAGACCTGCATGCAAGAGCGCTGCTGGACCATTCGTAGCTTGTCTAGAGGTCAGGGCCTCACTTGACAGTCAGACTCGGCATGAACAAGCAATTCTTTTTCACATTGGCCGAAAGCCATCCTTGCAACGTCATGGCTCGTACAACTTAATGACTACAAACACCCCACCCCACCTCAGGCACAGCCTCGCGTCTCAATTATATAAGCATTAAACAAGGTTGTCAACCTTGTGAGCATAAAAGAAAGTGGTAATTACTAGTCTTGTCACTCACCCCATCTCAGGCACGGCCTCAAGTCTCAGACTATAAGCATTAAACAAGGTTGTAAATGTTGCGAGCACAGAAAAAGTGCACTAACTACAATCACTCACCCCATTTCAGGCACGGCCTCCAATCTCAGGTCTGTGTGGGCAAGAGGTATCCCCACAGTCCCCAGGTGGCGGTTGTCAAAGGGGTTGGAAATGAAGGACGCCGCACACGTCTCCGTCAGGCCATAGCCCTGTGGGATTTTTGGAGTGTACAAGTGGTATAAAGTAAAGGTGCAAGGTACTGGCGGGGTGTGGATTGCTGATGTAGATGAGTCGTGGTCATACAAATGGGGTGCTAGACACACACACACACACATACACACATACACACACACATGCACACACACACATATGTTCTTGTCACGCCATAGCACTGCAAGGGGACAGAGTAAATGAGGCAAAAGTAGAAAGCACCAATGGCGCACATACACTCAAACGAAGTAGTGGTGTTCACCCCCAGACCTGACCTCCACCAAATGACTTTGTTTTTTGGTGGTGGCTGGGAAATCATATAAGATGAGGGGCTGCAAAAAAAGATTTTGGAAATCTGGCTTAGGGGGTGACCAGGGCGGTCCCAAACATAGATCATGGCCCCAAAACAGTTTTTCCCACATCCCCGCCCACCCACCCACTCAAAATTAAAAATTTTTGTTTTCATGGGTAAAGCATGGTGTAAGCTTTCCAAAATGCTGCCAGTTTCCCAAAATGGTTGAGTTTTAAGGAAGTTATGGCGAAATTTTGACTTTTTCTTGAAATTCTGTGCACCTGCGATGGGAAAACCTGCATAAAAAGTGGGCACTTGCTTTTTGGTGTGCCAGACTCGGTATGCATATTCCATGTACCAAGACACTGCTGTGCGTGAAATCTGGCACTAAAAGAATGCCTTCAATGCAGCTGGCTCACGCATTTTAGGCACAAAAGCAGGCAAAATCCCACTTTTTCCTTTACTGCTCTTCAGCCAGGAGGTTATTTGCCTAAACTTTTGATGCCAAAGTATCCAACTGTCAAATAGCTATCCAAAGATGTGCTGAATGTCCGGAACTGATAAGTTTCAGAAAACACCCATTTCCTTGTGCCTGATTTGCCTGAGTGCTTGGCTAAAAACAGGAAATACTGCCTTAGGGGTCCAAAGCTTGCCT
>Ga0307968_1005179_pt1:2500-10466 | contig 10466 bp, 14 predicted proteins | sample OrgLakmetagen650_FD_201834 | JGI IMG/M metagenome (GOLD analysis project Ga0307968, IMG submission 201834) | Saline water microbial communities from Organic Lake, Antarctica - #650 | ecosystem: Environmental > Aquatic > Non-marine Saline and Alkaline > Saline | place: Antarctica... | reverse complement strand
ATATACGCACACCACAAATACGCACACTGTATATACGCACACCGCATACGCACACCGCATATACGCACACCGTATATACGCACACCGCATATACGCACACCGTATATGACGCACACCGCTTACGCACACCGTATATACGCACACCGCATATACGCACACCGTATATACGCACACCGTATATACGCACACCGCATATACGCACACCGTATATGCGCACACCGCATACGCACACCGTATATACGCACACCACATATACGCACACCGTATATACGCACACCGCATATACGCACACCGTATATACGCACACCGTTTATACGCACACCGCTTACGTACACTGTATATGCGCACACCGCATATACGTAGGGTTGGCAAGAACCATATATATACGGTGTGTATACTTTTCTTTTGGCAGGAAAATCACCAAATATACGGTCATATACGGTGTATATATACGGTTCTGGCCAACCCTACATATACGCACACCGTATATACGCACAATGTATATGGCGCACACCATGTATACGCACACCGTACACCGTATATGACTGTATACTCGTATGCTCGAAACTATCCCTGCTCGAAATGCAATATCCTCTCGCTAAAAATACGTGTACGTGTACGGTGGCCACTCGTACTCCTTAATCTTATCGTGGTTTTTGCTGCCTGTGTGATATTTCCGTTCCTCTATAGCTTTCGTTCCTCTACAAAACTTTTTCTCTCCTCCTTTCTGAGTTTGTGGGACATTTCCGTTCCTTTACAGCTTTCGTTTCTCTACAGAGTTTTTTTCCTCCTTTCTTTTTCTCTCCTCCTTTCTGAGTTAGTGGGATATTTCCGTTCCTCTATAGCTTTTGTTCCTCTACAAAACTTTTTCCTCTCCTCCTTTCTGAGTTAGTGAGACATTTCCGTTCCTCTACAACTTCCGTTTCTTTAAATAATTATTTCTCTCCTCCTTTCTGAGTTAGTGGGACGTTTCCGTTCCTCTACATATTGTTTTCCCTCCTCCTTTCTGAGTTAGTGAGCCACGCTCCCTTCACAATTTGAACTGTATCGCTGGATCCTCTTTAGTCTCTGTTGATCCCCTTTTCGTTTTACGGTGGGGCTCTGGCTAGTTTGAGCACTAGTTGAGAGCCTTTTCTTAATGCATGCTGGTGTTTTCCAGCGTAAATCTTTTCTTTTAAATTTTATTTAGGGTTGACCAGAACCATATATATACGGTGTGTATACGGTATTTTTGGCAGGGAAATCACCAAATATACGGTCAAATACGGTGTATATATACGGTTCTGGCCAACCCTAATTTTATTTCCTCAACACACTTTCTAATGCCCTTGCGCTCACCCTCATTTTCTTGGTGGAGTGAGGTTCGATTATCTTCATTCCCTTGAAGTGATTTACTCTATGCCCCTTAAATTAGTTACTTTAGGCTTTAGGTCAATATTCATTATGAAGTCACGTCGGTTTTGTACGTGCCCGTATTTATAGGGTTGGCCATAACCCTATATATGCACCGTATATGACCGTATATCTAGTGGTCTCCCTGCCAAAAGTACGGTACATACACCGTGTATATACGGTGCTGGTCTACATATTTAGCATTAGCTTTCACCTTTCCTTTTTTGCAGCCCCTCCCTACGCCTACCTGTATGAGAACGAACATACACTGTGTATATACAGTTGTGGCCAACTCTACATATTTAACATTAGCTTTCGCCTTTCCTTTTTTGCAGCCTCACCCTATTAACATTAGCTTTTGCCTCTACATTTTTGCATCCCCTCCCTTTTAACATTAGCTTTTGCCTCTACATTTTTGCAGCCCCTCCCTATGCCTACCTCTATGAAAAGGGCGGCAGGCGCAAGAACCAGGCAGGATCGTCACCTGTGCACGCGTTCTGGTCGTGGCAGGTGTGTGTGTGTGTGTATGTGTGTGTGTGTATATATATATGTGTGTGTGTGTATGTGTGGTCGTTATGTGTGTTTGTCACCTGTCCACGCGTTCCGGTCGTCGCAGAGGTGTGTGTGTGCGTGTGTGCGTTTGTGTGTGTGTATGTGTGTGTGCGTGTGTGTGTATGTGTGTAGTCGTTATGTGTGTTCGTCACCTATGCTCACATTCTGGTCGTCGCAGAGGTGTGTGCGTGTATGTCTGTGTGTGTGTTTGTTTGTTTGTGTGTGTGTGTTTGTGTGTGTGTGTATATGTGTGTGTGTATGTGTGGTCGTTATGTGTGTTTGTCACCTGTGCACGCGTTTTGGTCGCCGCAGAGGTGTGTGTGTATTTGTGTGTGTATGTATGTATGTGTGTGTGTACGTGTGTGTATGTGTGTAGTCGTTATGTGTGTTCGTCACCTATGCTCACATTCTGGTCGTCGCAGAGGTGTTTGCGTGTATGTTTGTGTGTGTATGTGTGTGTATGTGTGTGTGTTTGTGTGTGTGTGTGTGTGTGTGTGTGTGTGTGTGTGTGTATGTGTGTGTGTGTGTGTGCAAGTATGCCAAACTTTTGCATAAAAGCTTGCTTTAATTGCTCGCAAAAAATTAAGAAACATGATCTTCCTTGGCTTACATCATGTTTTGTAGTAGTAGGTACTCTAAACCATTTACAACCCTATATATGTCGGGTTGGCCAGAACCATATATATATATACGGTGTATATACGGTGTTGTTGGCAGGGCAATCACTGAATATACGGTAATATACGGTGTATATATACGGTTCTGGCCAACCCTATATATATGCACCTGGTTTTTATGTTGTAGGCTACGGTACCTGCTATCAAAGTGGCTCCTTTTCCTTATTTATAGGGGGGCCCGATCTGTATACCGTAAGTATAATTATATGTATTATACAGTACGGTATATACGCCGTATAATACAAAAATGGATAGGTATTATATGCCGTATTCCATATTCTGGAATATACAAATATACATACCTTATTTCGAATTGTACACCCCAGACTCAGGTTCGACTCCCAGCAGGAAGCCATTTTTGCTCTTTGGGATCAAATTTTCTTTGTGACTCTTATAATTAATCACTTCCTTTGCTTCCTACTTTCTTTTAATGCATGTTTTTGCAGCAATCATTATGCTTTTTTGTGAGTGTAGTTAGGCTTCTTTTTGCACTGGAAATGACCATTTTGGGGTGTTCGTGGCTTTGGACAGGCCTAGCCCTTCAAACTTTTACATGCGCAGGTGCTCATGGCAAACATGGGGCAGAGCTCGTAGTTATGGGCCTCATAAATCCATAATTTGAGAAGCATTACATCACATGCGCGGGTGCTCATGGAAAACACGGGGCAGAGAAAAGGTAGAGCTGGTGGTTATGGGCTCATTTATCCAAACTTGCAATAGAAATAAAATTGCACCACATGCGCAGGTGCTCATGGGAACCATGGGGCAGACCAAAGGCAGGGCAGGGCTGAAACGTGTGGGGGCCCTGCACGTGTCTCTAGCCACCGCAGACAGGTGCGCTGTTGTGTGTTTGTAGGGTTGTTGTGAGTTGTAGGGTTGTTGTGGTTTGTAGAGTTGGCCACCACCGTACATGACCGTGATTTCTGGTGGTTTCCCTACCAAAAATGCCGTATACACACCGTATCTGTATGGTTCTGGCCAACCCTATTGTTGTGGTTTGTAGGGTTGTTGTGGTTTGTAGGGTTGGCCACCACCGTACGTGACCGTGATTTCTGGTGGTTTCCCTACCAAAAAGTCCGTATACATACCGTATCTGTATGGTTCTGGCCAACCCTATTGTTGTGGTTTGTAGGGTTGTTGTGGTTTGTAGGGTTGTTGTTGTGGTTTGTAGGGTTGGCCACCACCGTACGTGACCGTGATTTCTGGTGGTTTCCCTACCAAAAAGTCCGTATACATACCGTATCTGTATGGTCCTGGCCAACCCTATTGTTGTGGTTTGTAGGGTTGTTGTGGTTTGTAGGGTTGTTGTTGTGGTTTGTAGGGTTGGCCACCACCGTACATGACCGTGATTTCTGGTGGTTTCCCTACCAAAAATGCCGTATACACACCGTATCTGTATGGTCCTGGCCAACCCTATTGTTGTGGTTTGTAGGGTTGTTGTTGTGGTTTGTAGGGTTGGCCACCACCGTACGTGACCGTGATTTCTGGTGGTTTCCCTACCAAAAAGTCCGTATACATACCGTATCTGTATGGTCCTGGCCAGCCCTATTGTTGTGGTTTGTAGGGTTGTTGTGGTTTGTAGGGTTGGCCACCACCGTACATGACCGTGATTTCTGGTGGTTTCCTCACCAAAAATGCCGTATACACACCGTATCTGTATGGTCCTGGCCAACCCGATGTGTTTGGCTATTACTGCATTGCATTGCTTGTGAATGAGTGTACAAATATCGGTATCTGTTTCACTTGTGGTACCAAAGCTCTTGTGTGGGGGCCCTGCACATTTCTGTAGCCACTGCCGACAAGTGTGGCTTCATGTGCTTGACTGGTTTTGTGTCAGGTCCTTTGCCATGATGCGTGTTTCTGTAGCCACTGCCGACAAGTATGTCTTCATCTTCTTAATTGTGAGTTTGTGTTGGGTGCTTTGCCATGTTGCGTGTTTTTGCAGCCACTGCCAACAGGTGTGGCTTTATGTACTTAATTGTGATTTCGTGTCGGGTCCTTTGCCATGATGCGTGTTTTTGTAGCCACTGCCGACAGGTGTGGCTTTATGTACTTAATTGTGATTTCGTGTCGGGTCCTTTGCCATGTTGCGTGTTTTTGTAGCCACTGCCGACAGGCGTGGCTCCGTATGCTCGATTGCGAGTTTGCGTTGGGTGCTTTGCCATGTTGCGTGTTTTTGCAGCCACTGCCGACAAGTATGGCTTTATGTACTTGATTGTGATTTCGTGTCGGGTGCTTTGCCATAACGCGTGTTTCTGTAGTTACTGCCGACAGGTGTGGCTTTGTGTGCTTGACTGTGAGTTGCACCTCACACGTATCCTTACACATATCCTCACACGTATTCTCACACATATCCTCACACGTATTCTCACATATATCCTCACACGTATCCAGGCCGCCTCCCATAAAGTGACAAACCTCAGAAAAATCCTAGGCAGCCCCTGACTTACTCCCTCACCAACCTAGCCCATCAAACCTGGCCCTCATTTCCTGTAACACCTTCAGTTTTGTTTAATCCTAGTGCTGCTCTTTTGCAGAAGTCCAGGCCACCACTCACTGTCACCCGCACCAAACCAGCCCATCAGACCTGGCTCCTCATTTCCTGTAACACCTTCAGTTTTGTTTACTCCTAGTGCCGTCTACTTGCCAAAGTCCAGGCCACCACTCACTGTCACCCGCACCAGACCAACCCATCAGACCTGGCTCCTCATTTCCTTTGACACTTCCAGTTTTGCTCAATCCTATTTCTTGCCGTCTACTTGCCAAAGTCCAGGCCACCACCAACTGTCACACCGAACCAGCCCATCAGACCTGGCTCCTCATTTCCTGTGACACTTCCAGTTTTGCTTATTCCTATTTCTTGCCGTCTACTTGCCAAAGTCCAGGCCACCACCCACCGACACACCGAACCAGCCCATCAGACCTGGCTCTTCATTTCCTGTGACACTTCCAGTTTTGCTTAATCCTATTTCTTGCCGTCTACTTGCCAAAGTCCAGGCCACCACCCACTGTCACCCACACCGACCCAGCTCACCGGATCTGACCATTTCCTGTGACATTTTCAATTTTCAAGCACGTTGTGGTACACTCCACTACTTGCACACAAATCCAGGCCACCACCCACTGTCACCCGCACCGACCCAGCTCTCCGGATCTGACCATTTCCTGTGACATTTTCAATTTTCAAGTATGTTGTGTACTGATGATATACTCACTACTCAAATACAAATCCAGGCCCCCGCCCACTGTCACCCGCACCGACCCAGCTCACCGGATCTGACCATTTCCTGTGACACTTCAATTTTCAAGTATGTTGTGAAATACTGATGATATACTCACTACTCAAATACAAATCCAGGCCCCCGCCCACTGTCACCTGCACCGACCCAGCTCACCGGATCTGACCATTTCCTGTGACATTTTCCATTTTTTAAGTATGTTGTGATATACTCACTACTCAAATACAAATCCAGGCCCCCGCCCACTGTCACCCGCACCGACCCAGCGTGTCAGGTCCGACCCTTTCTTCCAGCCGGATACGGAACAGGGTTTGAGGAGGGCAGCATGCCCATCGACGAGTTTTTGCACATGGTGAGGCAGCTATAATTAGAGTAGAGTAGAGTAGAGTAGAGTAGAGTAGAGTAGAGTAGAGTAGAGTAGAGTAGAGTAGAGTAGCAGATCAGATCAGATCAGATCAGATCAGATTAGATCAGATCAGATTAGATTAGATTAAATTAAATTAAATTAGATTGGATTGGATTAGATTAGATTAGATTAGATTGCACGTGGTGAGGGGACTTGAGAAACAAAAATTTGTGTGAAATTGCACTATTATTTTGGGCTCGATATTTCTGGCTCGGCTATGAAGAGGGCAGCATGCCCATCGACGAGTATTTTGCACATGGTGAGGCAGCCTGTACGGTGAGGCAGCTTTGGTGATACAACAGAATGTGGGGGAGTGCACTGTTATTTGCGTTGCATGCCCATCGACGAGTTTTTTGCACATGGTGAGGCAGCCTGGACAGTGAGGCAGCTTTGTGATATAACAGAGAGTAGGGGTGTGCACTATGATTTATGGACTCATTAATTTTGGCTTGGCTTTGAGGAGGGCAGCACCCCCATCAACGAGGAACAAGGCAAACACTGTTTTGTGTTTGGGTCACAAGGCTCACACACACATATATGCACACACACACACACACACACGCACACACACAAAAACACATTGTGTGTGTGAGCATGACCCCATTTCCTTTTATTGCCCAAAGGAAAGCAACTTGGTGCGCCCTGCTGTGTGTGAACATGAGTAGGGTTGGCCAGAACCGAACATATTCACCGTATATGACCGTATATTTGGTGATGTTCCTGCCCAAAATACCGTATATACACCGTATATACATGGTTGGCCAACCCTAGCCATTTTCCAAATAAATAGTGCGCCATCTTTATCAAGCCAGTGCTCAGACAGACCCTGCTTCACCTTTTTGCCGCTCACACACAAACAGAGCTTGCGTCAATTTTTGGCCGTCAATCCTCAGACGGAGCTTGTGCCACCTTTAGAACACCAATTTCCAGACATAATGTGCGCCACCTTTTTGTAGCCAATGTTCATTGGGTCATGTCTGTCTCGCATTTCCAGACATTTGGTGCGCACCTTGCTGCAAAACTGGGAGAGGGGCTGATGGGGCATCCAACAGCTCAACAGCTGAACGACTTCAGGTCAATTGAGCACTCTCCCTTTTACAGGGCCAAAGGAGAGGCCTGTGAGGTGTGTGTTTGTGTGTGTGTGTGTGCGCTTGTGTGTGTGCGCATGTGTGTGTGTGCGCTTGTGTGTGCATGCACGTGTATGTGTTTGCCTGTGTTTTTATTAAGCTGGTCACGGTTTTGGCTGTCTCTTACAGATCTGGCCTCTTATAATATAGCCATATATGACACATTTTTTCTTTCTCTCTCTCTCTCTCTCTCTCTCTCTCTCTCTCTCTCTCTCTTTCTCTCTCTCACATACACACTCTTTCATACACAACATCAGATGCCCATAATGTACCCTTAGAAACACAAACACAAACCCTCGCATGTACATAAAACACACACGCGTCAGGTGCCCAAAATGTACCTTCAGAATCGCAAACACATACGTACATACACAAACACACACACGCGTCAGGTGCCCAAAATGTACCTTCAGAATCGCAAACACATACGTACATACACAAACACACACACGCGTCAGGTGCCCAAAATTTACCTTCAGAATCACAAACACATACGTACATACACATACACACACATGTCAGATGACCAAAGTGTACTGTAATAAATAGACACACACATACACACACGTCAGG
>Ga0307968_1005177_pt1 | contig 10467 bp, 13 predicted proteins | sample OrgLakmetagen650_FD_201834 | JGI IMG/M metagenome (GOLD analysis project Ga0307968, IMG submission 201834) | Saline water microbial communities from Organic Lake, Antarctica - #650 | ecosystem: Environmental > Aquatic > Non-marine Saline and Alkaline > Saline | place: Antarctica: Organic Lake... | reverse complement strand
TGGAGTACCATGCCCTTACTTCCGCGCTACCTATGGTTCCGTGCCTGAAGACCAATTGCAAGAGGGCTTCAGGCGGTTGTCCACTGCCATCAAAGCAGCAAAGAAAGCCTTGCCGGCGTGATTGGAGTTTGGTTAAAAAGGAGCATTTGCTTGATTCACTCTTTACTTTTCTGGAAGCAACACTAGTTTGCAGCCCTGCGAAATCTGGGTATAAATTGCTGCCAGTTAATGACAAGGCTGTGTAGCATCTGAGCATTTGCCTCACGTGACAAATCATCAAGAAAAGAGAAACTACGCAGGCAGTGAAAACCACTCTCCACATTGATTAAGGAAAAGTACCACTTTGGTACCAAGTACCATAAAACTCCTTTACCGGCAGACAAAAAAGGCCCAGTCAGAGAGGTCCAACAGAGTAACAAAAGGTGGAAGAAGTCACAAAGAGACTGGAGTACCAGCCTCAAACAAGCAAGAGCACCAGGCACAGACATTGCAGAGCTAAGCTAAGGGTCTACAGGGATGACCACCCATCTCGGCCACTGCCAACCACAAAAACCACCGAACCTCATAGCCAGTCTACAGCATTGAACCTGCCGTGCTCTCCACCACACAGTCACTCGATACAAGCCTATGGAAAGGTCTACTAAGCAAACCTCTCACTGCTTGCGCTACCTCAGCATTACACTGCTCCCACCGTGCCTGCCTAATCATTCAGTAGGAGTGTTAGGTGCTCATAACTCAAGGAGCCTAGAATAGTCAGCAGCCTTTATGACTGTCTTACTTGTACCAAGCAAGCGGCACGCACCTCGAACTAAGCTCAGATTAAAGAATTTTGCTTTTTTGTTGGTCATCGCCGCTGGTGGTTATCTCTGCAACTGGCTGCCAACGCTTTAATATCCCATGCAATAGGTCAGCAAATCGACGAGGCGCTTGCACATCAACTGGGTATACGTGTAGTGCGCTTCAGTGAGCTAATCCGGTGTTGAGCCTCACTTAGTCAACAATATAGTGCTTCTTCTCGTGTCATTAAGGTTAGCATTTTCCAGTTGCGTCACAGCCCTTTTTTACTTGGTTTGTTTTGAGGTTTACCTCGTTCTCATAGGTTGAGCAGCCATTCCAAGTTGAAGCCTTTGTAATCCAAACTAAACTAAACTAAACTAAACTAAACTAAACAACAATATAGTGCTGCTTTTTTTAGTAAGCCTCGCTTTAATAGGGTGAGGGACTGCCGTGGGCTCCGCATAGTACCTCTTGGATGGTTTGGTTGTGGTAGTAGTGCCTCTTGCATGCTTCCTTATGCACTTGACATAAAGCAAAGTGTCAATAAAAGGGAGGGACCTCCTAGCAGGAAAAATGTGGGTATGTCTGACAAAGCAGTTTTAAAATGGAGAAATAAGTGAAATTCACACAAGCAAACACCAATTTAAAGACACAGAGCACGCACACGCGCTTATGAAGGAGCAAAGGCCTTGACTGCTATGGTTCTGTCTACGGGCAAGGTGGTTTTTTTAACGGCTTCATGTCGTTGTTTTGTATTCTCCTGCTCCCGGCTGGTTGCATAGTACATACTATCCACGTGTGAAAAAGCTGCGGCCACCCTTTCTTGCACACGAGCAGCAGCCGCGTCTGAGTTACACATATCTCTCTGGTTCATCCTGGAAAGCTGCAAGGAAGCCTCGAGCTGCCTTATCTGGTCTTGGAGGTCCTCCTGGGAAAACATGTGCATGGTAAAACACATTCAAGTGTGATGAAATCCCTCTTTTTCTCAGATCACCTAATAAACTTAACAGACACTCAGATTCCGAGGTGTTTTTTGGGGTTTTACTGATAAGAACGTAATAAGCTGCAGACACAGGCGCAAGACCTAGCTACCTGAACAAATGTCAGCTACCTTTACAATGATACACAAAGGCTTCGGGAGAGAAAACTCATGCACTGTGTCGTGATTTGCAGAAGGAACAACCTTCAATTATGCGATAGACGCTGTCATTACCTTTTAGCAAGTTGCAGGTGTTAACCTAACAGCAACAGCCATGATGTAGGAAAATGTGATATACTGCCGACACATGTACCAAGCATGCACAGATGCACAGCAGGTGTCGTACCGTGCGAGCTGTCGCAGTTGCTGCTGCAGTACTCGACTGAAGCTTAGACACCAGCAGGTGCTCTCGAAGGCTTTGTAGCTCCGTCTTCACAGCACCGTGCTCGCCTAGGCTCTGACAATCAAGCTGTGACTCAGCCTGGGTGGCCGCAGAGGTGTCAGAGTGCGTATGTCAGCCCTTTTATAATCAGCAGCTGAAGTGATGTCTCATACTTGATCACACATGCACAGGCATGCACGGGCATGCATTTCCTAGTACGCAGCGACCCTACAGCTTAGCCTAATTAAGAATTTTAAGGGTGAAACGCTACAACTCAACAAACCACACAAGTGGTGTTCTCACCTTCAGGCATCGATCCTCCATGTTCTTGTATTCGTTCAGCTGCCATGCAAGATGTTTCTGCAGGTCAGCCTCCCTGGCATGCACTGTCTCAAGCTCAGTCTCCAATTTTGAGCACTTCTGCACGGCCAATATACTGGCCCCAGCATCTCTTGCAGCTGCTTCTGCGCTCCTCTGTTGCTCAACCTCCGTCCTGCATGACGTGTGGTTTGCAAACTACTGAGCTTGGAGACATTTCCACACTAATCTTCAAAATGGGCCAGGACTGTATTAATAAACACACAATACTTAATGTGTATGAAACTTTCCCTGCTAGATTGTTAAAATTACCATACATTTACCTACTGTAAATACCATAACCAATGCAAGGCTCGGAAAACCCAATTAATATACCCCAATGCGGAAAAATGAGGGGGGCAACATTTAATTAATAAACACAATGCGAGCCTATGCAAGGACCTTTTAGCCCTGTGAGCTGCACGTGCACGCGTGTGAGCATGCTTGTGTGCGCACATATCCATACATTTGTGCACGCATGTGCATGCGTATGCACGCGCGTATGCATGCGTGTGCGCACGCGTACATGTGCATGTGAAGGACGGCACTTGCTTACACTGCTACTCCTCCCCAAAGAACCTCCCTGCTGCTGATGCCTGAGGTCAGCCTAGGCCTTCAGGTGGCCTCTTTTTTCCTGCTGCTGCTGCATCCCGCTCTGCTGCCCTGTCTTCTTCAACCTGCCTTCTCAATATCCGGCTACTGGGCTTAAAAAACGCCCACAACAAGCTTTTGTGCCCCTTGGGGGCCTTCCTGGTCCCTTCCCATTCGTGCTCACAAAAGTAATTAATTTTGCCCAATGCGAGCTCTGCGAGCCCTTCGTATTTCAGTTCTTTTTCGTGCTTGCAACGTATTGCAAGGGGGTGAAGAACGTTTGTGGTACGCGGTGATATAAGTACGGTACGGTAGATGTGTACATATAGGGTTCTGGGAAGCCCTGCCCATTTGTCACCACCGCGACCAAAGCCCTGGTACCTTAATTCAAAGACCACTTACTAAACATTTACTAAAAATAGAAAAATTTGGCAGTGCTCACCGACAAGTAGTGCTCATTCACAAGCACTGATGCTCCAGACACTACATGCTGGACAAGTTAAGTGAGAGAAGCATTCACACAAACCTGCGTGATTCAGCTAATTGTTTCTGTGCCATCCGGAGCTCCCCATTGGACTCCCTCAAGTCTGCCTCAAGGATGCGCACTGAACAGTGAGCCAGGATCAGTAAGGTTACAACTTGTAAGCGCACAAGCATATGCTTGCATATGCTTAAGGCCTGTAAGAGCAATGCAATTGCATGCACATGTTTTTGCGTCATTATGCATTTGTGTGTCCATGCGCGTAGGCATCAAATTTAGGTTCAGATTGCTTCTCAGCAAATCACCAATATGATGTAGCTTGAGAGCTGGAGCAATATCAGAATATGTCACTCGACAGCCAATCTGTGAGGACATACCTCTCCTGTACGCCAGGTTTACATTCTTCAATGAGAGTTCAGATGAAGAAAGATCAAACAGAACATAATAAAATAATTGTCAACATCACACACCTGCACGAGCTAGCTCGGCACTACTCTGCTCATACACAGTCCCTGTGTGTGTGGAGGTCCGCACTTGCCCCTCAAGTGTAAGAAGCCTAAACCTCTCTGCCAGCTCTGCAGCGTCTCGTTCTGCTTTTTCTGCCTGCAAAATTACAAGCAAAGTCGCAAACGGTCGTTGGTGCCGCATAAAAGAGATGTAACACTTGCCTCCAATTTATCGTTTGTGTATGTGTGTGAAGAAACTCCACAGCAAAGATTGAGCCAAGATCAAGGTAGGCTAACAAAAGCAGAGGCAGTTCTACTTCCAAAACACCTCCTACTCTTGAGACCAACAAGCTTCTCTCGGTTACCTGCAGCTATACCTGCAGCTATACCTGCAGCTGGAAGCTGCATATGATGCAAACATAAGCCCCAATTTGATTAAACAAACAGCCCAAACGTCCCCATTCTTATCCACTTACCTTGCTGCTTTGGAAGGCACGGGCCCCCCTTTGAATTCAAAACAAGAGGAATTAAAACTAAAGGTTCAACCCACCCTTTCTGTACTGACGTCCTTCTCCAGCTGCAGGGCCTTCATCTGGCGCTCGTGGGCCTCTGCTTCGAATTGCATGTGGAGGAGCAGTGACCCTGTAAGGCCACAGGCATAGGACAAGGTGTTCAGGGATGACAAGGCGCAGAGCTTGCCAGTAACATGCATCCAGAATACATCCTTGGTAGTAATAGTAGGAAAGTAATCAAGTAGCAGTCATGTACGGGCATTGTATGCGGCAAACAAAAACAACCATCCGAACAAGGTAGCATTGTGGAATGCTGCAATTGGGCAATGATGAAACACAATACAAAAATGAAAAATCTGCGGCGATAAAAAACAATACAAAAAGACGGAGCAGCGTTCACACAAAGGCTACGTAAGTGGTAAGCTGCCTTTACGTGAAATTGTCCATTCACCGCTTAGCAGGGTTTATGCAGCTACGTAATGACTAAGTCGATCACAAGCCACCTGGCACAAGCCACCTCTGCCCCTACCAACCAAGGGAAATCATGTGCATAGAGTGTACCTTGGCTTTTGGGATTATATTCCTGGCAAGATGCATGTGTCGAGGCCAGCAAATCCGAAGCTGTCCTCTCGTGGGGTTGGTATCCACCCTCTGTTCTCGGTAAAACAGGCAGGGCGTCTGGCCCCTTCCAGTCCTCCATCGTCTCATTCAGGCTGCTTGACTGGGCCATGCTAGACAGCCCCGGGGTGCTGTACATGCCTAGAAACTCCCGCACTGCATCCACACCGCCTGAATGCAGGCAGCAGAAGCCACGCCAAAAGCAATGTGAGCTGATACATGCATGAGAACACGAACGTGCGTTCTTAACATCCTTGCAAGCTGAGGTAGGCACGTTGCTTTGACTTCATCACTTGTGGACTACCTAATCATGTCAACCATGGAGATTTTGACATTGAAGAGGCCCAAACACTCAGACTAACTTCAGAAGTAGCCCTTCATAATAGGTCAGGAGATCACACTATGAAGTGTTTGCTACTTACTTAGAGATGTGGGGCAAGGATAAGAGCTAGCTTGCAAGTAAGAACCTTCATCTCACACTGCTGCGTCCTGGGCACCTAAAATGCACACACATACACACACACATGCACGCACACAGTGAGGACAGATACTATATTCAAAACCTTACCTGCTGCCACATCACGAGGAGGAAACAAGAGGGGGTTGCCACTCAGTGTGAGGCTGCTGAGCTTTGTGAGCAGGGCGACCTGCGTACATCCTCTGACTGACTTGTGTGAATAACAAAACTTTGCTCTCTGCTCACGCACAGCAATCCTCTACCATCCTGGCATTGACTTCAAAGGAGGCAAGTCAACGCAAAGCACTACACTGCCCAGCTGCCACACAGGTTGAGAGGAGGCTACACACGCACCACACATTTGATGTTCCCCTTTGGTTTATACTGTGGCAGGAATGGGCTCCAATGTGCTTTGTGCAGGCATGGCTTTTTTATCTTGACTGTAGTGAAATAGCCTGCATATTACTCCCTAGCACCTCTTTTGCTGTTGCGTACCTCACGGGGAAGGATTGTGAATCCATTGTCATCAAGGTGAAATTCCACGAGCCATGTGTGCAAGCCCTCTGCGGAGGGGCGTGATCCATAAGTTCTATTACATTTGCATCGTGAGATGGCGGTGGATTATTTACAAGCAAAGCAAGAGTGATATAAGAGATATCACTTTGCTTCACTCCAAGAACTGGAGTTTGTGTTACACACTGAACTCAGCAGTCACATAACAGAAGTAATAATGTGCTGATATATGGACCAGCACATAGGGGAGTGCAAGACAAGGCTTCGAGGGGAAAGCTAAGGCAATTGAAGATTTCCAGTTGCAGGAAGACACATGGAATAGGGAAGGACTTTCAAGGCTGCCACGTCATGTTGCGAAGTTCCATGAAATCAGCAAGCGATCCTAGGTTTTACTTGCGCAATAAGGAAATCAACTCTGTTTCTCAAACTCCTGATTTTGCACAAACTTTGGAGACAACAACACGATGAGAAAAATAACACCTAATCGCCCAAAGTCCAACATAGCAATGTCCAGCATGAACATCCTATGCAAATTACACGTCAACGCTACGCATACCAGGTCCTAGACGCCAAAGAAACAAGACTTACTGAGGCTGCTGGGTAAGGCAGTCAGGCTGTTGTGCTGCAAATCAAGTTTGGACAGGCGGGTGCAGCTGCCCTACAAACATTCAGATGCAGAATTGTTACGTGGTGGTATGTGCTGAGATGCGTGTTTATGCGTGTCATTTGTCCATGCGTGGGTACAAACACAAACAAAGGGACGTGCCATGCACCAGGTTTACCGGCAGATCTACTCATACTGTGAATGTTACCTAGACGAGGAAAAAACGAGCCTTTCCAGAAATCTAAGTAGGTAACGTGGTAGGTTTGGTTCAACGCCGCACCAGGTCTGGTGGCAGCCCTGTCATTTTGTTCCCAATGGCTGATAAGTGCTCCAAAGAAATCAGGCAGCTGAGTCCACAAGGCAAGCAGAACAGCTTGTTGTGGTCCAGCTGCGCGTACATGGTATGCAGAAAGAAAGGTTGAGGCGGTCGCGAAAGGACTAAACAAATGTTTTACTTTTTACTCAGGAGACGCTGTCGGCATTCCTGTCTTATCACAGCAAGGGAAACACAACCACAAGTCAAAGAGGGCCTTCAAAAATAGAAGAGTACAGTCTCGAGGAGCATTGTTTTTGACACACCTTGAGTGATTGGAGGCTTGTCAGCTCACTGATCCTTGCTGGGAGCACCTCTAAGGCATTGTGGGAAGCCACAAGGTGCCGCAAACCGTGCAGTCCACCTAAGCTGCGGGCACAAAAAGGTATATGATAAAGGTCAGCAGCACCCTGCTTAAAAGATTAGGATAAGGATGGTAGCTACTTAGGCTGGAGATGTTTGGGTGAGGCAAGAGAGCAAGGACCTTCTTTCATACGATGCTAATGTGATCATGTAATTATTAGGTGATGAACATCGATGTAATTATTAGGTGATAAATATTATTAGGTGATGAACATCGACGAGAATAAGCTTGTTAGAGGGGCCTCTGCTTGTTACAGACATCCTAAATGTTGTGAGATTAATATTAAGACATCGGAGATAACTTTGCCGAAAAGGTTGACACCCATCTAGAATTAATACCTCAAGACGTCTCTTTCTCTCTCTCTCTCTCTTTTTCTCTCTCCCTCTCCCTCTCCCTCTCCCTCTCCCTCTCCCTCTCCCTCTCCCTCTCCCTCTCCCTCTCCCTCTCTCTCTCTCTCTCTCTCTCTCTTTCTCTCTCTCTCTCTCTCTCTCTCTCTTTTATCAAATCCAAGGACGCATAACCAAAATTACCTGCTTGGCAGCTCCTCCAATTTATTATTGCTCAGATCCAGGCTTTGTAAGCCAGTGAGAGGATTAAACACAGCGGACGGCAGGGCCACCATACGGTTGTGGCACAGCACGAGGGAAGAGATGGAGGGTATGAAGCGCAGGAAGGGGAGGGAGGCCAGGTGGTTGTGGGAAAGGTCCAACGTGCCTTGCAAGAGGCGGCCCTCGTTTTGCAAATACTGAAGGGCCTGCGACGGAGACATAGCAGAAAAGCACAAGCCGGTGTGTTCTTTGTGTAAGCATTTGTATGCTGGAGCATTCCTGTGACTAGTTAAATGGGCCACGGGACAGGTTGAGAATCTCTCAAATGAGGACGAACAGAAACGCTTAGGCAACCCCTTGCTTGTCGTGTGTGTAGAGGTATAAATAAGCACACACGCACACAGGACAAACAAGCATGGTTGAATATGCCACCAAATGTATGACCGCTCAATGTAACGCCCCCCATGATTTCCACTGCCAATTCCAGTGAAGACCATGATCAATCACTGTTTACTCAGGCTCAGACCTGGCGTCGCTTGTCTACATCCCAGGCTTTGATTTCCTCATCCGCACAAATCATGTCTTTCACGAGTGCATACTGGCAGAGCTGTTTGGGTCTATTTAATTTACCTGGGTTGGCAAGCGCGAGATGCGCATGGCCTTCAAGCCCTCCAGACTGCCACTAGTCTGTGCCATGTAGATTGCCGTGGCAAGCACACCCACTGGCAGCTCCTCCTCCTGTGAGCCCAGTCTCAAAGAGTTGAGCGCCGCCCCTCCTTCGTGCATTTGAAACCCCTCTTTGTCTGTCCTACGAAACTGTAGCATATCCTCAAGTGGGCGTGCGTTGACTGTCCATTGAGGGAGCGAGTCCCGGGATGGCACACTTGACCGGCTATGCGATGAAATTGCACCCCCTGTTCCTCCATCTTTCTTGCTACTGCTGGGCTGTGCACTTTGGGCTCTTTTCTTATTCTCACTCCCACTCCCAGTGCACCCATTAGGGGCAATGAGATTACTGTGTTGCTGTGTGCTGCGTGGGGGTAGGGTGGAGGAGGAGGGCCTTACAGCAGATGATGGTCTGGCCGGGGATACCAGTGTGGGGTGCTCTGTGGGTGGTGGGGTGCTCTGCACACAGGGGGAGGACTGCACGTGTGCAGCGCGTGCGTGTGCAGTTGCTGGACGAGGGGGTACTTCAGCCGTTAAATGAAAAACGCTGCTGCCAGAGGTCAAATAGGAGGTGTTTAGGTTTAATGGTGATTTAAGCCCTAAAGAGGTGGCAGATTCTTTGTGATGTTGCTGCAGAAGTGGATCCCTATCAAAGGTTTGGGGAGGGGGGGCACTTAAATCGGGATACAAGAGCGTCCCTCTGTGTAGGCTTGCTGCAGATGCAGGCCTCCTCCGCGGCAGTGTGGCGGCTGGAATGGAGGCACCAGCGATGGTAGCCGCGGCTACTGCAGAGGGGTGGGGTGCGGGGGAGGGCCGCCTGTACGCATAGGGGAGGGGGGGATGTTTTGGTAGTCACAAATTATGTGGGTAGTGTGAAACCAGCAGGTTGGTTGTGTGATGTATGATTGATGAGCAAAAGGTACATATTCATATTGTGTAGCAATGCAGGGTATTGAATTGTTATAAGGAATTGCTTGACGTCTTGCGTATTTACACGCCAGGTCCGAATTAAATTAAAAAGTGCGTCAAAAAAGGAGCAGCACTCCAGCACTCTAATTTGTATTCAGCCAATAAGGGAAAAGCAAGCAATGCGCTACTTTTTTGCCGGCACCTAGGCTTTGGTGGAACTGATCCCTTGCCGTTGTATGCTGAAGACGAACATGGGCGGCGTCTGAGGGTTGCCAGATCAGATGTGATTGTGTTGCTCAGGGTGTCGCTCAGGCTTGGCTCCTGTGTTTTGAAAGGGTGCCGTACGCTGTAAACCTTCCAGTGTCGATATGCTTGCATGAGTGAAACCTGTCTTTCACGCGCCTTTCTCATGGACAATGCAGGAGAGCTGTTTCTACATATGTAGCTGTCCAGCCAATGCAGGTAGGTGTGTGGTTGGGGTGGGTCTGGGAGCTTTTGTGCACCCTTGTTTGTCCTTCAACCCATCAAGATATGCCAAGCATGTTGAGAGAGTTCAAAGTACACACACGCACACACATAGACACACACACACCTTAGCAGATGTGGTGCTAGCAACCACAGCTCTAGCTGCTTGCTTCATCCACTCGTCTACGGGAGGAGGTGCTGTTCGAGTGGTAGGCGAACACGCAGAGATGCAGCGTGCTGCTTTGGAAGAGGAGTGGCAGGTTTCCAATGGGGTGGTGCTTGAATTTGTGGTAGGGACGGTCGAGGGGGGGCGGGGAAAATGCCGGCAGAGCCTGTTTCAACAATTGTTTTGTTGTTCTTGTTTGTTGTTGTTGTTGTTGTTGTTGTTGTTGTTGTTGTTGTTGTTGTTGTTGTTGTTGTTGTTGTTGTTGTTGTTGTTGTTGTTGTTGTTGTTGTTGTTGTTGTTGTTGTTGTTGTTGTTGTTG
>Ga0307968_1005176_pt1 | contig 10469 bp, 5 predicted proteins | sample OrgLakmetagen650_FD_201834 | JGI IMG/M metagenome (GOLD analysis project Ga0307968, IMG submission 201834) | Saline water microbial communities from Organic Lake, Antarctica - #650 | ecosystem: Environmental > Aquatic > Non-marine Saline and Alkaline > Saline | place: Antarctica: Organic Lake... | reverse complement strand
ACACACACACACGCGCACACACACACAATTGCACACGCATACTATTATCATACAATCTTACCCACGTACTCAGACACACACACTCACACACTCATATTCACACATGACAATCATGTACAAACACACACACACACACACACACACACACACACACAACATCATACACACTCATATTCACACATACACTATCATGTACACTCAGACACACACAATCACACTCACACATACACGCCACCATGATCCCTTTTTTGCAGCGTCAGCGGCCGCGGCCATCAGGTCTCCTGCCAACAGCCCAAGGAAGGGAGGAGTAGCAGCAACGGCCGGTTGGGGGACGATGTTCGAGTCTGTGCACCATCAAGCTCCTAGAGATGCTGATGTGGTGGCCCTCTTGAATGAGGTGAGCAGTGTGTGTATTTGTGTGTGTGTGTGTGTGTGTGTATTTGTGTGTGTGTGTGTGAGCCTGTGCACCACCAAGCTCCCTAAAGACGCTGATGTGGTGGCCCTCTTGAATGAGGTGAGTAGTGTGTGTGTGTGTATGTGTGTGTGTGCGGTGTGTATGTCTGAGCCACTGCACCATCGAGCTCCAAGAAATGCTGAAGTGGTGGCCTTCTTGAAAGGTGTGTGTGTGTGATGTGTGTGTGTGTGCGTGTGCGTGTATGTGTGTGTATATGTGTGCAAGGTGAGTGGTGATTGCCTTGTGTTGTGTAAATGCCCTTTGTGTATGAGTGTGAGTGCCATGTGAGTGTTGTGTGAGTGCCATGTAAGTGCCATGTGAGTGCCGTGTGAGTGCCGAGTGAGTACCATTTAATGTGAGTGCCGTGTGAGTGCCGTGTGAGTGCCAAGTGAGTCATATGTGAGTGCCGTGTGAGGCCGAGTGAGTACCATTTGATGTGAGTGCCGTGTGAGTGCCATTTGAGTGTTGTGTGATTGCCATGTAAGTATCATGTGAGTGCCGTGTGAGGCCAAGTGATTACCATTTGATGTGAGTGCCGTGTGAGTACCGTGTGAGTGCCGTTTGAGAGTCATGTGTGTGAGCATGCCCTGCATGTTTGAGATAGGTGCTGTGTCTGTTGTTTGCGTGAGCGATGTTCTGGGTGTGTGTGCCTTGCATGTGTTTGCCTGGCTGACTGGTCTACTTGTTTGCGTGAGCACTGTCCTGTGTGTGCGTGCCCACCTCGCTTGCGTGCATTTGCCTGCAGGTCTCACTGCTGTTGTGTGCTCCTTTGCATGAGCACTGTCCTGAGTGAGTGTGTGTATGTGTGTGCGTGCCCACCTCGCTTGCGTGCATTTGCCTGCAGGTCTCACTGCTGTTGTGTGCTCGGTTGTGTGAGCAACATCCTGAGAGTGCGTGCCCACCTTGCTTGTGTGCATGGGCCTGCAGGTCTCACTGCTGTTGTGTGCTCGTTTGCATGAGCACTGTCCTGAGTGTCTGTGTGTTTGTGTGTGTGCATGCCCACCTCGCTTGCGTGCATTTGCCTGCAGGTCTCACTGCTGTTGTGTGCTCGGTTGTGTGAGCAGTGTCCTGAGTGTCTGTGTGTTTGTGTGTGTGCGTGCGTGCCCACCTCGCTTGCGTGCATTTGCCTGCAGGTCTTACTACTGTTGGGCTACTTCTGCTTGATGGCCCCTGCTTGCCAATTCATGCTCCAATGGGGGCGGGAGAACAGCATCCTGCATCGCTTGGCCACCGTGCCGCCCTGCTACTTCACACACCCACAGCTGGCACAGGTGTGGCTTGTTGCATTGTGTAGGCTATGTTGATCACGATTAATAAGATGCAGCTCATCAAACTGCACCGCTTGGCCACCGTGCCACCCTGCTACTTCACACACCCACAGCTGGCACAGGTGTGGCTTGTTGCGTTGTGTAGGGTTGTTGATCACAACTAATATGATGCAGCTCATCAAACTGCCCCGCTTGGCCACCGTGCCACCCTGCAACTTCGCACACCCACCCTGCTACTTCACACACCCACCCTGCTACTTCACACACCCACCCTGCTACTTCACACACCCACCCTGCTACTTCACACACCCACCCTGCTACTTCACACACACACCCTGCTACTTCACACACCCACACTGCTACTTCACACACCCACCCTGCTACTTCACACACCCACCCTGCTACTTCACACACACACCCTGCTACTTCACACACCCACACTGCTACTTCACACGCACCCTGCTACTTCACACATACCCTGCTACTTCACACACACCCTGCTACTTCACACACCCACAGCTGGCACAGGTGTGGCTTGTTGCATTGTGTAGGGTTGTCGAGCACCACTGACCAGTCAAACTGCAACGCTTAGCCACAAAGCCGCCCTGCCTGCTACTCATAGGGTACTCATACAATGCCACCCTGCCTGCTACTCATAGGGTACTCATACAATGCCACCCTGCCTGCTACCCATAGGGTACTCATACAATGCCACCTTGCCTGCTACTCATAGGGTACTCATACAACATACAATGCCACCCTGCCTGCTACTCATAGGGTACGCATACAACATACAATGCCACCCCGCCTGCTACTCATACAATGCCACCCTGCCTGCTACTCATAGGGTACGCATACAATGCCACCCTGCCTGCTACTCATAGGGTACTCACACAATTCCACCCTGCCTGCTACGCATACAATGCCACCCTGCCTGCTACGCATACAATGCCACCCTGCCTGCTACTCACACAATGCCACCCTGCCTGCTAATCATACAATGCCACCCTGCCTGCTACCGCACTCACTCGGCCAGCACAAATTGCAAAGCTCAGCTGCAAAGGGTGTTTTCAACAATCGGTGGATGGTCGTCCGACTGCCTACTTGCTAGTTTTTTTTAGACGTGCCAGTGGGTTTTTTTAGACGTGCCAGTGGGTAGGAAAGGTTGTATTTGTGTTCACTGCACGCAGGTCATGCTGCCCACACTCGCTACGACGAACCGCTGCACATTATTATGACAGTCTCAGCATTTGTGCATCAACACACACGCACACGCACACACACACACACTATCCTGCATTTATTTACGCCGCACGCAGGTCATGCTGCCCACACTGGCCACCGCTTGCTACGGGGACGAGCGGCTGTGCAGCCTCATGGCCGCCACGGTGGCGCCCAAGCACGTCGCTCTCGCTTTGGGGCAAAGTACCTCTGCAAGTTTCGTGGAGGAGCAGCGTAGCTGTGAGGCGCATGCAGTGACCACGCAGCAGCGTAGCTGTGAGGCGCATGCTGCGTACACGCAACAGGGCGCAGTTGAGGGTCAGCATGCCCCTGGTGGCGCTCTGGAGGAGCAGAGGCAGCGGCAGGGTACGGCGACTAGGGATGAGCAGCAGCAGCAGCAGCAGCGGCAGGGTATGGCGACCAGGGACGAGCAGCAGCAGCAGCAGCAGCAGCAGCAGCAGCAGCAGCAGGACCAGCAGCAGCAGCAGCAGGACCAGCAGCAGCAGCAGCAGCAGCAACAGCAGCAGCAGAGCCTGGTTAAGGGTGCAGATGTGCAAGGCGTGCAGTTTGAAGCCCCGGCTACGTCGATGGCCTGTGTAAGAAGAGGAGTCGGAGTGGCAGCGCCGGAAGCTCCTTCATCAGAAGGGACAATGACAGCAGCAGCAGCAGCAGCAGAAGCAAAAGCCGCAGGGTCGGAAGCTCCTTCATCAGAAGGGACAATCGCCGCCGCCGCAGCAGCAGCGACACCTATATCAGGAGCAGGAGGAGGAGCAGTAGCAGAAGCGAAAGCCGCACTGGCAGAGGCGGGTCTGGCAATAGAGCGTCCGTTTTCACTCCCTGCCCTAACACCCCCACCCCTGCCACACCCTTCATCAGCACCGCTTCACGCGCTTGCTGCACCAGCACCTGCAATGCCATTACCACCCCAACCGACACCAACCGCCGCCACCGCTCCTACAGCCCCTCAACCGCTACCACCGTCACCACCTCCGTTACCGCCATCAACGCCACCACACGCGCTCCCTGCAGCAATTGATGCAGCACCACCCCAAGCATCGCTGACACCACTTATGGTGGCATCTGCACTCCGCGCACAGCAATCTCCCCAGCCCCCTGTGGTTCCTACCATGCTGCCTCAACCACCAGCACCTCGACAACCACAGGGGTCGGAGACGCCTTGCACCAAACTGCCAGCTCCTTCTGCACGGACTGGATTGCATGCCCCTGCTTTGGATGCCTGTGCACCTGCCGCTGATACTGCACAAGCACCTGCTGGAGTAGCACCTGCTCCTGGAGTGTCTGCTGCTGCTACTGCACAAGCACCTGCTGCTGGAGTAGCACCTGCTGCTGGAGTGTCTGCTGCTACTACTGCACAAGCACCCACTGGAGTAGCACCTGCTGCTGGAGTGTCTGCTGCTGCTGCTCCTGCAGTGGCACCTGCTGCTCTTGCTGGAGCGTCTGCTGCTGCTCCTCCTCCAGGGTCTTCTGCAGTAGCTCCTCCTCCAGGTTCTACTGCAGTAGCTCCTGCTGCTGCTGCTACTGCTGGGGTGTCCGCTACTGCGCTACCAGAGCGATATCTATTGGAAAGCCGCGTGCACTCCTCTGTGGTGGCACAGGTGTGTGACCTAAATGTGACCTAAGTGTGACCTGAATGTGACCTAAGTGTGACCTGAATGTGACCTAAGTGTGACTTAAATGTGACCTGGATGTGACCTGAATGTGACCTGAATGTGACCTAAATGTGACCTAAATGTGACCTAAATGTGACCTAAATGTGACCTGAATGTGACCTGAATGTGACCTGAATGTGACCTAAATGTGACCTAAGTGTGACCTAAGTGTGACCTGAATGTGACCTGAATGTGGCCTGAATGTGACCTAAATGTGACCTAAGTGTGACCTAAATGTGACCTAAATGTGGCCTGAATGTGACCTAAATGTGACCTAAGTGTGACCTGAATGTGAAGCTCCTATCTAACAGTGCGTGATTTGGTCTGTTTCATGTGCTGTGTATTGTGTAGGCACCCAAAAAGTGTGATCTGGAGGCTCGTACCGAATATGGAACAGTGCGTGAAATTGATTGGTTTCATGTGCTGCATATTGTGGAGTTATTTTTTGTGTTGGTACTTTATGGGTAGACTTAGGGGACCTGTTTACGTGCTGCTGCGTCAAATTGGCTATCTGTTGTGTACATGCCGTTAAAGCCTTCAAACACAGCAAGGTAAGCGTGTAAGGTTGGCTAGAACCATATATAAATTTTTGTGCATATACGGTATTTTTGGCAGGGGATTCACCAAATATATACAGTCATATACAGTGTGCATGTTCGGTTCTAGCCAACCATGTAAATGTGAGAGAATATTATGACAGGGGGGTTGTTGCATTGTAACGTCACCCTTTGCCTTAATTAACGTGGGGCGTGGTATTTCACTGCCTGCGTAATCTTTCTATTATCTCTATATCTGGCTACAAATTAAACCTATTTTTAAACAACTGCTTGTGTTTTCTTTCCTGCCACTATCACTGCACAATGCATTGTCGTAAAGATGCAGGACAAAAGCTTTGCGGAATGATGCAGAGTAAGCTGTTCAGTGCTTATAAAGTACATTTTGTCCTCAGCATGCTACTCCCTGGCCTACTTTGCAGATGAGCACTTTCTTCAAAACCTTTGGCAGTGGGCAGCATCCCCAGTCTGGAGACGCCAGCAATGGCGCCAAATCTGCCGAAGCTCCGTCGCCATAGGCTCATGGTTGCTAATTTGCCTTGCACACAAAAGACTATAGCCTAGACATGCGTTACGTGATGCAGTGCAAGTGCAAGTTCAAGTGTAGAAATTGATGAAGAAACGAAATATGGTGTAGGTAATGGGTGTTACTCCTGTGAATAATGACAGGTAATCGTGACCAGTGTTATTTTACTGAATATAGTTGGAGACGACTTCTTATAGTGATGAAGAGAGGACGGACCTCCCAATGTTGTACATCTGCCCGTGACACTGCGATGCTCCTTCTGGAGGGTGTTATGTACGGCCAGAACACTTTTTGACAATGTACATATGATGCAAAACCTTAGAACAAGCTTGCGACTTTTTCTTATCATTATTTGTTATTAAGTCGAGGCCGGGAATTTGTTTATTTGACTAACTGGAAAAAGTACGCAGGCAGTGAAAAGCACTCCCCACATTGGATAAAGGAAAAGAACGTCACTTTCGTACCGAGTACCGTAAATCTCCTTTACCAGCAGACAAAAAAGGCCCTGGCAGACAAAAAGGCCTTAGAAAGGTAGGACCGACAAGGTGAGCTACGAGTTTTGACTAACCTGCAAGGTAAGGTAAGGTTACATTGCTATAGATGCCTCTGGTGGGCATCTGAGCAGAAGCTTGGAAAAAAGCCTGTAACCAAACCAAAAAACGCTGGAAAAATCAAGGGAACAGGGCTAGGCACTTAGCTACAAAAGAGGCAACACCAAAAAGATCAGGCTAACCTGCAAGACAAGTTAAAACATCACATGCACGCCCACCATTACCTTGGTGAAGCTAACACAGACACACTGCTTTACAAGCTCTGGCAAAAATTGCATGATACGCCCGAGCGTGCAGCACAGCCCGACTCTCACATAGCAAAGCCCCTTGCTCATGCCCATTGCAGTAGCAAGTTTTGGTCCATGCCAAATGCGACTATCAAGGAACAGGAACAAGTCCTTAAGTACAGGGTGGACACGATACACACAGACAAGCACACCAAACAGTTTAGCCGTACGACAGGGCCTGCCACATGCCCTTTGTGCAGAAGATCAGACAGTGGTCCACACATACTTCTCAGGTGCAACAACCATACTTTGAAAAGAATGCACATACACCGACACCACCACGCAGTTAGCCTTTGTGGTGAAGAAATCAGTAAAGGCAAGCTGGGCTCAGCAATTGTTACTATGGATGCTTGTAACAGTGAAAAGTTATCTGACCTTAACATTGACCCCCCTGATGAAATTGAAAAAAACATTCCTGACTGGGTTTTCCCAACACAACAAAACCTTCCAACTAGACATCAAAGCCGTCCAGATGGCGTGTTAGTTATGCCCATTGAGGGAAGAGGCAGGCATTTGGATCCCAAACAGATCCCCCCAAAGGACAGAGACACACATCTTGTAGAATTCTGCTCAGACATAAACCCGCAACCGACAATAGAAAAAGCGCACAACCAACATCATCCTCTTATCCAGCGTTTACGAACAAGGAGCCTCCGAGGCATCTCTCGAAACAACTAAGTCACACTGCATGTTATACTTCTTGGAGTCGGGGGCACAATCTATAATCAGTAAACCATAACTCTTCTACTAAACTTAGGCGTCGCCACGCACAAAGTGCACCAACTAGCTACTAAACTGCACTGCCATGCAATGAAAAGCTTAAACAAGATTACAAAAACAAGACACAAAATATACACTTAACAACAACAGTGATAATGGGGGATCTGATGGGGGGGTCACTGGTAGAGCGGCTGGCTTCAGGAGGGCTAGGCGCAGGCCGGATTGCATGGCTGACAACCCACCGGATCCTCATTAGTCTCTGTTGTTTCTCTCTTTTCGTTTTTTGGTGGGGCTCTGGCTAGTGTGAGCACTAGTTGAGAGCCTTTCCTTAATGCACGCTGTGACTTCCAGCGTAGACTTAATTTACTTTCTTTTACCTACAGGGTACTAAAATAAGGAGAAGTCTGAGACTGGAGCACCAGGCTCAAACAAGCAAGAGCGCCAGGCACAGAAACTGCGGAGCAAAGCTTAGGGTCTACCAGGGAGGACCACCCGTCTTGGCCATTGCCAGCCTCAAAAACTACCGAGTCACAACCAGCCTCACAGCACTAAACCTGGCGTGCTACTCCACCAACACAGTCACTCAGTGCAAGCCTATATAAAGGTCTACTAAGCAAATACTGCCAGCACTACCTCCGCTCCCAAAGAAGGTAGGTATTAAAGCCCCCGTCTTGAGGATAGTGGCTGGGCCTTATCTGAATGGAATACCTATGTTTGAATTGTATGCTTGTTGTGCTAGGTCAAGTTTTGGTTTAGTCTGAATAGTGTAATACATACAGCCTCCAGCCTGGCATGGCTAAGTAATGGATTTTACCTTTTTTTGTTCGTAATGTGCCTTTTATCCAGAAGTACCTGTGTCATTCAGTTTGTTATACAGGCCCACATTTCGTTTAAATACATACAATAAATGAATACAATTAATTAGTGTGCATCGCAAGGAGTCCGAAGCTAAAACAGCAACAAGAGAGGAAAGCCAAACGAATTCCAATAAGCTATCAGGCTGTGAGTATAAGCTATTCCTGCATCGGCTCTGGTTCTTGCTGTGCATCTGACGGCAAGACCGGGAGAGGAAGACTACTAGGAGCAACTTGCGGTTTCTGAGTTATATTAGGATAATTTGTTGAGGAAGGGCCTGCGCCATTTGCACCTCCCCCACTTTGCGGTCTATCCTTGCTCCCTGATTTCAGCATCTCTAGGGCAGCCTGTGCAATGGAAGGAAGGGGAAAGGACGGAACGGAATGGAAAAGAATAGAAAGGAACAGAAAGGATAAGTGGGCAGGGCAAGGCAGGGCAGGAAGGAAAATATTATAGCCTGTACAGGTACAGTGAAAGTGAGGAAAGGGTGAAAAAACTACGCAGGTATATAGGCAATGAACATACTGACGCTTCTGCTAGGAAGTCAATCATAACGTTCTCTGACGTTGCGGATACCTCCATCAAAACACCTGGCCCTGAGGGAAATCATTTCAACAGCATTTACTGACTTGCAAAATAAAAAACTACGCAGGCATTGAAAAACCGCTCCCCACATTAACTAAGGAAAAGGAGCCACTTTGGTACCGGTTACCGTAACACTCCACCAATAGAAAAGAAGAAAGATCAATGGGGATCAGGAGGGGTGTACGCTTAACCTGAAACCGTCACCTGATAAGAGTTGATATTAGTGCTGGAAAGAGTACGTCTGGTATGAACAAGTTTGGCAGCGTAATTGACAGAATGAACATGAAGCTTGGAAGCAAGTTTCTTAAATCTTTGAGAATCAAGACCCAGCTCCTTAAGAGGCTCCAGCGTGTGACTGTCGTAGATAGTGCCATCCACTTCCAAAGGGATGGTGTGGAGGGTAACGGAGGCTCCTTGGAGGGAAGGGTGACACAGTCTAAAGGGCACAGTCTGAAGGACACAGTCTGAAAGGCACAGTCTAAAGGGCACAGTCTAAAGGACACAGTCTAAAGGGCACAGTCTAAAGGACACAGTCTGAAGGACACAGTCTAAAGGGCAACAGCAATTGGTATGAACCAGCGAAAGTGAGCCTACAGGTGTCGGTGTTTGATAGGCAACCACCATTGTGTATTAAACGGAATTTAGAAGGGGTGCACTTTGTGGGGATCAGGTGTGCATATGTGTGTGCTAACACTTGTGTGGGTGTAGGGGTGGGGGTGGCTGTGGGTGTGGGTGTGGGTTTGGGTGTCGGTGTGGGTGTGGGTGTCGGTGTGAGTGTGGGTGTGGGTGGGGTTGGGGTTGGGGGTGTGTTTGTGGGTGTGGGTGTGGGTGTGGGTGGGTGGGTGGGTGAGTCATCACCTTTTACACACCAGTGTGTGTGGAGGTTGGGGATCAGGTGTACATATGTCGTCTGTGTGGAAAGCAGGCATGTTGTTGCTCCCCCTCGTCCCTTTTCGAAACAGAAGGGCTTGAGTTGCAAATGATAAACTGAATCTCAGTGTGCAGCCTGATCTAAAGGCACACACGTTCCTTCCCGCAAATGTAAAACACAGGCTGCAAGCCTTATCTTTGTTCCTCTTTTTGTGAATTGCACACTTGCGAATTGCACACTAGTGAACTGCACAATGGTGAACTGCACACTTGTTCCTCTCGTTTGTGAATCGCACACTTGTGATCTGCCACGAAGGAACATTTGCAACCACACACACCATATGGGATACTGCAGATTAGACATTAGGGACAGAAGGTGTGCACACACACACACACACACACACACACAACCCAGCGTCCTATGGATGTCAAATTGTCACTAGCAGGTCACGAGCAAAGGAGGCAAGGCGATATCAACATACACACCGCACGCGCACACACACACACGCACACATATAACACACATACGTGTACACGTGCACGCACATACACAAACACTAACACACACGACGCGCCTAATTGCCCATGGACCAGACCTCCAGAATGTAGTTAGTATCACCAGAAGGTGGTTAGTAGGTAGTAGGTAAGTATCAACAGAAGGCAGTTAGTATCGCCAGAAGGTTGTTAGGAGAACAAGCAAGACAACTCCAACATGCACATTGCACACACACACACACACACACACACACACACACACACACACACACACATAAACACACACAACACACACGCATCACACACACGCACCTCAGTGCCCATGGATGTCAAGTCGTTCAGCAGGTTGCTAGGGAATGGCAGATTGAGCGGTGGCGCTGAAGTGCCCCCCGCTGGGGGAGGCTGGGGTGATA
>Ga0307968_1005173_pt1 | contig 10471 bp, 11 predicted proteins | sample OrgLakmetagen650_FD_201834 | JGI IMG/M metagenome (GOLD analysis project Ga0307968, IMG submission 201834) | Saline water microbial communities from Organic Lake, Antarctica - #650 | ecosystem: Environmental > Aquatic > Non-marine Saline and Alkaline > Saline | place: Antarctica: Organic Lake... | reverse complement strand
TGTTGAAGTATGTCTGCTGCTTGTACATGTGTTGAAGTATGTCTGCTGGTTATACATGTGTTGAAGTATGTCTGCTGCTTGTACATGTGTTGAAGTATGTCTGCTGGTTATACATGTGTTGAAGTATGTCTGCTGCTTGTACATGTGTTGAAGTATGTCTGCTGCTTATACATGTGTTGAAGTACGTCTGCTGCTTATACATGTGTTGAAGTATGTCTGCTGTTTGTACATGTGTTGAAGTATGTCTGCTGCTTATACATGTGTCAAAGTACGTCTGCTGCTTATACATGTGTCAAAGTACGTCTGCTGCTTATACATGTGTCAAAGTACGTCTGCTGCTTATACATGTGTCAAAGTACGTCTGATGCCCGAGAAATGCGACGGCAGCAGAAGGACAGCGTCCCCTGGCGGTGCGGGCGTTGGGTTTGCTGTTTCTACATGTGTTAAATTATTTCTGACGCTAAGAAAATGCAGCGTTTTAAAATGCCACAGCAGAAGGACAGCGTCCCCTGGCGGTGAGGCGTTGGGTTTGCTGTTTTTACATGTGTCAAATTACTTCTGACGCTAAGAAAAAGCAGCGTTTTAAAATGCCACAGCGGCAGGGAGCGTTATTCCCTGGCGGTGCGGGCGTTGGGTTTGCTGTTTCTACATGCCTCAAATTCTGTCTGACGCTAAGAAAATGCAGCGTTTTAACAAGCCACAGCGGCAGGGAGCACTGTTCCCTGGCAGCGCGGGCGTTGGATTTGCTGTTTCTACATGTGTGAAATTACTTCTGACGCTAATGAAATGCAGCGTTTTAAAATGCCACAGCGGCAGGGAGCGTTGTTCCCTGGCAGCGTGGGCTTGGATTTGCTGTTTCTACATGCCTATAATTCTGTCTGACGCTAATGATATGCGGCGCTTTGAAATGCCACAGCAGCAAGCAGCAGCGTCCCCTGGCAGTGTGCCTGTCTGATCGGCGCATTCCCCTTAGCAAAATGGCAGATGCAACGGACGGCTGCTTTTAATCCTACTCGTTTTCGTTAAAGTCCATTGAGAATGATTAGGGTTGGCCAGAACCATATATATAAATACAGTGTATATACGGTATTTTTGGCAGAAAAATCACCAGAGGGGGTTATCTGAGGCCAAAAATGGGTAAACTTTTTGCATGCTCCTAGGGTATGGTCCCCCTAACTTGCAGGTTTCAAGCTCAGCTCTGATATGTATTCAAGGATTCCAATGCAGCTGAGCTTGAAACTTACCAGCTAGGGCCACCTGCCTCAGCAGCCGCGGCGTGAACCCTACTTTTTGAGCAGCCATATGCTGTATCTGACCAGCCAGCGCACCAAACTGAGTGATTTTTAGTGTTTTGAAGTCCTTATAATAAATAAAGATCATTGCAAGAGAAATGGGGCAAAAAGACTAAGTGGTTGGCGAGATATGCAAATTAATGTGCCATTTCCCCTGGAAAGCACCCATCAAAGGTATAGGTGCACGACGTGTGCTTTTAGTCCTGTCATTCTGTACGCAGGGCAACTTGTCTAAATCTGAGCACATGCTCGGGTAGCTTACAAAGTCAGCATCACTTTGAAGCTCGGTTGGGTTTAATTTGATGAAGTGACGTGTGAGTAGTTGCACCTTTCATGCAAAAAGGAGCATGTTTTGGCTTTTGCCCAGATAACCCCCTCTGGGAAATCACCAAATACACGGTCATATACGGTGTATATATACGGTTCTGGCCAACCCTAAGAATGATGGCAAAGCTACCCCAGCGCTTGGAGCGATGCAGTTAGGGTTGGCCAGAACGGTGTATATACGGTATTACTGGCAGGGATCTCACCAAATACACGATCATACGCGGTTCTGGCCAACCCAATTTGAAATGAATAGAGTGATGGAGCGAAACGATTGATTTCATGGCGGCCAGCAGCATGATGTTTATTGACGCCACACTTTCAGGACGGTTCCAGAGGTTCATGTCTGAGGATATCGCTGGACTGGACTTAAGAAAAGCATTTATCAACAGAGTTGCACGAGTCACCATGGCAATGTCTGTGTGAACTCACCATGGAAATGTCCGTGTCTGACACCAGGGGGGTGAGGAGCTCTGCAATCTCTTCCCTGTGTGACCCAGCATATGCCAGACCTAGGCCCAGGATGGCGCCCACCCTACGAACACACATATGCACGTGCACAGCAACATGTCAGCATGCACACACGCACACGCACGCACGCACTTACACACATGTGCACACACACATGCATGTGCAATTTGTCAGCACACACACACAAGCACACACACATGCATGTGCAATTCGTCAGAAAACACACAACACGTACGCACACACACACGCACACACACAAAGACTTTGGAGTATTGGGGTAAGCTTAGGCCAGACACAGGCCAGGATGAAGCCCAACCTACGCACACACATGCACATATGCGTGTGCAATCCGGAAAGGGATACTACTGGACGTTACAAGAACCGTCAGTCAGAAAACGCAAAGCATTCTCATTCAAAGCCTGGCAAAACACTCGCCCAAACATCTGAATGGAGCTGCATTAGACCTATATTCAATCAGGAAATGCAAAGCATTTTCATTCAAAGCCTGGCAAAACACTCGCCCAAACATCTGAATGGAGCTGCATCAGACCTATATTTTGGTTTGTTCAACTAGGTAGGGTCGGTGAACACAATGCACACGTGTGCATATCTGGTATTTCAAGCAGGGAAAGCTAGCCTGAAAGCTAGCCCGAACGGAATCAATGCATATTTCAGACAAGGAGAGCTAGTATACGTACAGTATCAATGTACATTTCAAACAAGGCAAGGTAGCCTGCGTCCGGATTCTAGGCATTTTTTAGACAAGGAAAGCTAGCATGCGCACAGATTCAACATATGGTGCATGCATGGGAATACAGATATGCAGACCCCAGCATAGCAAAAACATCACATTCACGGCCTAAAACTGTAGTGCATGTGTGTTCTGCAGCAACCCTGTGTGTGTTAGAGCAACCCTGTGTGTGTGCGTGTGTGTATGTGTGTTCTGCAGCAACCCTGCATGTGTATGTGTGTGTGTGTGTTCTGCAGCAACCCTGCCAGCGTTTCATCTGTGAGCGAATCGTATCAGGGTCGCTGATATCACCTGATGTCCGTGTCCTCGCGCCCCACATAGTCGTATATCAGGGCAAAGGCGGGGTCATACTAAAATTACCTGATGCTTATGTCCTCCTGCCCAAAATTATCGTATACGAAACCCAGAAATCATCGTACTAATAGTACCTGATGTTCGTGTCCTCCTGCCCAAAATTATCGTATACAAAACCAAAGAATCATCATCGTACCGATATGACCTGATGTCTGTGTCCTCGCGCCCCACGTAGTCGTATATCAGGGCAAAGGCAGGTCATACTAAATTTACCTGATGTTTATGTCCTCCTGCCCAAAATTATCGTGTATGAAACCAAAGATCATCGTACTGATAGTACCTGATGTTTATGTCCTCCTGCCCAAAATTATCGTATACAAAACCAAGGAATCATCATCGTACTCATAGTACCTGATGTTTGTGTCCTCGTGCCCCACGTAGTCGTATATCAGCGCAAAGGCAGGGTCGTTCTCGTTCTGGACCCCACAATTCACGATGCCAATGGCCAACAGAGCCCCAGCAACGACGTAGTTGTCGGAGCTGTACAGATACCTGCGTTTGTGCAATGTGTGTGTGTGCTTGCGTGTGTGTATGTGTGTATGTGTGTACGTGCTTGAGTGTGTGTGTGTGTGTGTGTGTGCGCGTGTGTATGCGTATGTGTGTGCGTATGTGTGTGTGCTTGCGTGTGTATGTGTGTGTACGTGCTTGCGTGCGTGTGTGTGCGCATGTGTGCATGCGTATGTGTATGCGTATGTGTGTTTGTGTGAGCGTGTGTGAGCTGTACAGATACCTGCATTTGTGCAATGTGTGTGTGCTTGCGTGTGTGTGTATGTGTGAGTACGTGCTTGTGTGCGTGTGTGTGCGCGTGTGTGTATGTGTATGTGTGTGTGAGTTGTACAGATACCTGCATTTGTGCAATGTGTGTGTGCATGCGTGTGTGTGCGTGGGTGGGGGGGGGGGATGTGTGTGAGTGTGAGCGTGTATGCATGCATGCATGTGTGTGCACGCGTAAGCGTGCCAGCACCAAAAACGTAGCACAGGCATATGAGGGCGGCACTCTGCATCCACACCCACACATTTTGTTACGCACATGCACACACACACACATTGCGCTAACGCAGGTATCTGTACAGCTCACACACAATTCACAGGTGCACTCAAACTTGTGGAGCAGGGGTACGGCAGGGTCCCCTCACGCCCTATGAAACGAGCAAGCCTGTAACAAACACAAACGCAAACGCGCCCTTTCACCTTGCACACACACACACACGCACGCAAACACACACGCATGCAGACGCATGCACGAGTACTAGTGAATGAGCCGACATGATCCCGTATACCCCTTGATGTGAGGCCCAACGAACACGTACATGCACAACCACAGTCATATGCACACACACACACACACTACACACACACACACACACACGCAAACACACACACACATGATTGCAAATGTGGGGGCACGTTGGCGTGAGGGAGCACGTTGATTCCCCCACGCCCTATGTAACAAGCAGGACTGACAAACATACACAGCCTCACGTGCACACGCATGCACACATACTCATGACACACAAACACATACATATACACAACACACACACACGCACGCACGCGCGGACATATACACACATACACTTGTTAATTTGAGGGGGTTTGCCCTCCACATCCCACAGGGTGACCAGGCCTATGCTGGACATACACACACAAAACAAACACACACACGCTTGTCAATTTGGGGAGTCCGCCCTCCACATCCCACAGGGTGACCAGGCCTAAGCTGGGCACACATACACGCACACTCACACCCACACCCACACACACACACACTTGTCAATTTGGGGTAGTCCGCCCTCCACATCCCACAGGGTGACCAGGCCTAGGCTGGCGGTGGCACTGGTCTTGCCGTGCTCTTTGTTCTTGTACACCCAGTGTACCTTGTCACCCTATGTGTGTGTGTGTGTGTGTGTGTGTGTGTGTATGTGAGTACGAGTATGTGCGCACGTGTGTGTGTATGTGCGTGCGCGTGCGTGCATGCATGTGAAGGATATGACAAAAAGTGCACCTTATCACACTGTGAGTGTACGTGTGTGTACGTGCTCTGTATGAATGCGTGAAAGCATACACCAAGTTGCCTTGTGTGTGTGTGTGTGTGTGTGGGTGTCAGTAATAACATTCATAAGTCGATAAGTGCAAGTTTTGCGTGCCCACAGACTTTATTTTTAACCCAAAATTTATTAGAAAAATTTGAGTGCACAAAGCTTGAGAGTACATCCTGCCTACAGATTTTCAAATTTTTTACACGTACTCGATTTAAAATATGCACACACACAAACGCACACGTGCAAACACACACACGGACACAGACACAGACAGAGACACAGACACACACGCACACACACATCTGCCCCTCGGTAGGCGCAGTCACTAGTTTGTCGTCGCCAAAGCCCGCAAACACACAGACACACACACATACGTACGGAAACACACCCCTGCCCATCGGTAGGCGCAGTCACTAGCTTGTCGTGGCCAAAGCTTGCACACACACAGACACACACACACATACGCACGCACATGCACACATACATACACACACACCTGCCCCTCGGTAGGCGCAGTCACCAGCTTGTCGTGGCCAAAACCAGCGTTTATGAAGCCGTTCACAAAAGTGCTGGCCAGGTTTTGACGGGCCGAGTCCACAGCTGCGCCGGTGGGTTGACGGCCGTCAGCCTGTGTGTGTGAGCGTGTGTGTGTGTGTGCGTGTGTGTGTGTGCGTGTGTGTGTGTAAGTGTGTGTGTGTGCGTGTGTGTAAGTGTGTGTATGTAAGTGTGTGCGTGCGTGTGCGTGTGTATGCGTGGTGTATGTCGAGACCTACGCACATGTGTACACTCAACACATGCAGCACATGCAAAAGCACGTAGTGGGTGTGTCTTGTACACATCCAGGTCGCATGCCTGCGCCAGAAAGTGCTTGCTCAGCTTAAATCAACACCACTCCCTACACACGCACACACACAACCTTGCAAACTCACACAGACACACAAGCGCACACACACACACAAGTGTGCAAACACATACACACACACACACACGCACACACAAGTGTGCAAACACATACACACACATACACACACACGAGCGTGCAAACACACATGTACACACATACACACACGTGCACACACAGCACACGCAAGCACGTACCAGGTGCATCTTGTACACATCCTCAGGCACCTTGGCCTCCATCACATCCAAGTCGCGAGCCAGCGCCAAAAAGTGTCCGCTCAGCTTAAAATCAACACAACCCCCCACACACGCACGCACAAACACACGAGCGTGCAAACACACGAGCGTGCAAACACATACACATACACACACGCGCACACAGTACACGCAAGCACGTACCAGGTGCGTCTTGTACACATCCTCAGGCACCTTGGCCTCCATCACATCCAAGTCGCGAGCCAGCGCCAGAAAGTGTTCGCTCAGCTTTGAGTTGGAGATCACTTCTCGCAGGGCCTCTCTGACCTCCTCGTCCTCAATCGCAGCTGCACCCTCCTCCAGGTCCAACCTGTATCCACCGTTTGGGCGAGCATTTCGGTGTGTGTGTGTGTGTGTGTGTGTTTCAAGCCTCCTCCCCCTCCATCGCAGCTGCATCTTCCTCCAGGTCCAACCTACACACAATCACACACGCAAACGCGCACACTTGTGCAAGTGCTGGAATCTCGTCTATATGTAGCCTTTACATTGCAGTTGAATCCACCGTTTAGGGCGAGCATTTTGGTGTGTGTGTTTGTGTGTGCGTGTATGTGTGCGTGTGTGTTTTAAGCCTCCTCCAGGTCCCACGCTGCAGGAAGTCACAGCTGCGATGGAGGGCGCGGAGGCTTAAAACACACACGCACACTTTGTGCACACACACTTATGCGCACCAACCAAGCACAAACACACACATTTGTGCGCACACTGATGCGCACACACACAAGTATTCTTGCGTTGCAGTTTGCCTAGCCTTGACTGCAGCTGCAATTTCTTCCAAACACAGAGACACGCACACACACTTATGCACACACACACTTATGCACACACACACACTTCTATGCACACACTTGTGAGCACACACATTGCCGCACACGCGCACTCAAAACACACACACACTTACACGTACACACATTCACACGCGCACATTCACGCACACACATACACACACGTACACACACCTATAGCCGTGCTTGGAGAGCAGGTAGCACAGCTGCACACACACGTGCACACACACACGTGCACACACACACACACGTGCACACACACATGCACACACACACATGTGCACACACAGGCACACACAGAAACATGCACACACATGTGCATATACCTATAGCCGTGCATGGCGAGCAGGTGGCACACCTGCACACCTACACACACACACACACACGTGCACACACCTATAGCCGTGCTTGGCGAGCAAGTAGCAGAGCTGCTTCCTCTCCACAGCGTCTGAGCAGGCCACAAAAGTTGACTCCACAAGCTCCTTGCGATTTAACTGCAACCACGACATGGCAGCACGACATGGTGGATGTCAAGAAGCAAGGTGGTCGTGCAGTGCGTGCTGCAAGGCAACTATATAGGGTTGGCCAGAACCCTACATATATATATATACCGTATACGACCGAATACTTGGCGATTTCACTGCCAAAAACACCATATATACACCGTATATAACCGTGTATATATGGCGATTTCCCTGCCAAAAATACCACATTTACACCGTTCTGGCCAACCCTATGCAGCTCCTTGCATCTCTACGTCGATCACCAAATGGCAGCATTGCATAATCAGAGGGACATTGCAATATAAGTAGGGTTGGCCAGAACCGTATATATACACCGTACAGTTGGCGATTTTCCTGCCAAAAATACCACATTTACACCGTTCTGGCCAACCCTATGCAGCTCCTTGCATCTCTACGTCGATCACCAAATGGCAGCATTGCATAATCAGAGGGACGTTGCAATATAAGTAGGGTTGGCCAGAACCGTATATATATACACCGTATACGACCGTATCTTTGGTGGTTTCCCTGCTGAAGATACCGCACGCACGTCATCATATATATATATATATATATATATATATGATTCTGGCCCACCCTAGCCGTACGCGCCGAACAAGAAATAAAAAGAAAAGCAGCATGGGGTGGTATCATTCGAAAACACGTGACTCTCTCGTGCCTGGTCTTTTTAAACTAGCTGCAAACAATGAAAACATGCAAACAGCCTATCGATTCCGGTACCCAGATATAAATCATAATGGGCTCATTTTGTAGCTCTTGAAGAGCTGCACACCTATATCCAGTTTAGTGTGCCAGATTATCAAAGTTTGAAGGGCTAGGCCTGTCCAAAGACCCCAAAATGGCTAATTCCAGTGCAAACAGAAACCCAACTACTCCAACCACCAATAAAACATTGTGATTGATGGAAAAATTGATGAAAAACGTGTATTAAAAGAAAGAGGGAAGCAAAGGGAATGCTTAATTAAAGGAGTTGCAAAGAAAAAATTGACCTCAAAGAGCAAAAAGGACTGTTCCTGCTGGGATTCGAAATTGTGTCTGGGGTGTGCAATTCAAAATACGGTTTTGAACGTATTTTTATACGAAAATACGGCGTATATACGGCGTACAATACGGCGTACAATACCCTATTGATTATTGATACGAAAATTACGCCCCCCAATTATACGGCGTATATACCGTACCGTATGATACCTATAATTATACTGTTCTGGCCAACCCAATATATATTTATACTTCTGGCCAACCTTATATATATACTTATGGCCAACCCTACACATAAGCAACATAGCGGCCTGGCATAAGGTAGTGTGCCTGCCTTTACAAAATAACGCACTCATTCACAACCACATGTGCACTCACAAACACACACGCACACATTTATAAACACATACACACACACCTGTAAAGCTACCCGCATGGCATCGTGGTGCCTGCCTAGCTTGCTGTAGATGCTGTGAGCAGTCTCCAACACCACTGAGTCCTCCGGCTCTGCAAACACACACAACAAGCTAAACATGACGAGCAAAACGGGGCGGTTGATTCGTATGTGCAATAAAACATGCAGGCTTCAGAGGATGCAGGCTTCAAGGGCTGTGTGCAGCCTATCGCACAACAAAGTTCTCTGGCGCTCTGCACACACACACACAACAAGCTGGACATGATGGGCAAGACGGGGGGGATGATTTGTATGTGCGAAAAAACACGCTGGATGCAGGCTTCAGAGGCTGTGAGCAACGAATTGCAGAATTATCTGGCTCTGCTGACGCACACGGTGAGCTAAACATGATGAGCAAGACAGGGCGGTTGATTTGTATGTGCGGAAAAACACGCTGGATGCAGGCTTCAGAGGCCGTGAGCAACTAATTGCACAACCAAGTTCTCTGGCGCTCTGCAAACACGCAGGGTAAGCTGAACAAGATGAGCAAGACGGGGCAGTTGATTCGTGTGCGCGAAAAAAGCATGCTGGATGCAGATTTCAGACGCTGTGTGCAGCCTACAGCACAACCAAGTCCTATGGCCCTTCTGACACGCACGGTGAGGCACTGAAAGTGATCACACATACGATGTGTGTGCGGACGCAACAGATGCGCAGGGTTGGCCAGAACCATATACATACGGTGTACATACAGTAACTTTGGCAGGAAAATCACTGGATATACGGTCATTTTTTAATTATATATGGGTCTGGCCAGCCCTACAAATGCTGCGTGCAGCTTCCCGTATGTGGTGACTACTAGGATTTGGACAGTGGAGGTGTTGAGAGGGCAAATATCAAGTGCGCAGATCAAGTTTAAAGTCGTAGGCATCTTTCAAGCAAGCACACACAAACACACGCACACACACACACACAAACATACACGCACACACAAACGCACACGGAAAGACGCACATACGCACACGCAAACACACACATACGCACACGCACACATACGCACACGCAAACACACACACACACACACACACGCATACACACACACAACACGCACACACACGCACACACACACACCTGGTAGGTAGTGGCAGCATGACACCAAGTACACGCAGGTCCGACTGACGTTGCCTTCATCAACTTGGGCAGCCAACAAGTCTAGCCGCTCCACCTGTCAAGGCCAGGGAGCGTGTGTGTGTGTGTGTGCGTGTCTGTGTGTACGTGTGTGTCTATGTGTGCAAGTGTGAGTGAGTGTGTGTATGCATGTGTGTGTTATTTTAATCGTGTTTGCCTACCATCCTCCTGCACACGCACAAGACATGCAGCGACACACATGCACACACACAC
>Ga0307968_1005172_pt1 | contig 10472 bp, 7 predicted proteins | sample OrgLakmetagen650_FD_201834 | JGI IMG/M metagenome (GOLD analysis project Ga0307968, IMG submission 201834) | Saline water microbial communities from Organic Lake, Antarctica - #650 | ecosystem: Environmental > Aquatic > Non-marine Saline and Alkaline > Saline | place: Antarctica: Organic Lake... | reverse complement strand
TGCCTGCTAACCTAAATGGGATGCAGGAGGAGCGTCCCAATGCAGATGCTGGTGCTCAAGACAGCCACACAGCTTTTCCTTGCTTTGGCACCTTGCATCAGCTGCGCACCACTACGCCTATCGGCCTTAAACGCTCCGAAGCACTTTCACCTACAAACACCAACAGGTCTGATAACTTTTTAAGGAGAGCCACTTTTGCGTTTCTGGGTAGTATCAGCGCTGACGAGACTAAGAATGGCCATCCCTGGTAAATTAAATGTCACTCTAGAGCTCCACGACCTTTTTTGGCAGACTAAACCACTAGGAGATGAGGCGCGTGTGCAAAATCAAGGTATAATCACGCCTGCAAATTCACCCTAGGGTTGATTAACCTTTTTGCCATATATGCTCAAACATAGCGCCCAATGTTACCCTTTGAAGGTTGTACAGTGTGCTTGAAGGCCCTCTCTCTTGCCGTCCTGTATTCAAATGTGAAGCGTATCATTTTGGCCTTACCTATCCACTCTTTCTTTCCCTATGTCAATTCACAGATGTGTCTATCTTCAGATTCCTTATGTCAATCTACAGATGTGTTCAAAGAGTTGTTTCCATAAGTTGTATTCTGTGTATCCATCACATCCATTTCAGTGTGTGTGCTTGAGTTTGTGTGTGTGTATATGTGTCAAAGGCAGCAATACTTTGTTTACAGAGAACAAGCAACATCCAGGCCTGAGAGAAACTCTGGTCAGATGTATTCACCGCTGCTTGTGTGCCGCTTGTGTTGTACATCAGGACGCCCAACTCACAGATACTAAATCGCACGCGGAGCCGTCTAAGCAATCCAGGCTCTGCTTGTTTGGCATTTCGAGATGAAGAAGGGCCTGATCCCTCTAATAAGGTGTGCCAAGAAAGCAGGAACACTTTGCCTGTGCGCTCATATTGGTGTGCTAACCTTTCGTTTCTCTTTGCAATCGTAATTTATAATTTATATCATCCCACTCCCCAGAAGTGGAAACTCCATACTGCGCTGTTTGGCTTTCTGCCTAACTAACAGTAAACCTTATTGCCTTCCCTGAGCACTCTGAATGCACATTTATAAACGACCTGAGTCGTGGGAAATGGGTATTGGTCTCATTTGCCTGAAATGCCACCTAAAGCAGGGATATGGCAGGGAGAAAGCCAAAACCGGAATTGCTCCAATCTACCTGTGCTCCAGCACTCAGCCTCTTTTGTAGGGTTGGCCAGAACTGTATATGGGATTTTAATATAGGTATATACACACTGTATAAACCGTATATATATAAGTATATTCCGTATAAGCCGTATATAAACCGTACATTTAAAAATTCGACCTTTTTTTTAAGAGCTGTATTCGTGTAGCCCATTTATATTGACCAAGAAATAAAAGGGTGGAAAGTTATGCTTGCCCAAAGAGGCCAAAACGCACAGGCACACATGGTCACTGTCACAAGACCCCTCTTCTTCCCTCACCCCATCAAATTACCCCATTTGTGTATGCACGTGTGTGTGTGTTTGTGTGTGTGTGTGTGCGTGTGTGTGTGTGTGTGTGTGTGAAAAGGTACATGCATGCATGCGTGTAGTTGTGCGTGCGTGTGTATTTGCAAGCGTGCTGGGATTCGTGAATGCTCGCGTGTACGTGTGCGTGTGCGTGCATGTGTGTGCATGCATATGTATGTAGTGCGTGCATGTGCGTGTGCATTTGCGCACGTGCATGCTTACGTGTGCGCGTGCGTGTGCATGCTTACATGTGCGTGAACGTGCGTGTGCGCGTGCTTGCTTATGGTTGTAGGCATGCATGGGTGCGTGCATGTGCGTATACATTTGTGTGTGTGCTGAAGTTTGCACACCCACGCATGCATGTACCTTTTTCGCACGTACGTGTTTGTTTGTGTGTGCATTTGTGCACACAGGTTTGCATGCATGTATGTGCGCGCGTGCAGGGATGCATGCATGCACATGTGCGCGCATGCGGGGGTGGGTGCATGCACATATGCGTGTATCGTTTCTGTGAAGAGTGTGCGTGTGTCGTTTGTGTGCGTGTGTTGTTTCTGTTTCTGCATCCTCTCCACCCTGGAAACCTTCAGTGGGGTTGGCTTGCATGCCCTGCACATACTTAAAACTCTGATGCTCCTGGTGCTGCTGCCTCTAAACCCCTGCTGTTGAACCACTGGCTGCTGTTGAACCATGACGGGGAATCCCTTCCACGAGCTGTTCATCAATAGCAAAAAATAAATGGTCAAATATTGCCCGGACACAGGGGCTTTGGATTTTTGTGGCCTCGAAGGCCAGTGGAAGGTCGCTTTCGACCACTCATTCGACCGTACATATATCCCATAGATAGACAGAAATACCATAAATATATACAATTAAAAGCAGAGGGGGTCAACTGAGGAATGCCTGAAAATGTGCATTTTTGCATTCAGAAGGCAGCCACTCACAGCCACTTCATCCAATCGAAACCATTTTAGTACCAAAGTGTAGCTGGCATTGAGAGCTACCCGATCATGTGCCCAGTTTTATGTGGGTCGCTTTGCGAGCTGAGATACTAGATTAAACACACAAGATACATTTAGGCCCTGTTGTGGTGATTTCATGGGGAAATGGCTCAAATCCACATAAAACACTAACCACTCAGCCGTTTTCTTTCCCATTAAAAATATTCCAGATTGGTGCAGTGGGTGATCTGGTATGATAAATTTGTGGTAAAAAGTGGGGTGCACGCTGCGGTTTACCGGGCATGTGCCCCAAAATTAGGCAGCCTCAAGCACAAGTGCTATGGAAAGGTGCTGAAGAACATTTTGATGCCTAGTTTGAAGCTACCTATTTGGGGGCCCATACGCGGGGAACATTTGAAAAAGTGGGCAGGCCCATTTTGGGGGGAGTTGTCCACCTCTGGTATAATACGGCGTATATAAACACCGGCTAAAATTTACATACGGTCATACGAATACGGATGCGGAGAAGAATTATTTATTTATAAGTATATATACGGTTCTGGCCAACCCTACTCTTTTGCATTATGCGTCTATGTAAGCTTTTGGAACGCTTTCTGCACATGAATGCAAACATACCCAACTCTGTTGATGAGAGGATGCATTATTCGTGACGAGAAAGGTTTGATGCAGAGAACTACCACGTTTTGTGCGAACACTTCCCTCATAATCACCTCCTCACAGCATACATCATCACTGTACTATAAAAAACCCAAGCCTCACCAGGAGGCTGTAGTTATCATAACCTTTTGACGTCATGTGTTGATTGAAATAGAAGGGCTCCGCCCTCCCAAATTTTTGCCTTCTTGTGTGTTTGTTTCCGTTCCTATAGAGGGGCATGCCGCCCCCCAAAATTTCGACCCGATGAAGGACCCACGCTTTTTTTTTTTGTGTTTCCCCTTTTTACACGCCTTCTTTGCCTGTCTGTGCAACCCTGGAGACCTTTGTCCATGTGTCCAATCCCTTCTGCCCAGATCGTAGAGCTCCACGGCAGCTGCCTTCACTGTCAGAACCTACCAGATACATCCTTTGACCTCGCCGTATTTTGTCAAAATAGTCCAGGCGTGTGTATCAAAAGACGCAAAGACGATAATCACAGTCCTCCAGGCCAAATTCTGCATGGGGCGCTTATGCCTTTGTCACTGCCAGAGCTTTGGGACCCAAAATCCATTCAAGTTTGTAAATGCGCTGCAAATTTTTACTTTATAGAGTAGCAGTAAATGCATCAAAAAGTGGCCGGCCAAAAAACCTTCCTCGTCAGTCTCCATGCAGCCACAGAAAACGACGGCACATGATAACTCCACAAATCCTGAACGGAATTAAGTAAGAATCAAACCAATAGATTCTACACTTTGATGTCGACACAACGTGTCACTTTCCAGTCCTTATCGTTGCCAAAAGTTTGACCATCACAGCTCGCCACAAAACTGGCACACAGAGTAAGGTGAGGCCAGTATAATTGTCTACAGAATCTTACGCGGAACAGACACCTGGCCGCAGAGCTATTCAGGCCCAAAGTCCTTCCAACAGATTCGGCTAAAACCCTCCCACGGCACAAATTTCTTGTCAGAAATTTGGGTATATATATTTGGTATATTAACGAGTTGATTTTGAGGGGTCGGTTGGTGGGTGATCAGAGCGTGCGCACATCAGGTTTTGCCCTATAACTCTTTTGGTATAAATTTATTTGGTAAGAGAACTATACAGGCAGCTACCACTTACATTCTGATCAGCAGATAGACACCCTTTTTATAAGTGTGGGGGGTCAATAAGGGGGGTTTGGGGGGTTTGGGGGGTGGGTGGTCAGGGGCCCAAAATTTTCACGTGACTGTCAGGGATTTTTTTTTAACAGCCTCCTATACTATAATAAATCAAGGCTTCCATCGCAATTGATTTGGAAAGGACTGAGATGAAAGTTCTTTAAGGCTTTCAATTTCCTCTATACTACAATATTAGAGTCCAAAGGGAGGGCACTCCCCAAACGATGGGGGTCTGCCTTTTGAAAACCTTGTCCAGCTTACTTGGCTAAACCATTCCCAAATCCTTTACAATGGACCTGTTTCATGGAGCCCAAGGCACCTCATAGACCAAAAGGTTGGGGGCATGGGGGGCTTAGGTTTGTGCGGTGGGGTGTAAAAGACAAGAGGAAGGAGATACCCCATAACAAAAAGGGAACGTTCTGGCTCCTGGATAGTTTGGGTTCGGCTTATATATGCCAACATTGTGTCCTCCCCCATCAGATGGGCATGGTATCAAGGTCAAGATTTTGTCCAGGCAAAATAAGAGCTAAGTTCTTCAACATGTCAATTGTAGTAATAAAAAAGCAAAATTTGCACGATTAGGCCAGTGATTGTTTGTGGGTGAGCCAAAAAGGCAAGGGCTGTCCCTGCACTACCTACCTTGTTTTAGCTGTTCTTACAAGCGTGCCTTTTATCACACGTACAAGCAACGGCTAAGAACAAGAGGATGTACAATTTACGCAAGAGCGCATCACACGTGCCGCTTTCCTTGTACAACAAAACAAATAGAGCCTGCATGCTGCTGATCACTACCAATTCTCTGCAACCATGAGGAAATATGTTCCTTGCAGGCAAATGAACTATGAGACGTTATTTTACAAAATTTCTTGCTTTCTAAACCGCCCCCCTTCTTATCTGTGCATAGTAAAGGCTTTTGGGATTACTTTGCGTGCCTGCGATCTTCGCTACATCCCTAATATTGTATAAGACGTCATGGGACTCAGTTGTTTGAAATATTGCACAATGTAGCCCAAGCATGAAGATTATTGGAGTCCATTAGAATGATGACCCCCATCTTTGACAGGATTCAACTGACTACAACTGCAGGTTTGATTGTTCGATCGGATAAAATATGCACATTTCTGCAGGAGCCTCTGGACAAGATTCTTGGAGACCAGCCAGAGGGTGCACAACCACCATGCCAGACGCTTGCAATGTCCAAGGTTGCAAATGATGAGGCTACTGGTGTAAATTCTGGTTCTTTTCTGGCCAGCTTCCCCCTCCAAAATCTGGGCCCCTCCTCCCACGCCCAGAGGGTACCGCAAGACCGCAGCCTCAAACACCAAACTGAGGTCAACCAATCCCAAATGGCAAAATCTTTACAAGAGGGCTGGGAGCACATGCAGGCCCTAGTGGGCCGCGACAATTGTGAGTGAAAGCTAATCACTGGTGTTGCAATTGTCTGTTCAGCTGTACACTTCGTTCTTGACAAGCAAATTTGCTCTATTTTTGAGGCAAAACGTCTTGTAATTTATGCTCAACATCTTCAACAATAAAGTATTACAGAAAAGATGCAACTCCCAAGCCATGTAACTTTAGCACCTTCGTACGAGGGTCGATGTTTGAATGTGCATGGAAACAATAGAAAACCCTTTGTGCTAACTTGCAGCTCATATTTGCAATTTACCGGTTACCTTACACCTCGCAGGTGAGGAGAGTGCCTTAGAAGAAAGTAGGATGATCAGGCTGCGTCAAGCAGCCTCCAAAGGGGGTGAACGCACGCTTACCAAATCCTTGCTGCAATCGGTAAGATATTTGCCAAACATGTTTTAAAGTGACAAGACTTTGCACCAGAGATGCATAAAGCCAGTGATTCAGACCCCATCATTTGAAAAGGGCCTGACAAGTTGTGTGGACTACTGTTGATGATCTTCATCAAGATAGCCTTTGTTCAGACACTTTGCAAAAGCTGTACACGTGTTCTACAACAGCAAGTCTTGTGTTTGCGGTTTAATGCTGAATATAAAGCTCCCTTCTTTAACTGAACGATGGCAACAGGTGTACCATCTCCCTATCGAAGGCGCTGCACAACAGCTGAACGTTGGTGTCACTCTTCTCAAAAAGTTTGCCCGTCAGCACAAAGTGAGCCGCTGGCCTCACAGAAAACTCCACTCTATGGATAAGCTGATCAGGTAAGCTATAAGGAGGGTTTTATTTGCACAGAGTGGAGGACTACCCACCTCCTAGTTTTACTCATTGCATGACTGAAATGGGTCGTCAGGTATTTATAAGTCTGTGCAGCAAGTGCAAATAATTCCTGCTTAGCCATTATTTACTGCTGTGTGTTGCCCGGCTAGGTACCTGGAGACTGTTTATATCAGCATCAATTTTGCAGAGGGGGTTATCTGAGGCCCAAAATGGGTATACATTTTGAATGCTCCTAGGGCAGATGGCAGTAATTTGCACGTTTCAAGCTCAGCGCTGATATGTAGGTTCCAATGCAGATGAGCATGAAACGTGTAAATTACGGCCATCTGCCTCAGCAGCCGCGGCGTGAACCCTACTTTTTGAGCAGCCATATGCTGTATCTGACCATCCAGCGCACCAAACTGAGTGATTTATAGTATTTTGATATCCTTATAATAAATAAAGATCATTGCAAGAGAAATGGGGCAAAAAGACTAAGTGGTTGGCGAGATATGCACATAAATGTGCCATTGCCCCTGGAAAGCACCCATCTAGGGTACAGGTGCACAACGTGTGCTTTTAGTCCTGTCAATCTGTACACAGGGTGACTTGTGTAAATCTGAGCACATGCTCGGGTAGCATAAATTCAGCATTAGTTTGAAGGTTGGGTCCAATTAGATGAAGAAACGTGTGAGTAGTTGCACCTTTCACGCAAAAAAGAGCATGTTTTGGCTTTTGCCCAGATAACCCCCTCTGTCAATTTTGCAACAGATTTACTCTAAACTTGGCGTGGTCATCGACTGGCGGCTTCACTGCCACCAAGAATATGTTACATTATGATCACTGTATACAAGCTAGCTTCCCTCAACTGATGATTAATTTGGTGATGTCTAAATTGAATGACATTGCAAGCTGAAGAATTGATCAAAGTAATTGTGTATACCTACCTACTATGTAATGCAAGCAGGAGTGTGGAGGAGCATTCAGAACTGGACCCAGAGGGTGCAAATTTTGTCATCAGGTGTGTCACCTTTTAGCGGCCTGTTGAAATGTTGAACAAAAGGTTAAAATACCTGTTATCGTTTATCAACACAGTGTTATGTGCGTTTGACACAGGGAACTTGGGCATTTCAAGGAAGAGATTTACATCAATCCTGAAATCAAGATCGACCAGAAAATCAAGAAGCTGCGCCAAGCTAATTTCAAGATGCAGTACAAGCAGCGTTTGCACGTAAGCTAGCTTTTTCCTTACTTCTTTTCTTGCCCAGTGTGCTAATTGCCATGTACAATCGTCACACTTTTATCATCACATCGTATACAGGCTGACAAGCACACAGTGATGCCCGAGGATCCAGAGGCTGCTGACACCTCCACGTCTGTGTCTCCCCTTTTGCCTCTAACAGGTACAAAAGCGACACATCAATCTGAATGTGATTTTAAAAGCGTGCTATTTTTACTTGCTAGACGATTCATAGGATCCATAGAGGATAGGCAAAGGGGCTTTTAACAACACTACGCACAATGCAAAAACAGACACGTGCATTCAAAGAAAATAGGAAATCAGGTCAAAGGAAGCTAAGCAATTTGGCCTCAGACCTTTCTATGCTGCGAAAATACTCCTAGAGCGCCAGTAGGCCACCTCCCAAATATCAATGATCTCAATTTGTCTGATTAAGATGGTTTTGGGGGTTCCATGCCTCATGTGAGCTTCACAATTTCAGGCGCAAAGGAGATTTCAATGGATGCAGGGTTCTGTTGAATACCTTAAATATCAGTCTATTTGAGTAAGAGTGTGCTGCGAGGGTCGCAGGATGTATTTGTTCGAACAGGAACGCTGCTACCGAACCTTACCAGATCCATCCCCAATTTCATACATATTAAACGTAACCCCGGGTAACCTTGAAGCCTCAAAATTTATATTCCCGCACGAATCCCGGTGGGCATTTACCCCAGGCAGTGCGTGTGCGTGTGTGAATATGCGTGCACATGCGCGTTTGTGCGTGCGCATGTGTGTCGTTGCGCTTGTGCCTGCGCATGTCTGTGTGCGTCAGTGAGCGTCAGACTTTCTGCAGTATCGGCAGGATGACTGCTTGGTGCCACCACAGTTGCTCTTGGGCACGCGGCGCTTGCTGGACCTGCGTGTTATTTTGCCTTGCTCCCGTTCCCGCTTCCTTTGCTCACAGTCTTGGCGCTGGCTAATCAGGGGCCATGAGAGGTACCTAGCTCCTGTGCAGAGACACCTGAGTGCACACAAGTTTGCCTTAGAATAAGTGTTTTGCAAGCACTTGCATGCAAGCAGCAGACCTTCCACTGAGCAACCTGCAATGACCAAGGACCCTTAAGCCACAATCACAATGCTTCCACATCATTACACACCTGTACCATAGCGGTCCTTGCGAGGCCTGCCAACTGGCTTTTTGTTTGCTGCTGCTTCTGCTTCACGCCGTTCCCGCTCCTCTTTGGCCTGCTGCAGCTCGGTCGGCTTTCTGCTGCTCCTCCTTTTGCTGTCGCTTCGCTGCTTTTTCCTCTGCTGTCGCTGCCGGCTTGAAATAGCTGTCAAACGTCCGCTGGGACTTTCCAACAGGTGAAACAGGTGCTGGGGCAGGTGCTGGGGCTAGATCTGGGGCTGGGGCGGGGCCGGGGCCTTCTCCGCTTATCACTGTTCACCCACCCACAAAACTTGGTTTTTGCCTATCCCGGGCAACCCCGGAGCCTCAAAAAATATATATTAAATGATACCGGAACCACCCCGGAGGAAAAGAACGTTAATTACCCGGGATGAAATCGGTAGGGTACGGTACATTGGGCGTCTGCTGTGAAGACATACAGCGCAGACAACAATACTCTGTGCCAATAACAGTTGGTCCTGTACTTGATCTGATATCTGAACGCACCATCCTTTAATCCAGCTTGAGTCTAAGCTTTCACAGCTTTCAAGCTAAGAGCCTTCTCAGCATCTAGCAAGTATAGGGTTGGCTAGAACCATATATCTGCACCCTATATGACCGTATGTAAGGTGATTTTCCTGCCAAAAATACCGTATATACACCGTACATACCTATAAATGTATGGTTCTGGCCAACCCTAAGCAAGTACAATGGCAGGGTCCTAACTCAAAAGAAATTAATATTATGACTGGAACGAAGACATGAGGCAAAGTTGTTGAAAAAATAACATAGGTATGTGTGCAACTCCAGAGGGGGACGACAGAGGCCCAAAATGGGCATGCTTTTTAAATTTTCCTAGGGTATGGGCCCCATGACTGCCAGTGTTAAAGCTCAGGGGGAAAAAAGCTCAGGGGGGAAAAAGCTGCGATTCCAAAGCAGCTGCGACTTCAAAGCAGTTGAGCTTGAAATTTGCCAGTCATGGGCCATACTTCCAGAGTTGGCCAGAACCGTTTACATATACATATATACAGTATATGACACATATGTTTGGTGATATCCCTGCCAAAGATAGTGCATATACACCGTATGTATTTAATTCTGACCAACCCTGCACATGTCTAATTGGCCGCAGTCTGAACCTTACCTTTCGGGCACGTGCATGATGTATCTGACTAGCCAGAACACCAATTCAATGATTTATGATGTGTTAAGTCCTTATATTGAATAAATGTATCTTTTTGAGATCTCAAGTTTCAGCCATTTCCTTTCCCCCAGAAAAATCAGTAGTAGGGGCGCCAAAATGGGTCAAAGACGCACCCCTTCCAAACCTAGTTTTCACCTTCACATATCGTTCTATAACATACAACTTATACACTGGTGGCGTTTTGGGAGTGAATTGAGCTCTAATTGGGGCGTGGTGGCTCAATAAATGCGCAATTTCTGCCATATATCTAGGTTGCACGCACTCGTCCAGGCCAGCAGGGTTGTCCAATTTAGCCAAAACTTCATCGATAGTCTAGTCGAGTAAAAAACTTAATTTGCATCAATAAAAGGATTGTTCTTGGACCTTTGCTGCCGTTGCATTCTCTGGTATTATTCTGGAGTTTATGACCGACTATATATATGCCGACGGGGTCATTATTAAGCTAAATAGTAACTGAGTCATT
>Ga0307968_1005171_pt1 | contig 10474 bp, 13 predicted proteins | sample OrgLakmetagen650_FD_201834 | JGI IMG/M metagenome (GOLD analysis project Ga0307968, IMG submission 201834) | Saline water microbial communities from Organic Lake, Antarctica - #650 | ecosystem: Environmental > Aquatic > Non-marine Saline and Alkaline > Saline | place: Antarctica: Organic Lake... | reverse complement strand
CCCTCCCTCCCTCTCTCCCTCCCTCTCTCTCTCTCTCTCTATCTCTCTCTCTCTCTCTCACTTACTCAAACACCATACACACCATATATACAATGATCTACAGCCCTCATATGGTGCACCTCGTTGATAAGAAATTTGGAGGCGAGCTCAGCAAAGCAGACGTGTTTGGCGTTGAGGTGAGTAAAGAGAATTGCAAGGTTAACGCTACATATCCACTTGGGAACAAAGAGCTAAGTCGAACAAACCTTTTAGCAAACGTTCTTCCATATTTGGATATTTTTGCAGAACAATACTTTCTTATTCGTGCCCTAGCATCAATCTGTCAGAAGCTGCTTTTGTGCACGTTTTACCCTTTACCCCTTTGTGCGCATTTCACAAGCTCACCTATCTAGCTGAGAGTTGCATGCCCTGCTCTTATTCAGGTTGGTGAGTTTGAATCTGATGAGGAGGATGGAGGAGTGCTGGGCCTGGTAGCCGATGACCACGGTTCATCTGCATCCAGTAGAAGGAGTCATGCAAGATCACGCAAGTATGTTCCATATTCATTTTCTTGTTCTGGCTTGTTTGTTCATGGATGTTAGAGAAAGGAAAGAGCCTGCCTGCTGAATAAGAAAAAGCTGAAATATGTCCCACTTGACTGCTTGGTGGCAAAGCCCTACAAAAGCATTTTTCGCCCTACTCTTCATGAAAATGGAAAATAAATTGCGCCAAGAGTTGCTCCAATTTTGTAAGTGTTAATTGGCTTCTAATTTCTTGGGTCTCTATTTCTATGCCCTACAGAGGACGGACACACAAAAGCAGGGGAAGAAGCAGAACTAATCCCTTGGGGGCGTACGAGCGCATCCACCCCCCACTTCTTCCACTGGACACCTACAACGAGGCCTATATAGCAATGCGAGAAGAGGTGAAAGTGGTCTTGTATTACCTACTCTTGGATCACCTTCTCGGTCCATCAGGTCATCTAATAAGACTTGCACAGGGATAAAGATAGCCTTCTCGATTATAAGCCACTAGCGACATTCCGAGCTGTCAATCTTTTATAGCAACACACACATCAGCGTGCTTACATGTGTATATTATATGCAAAGTCTCTCTTCCTCCTCCCTTCCTCTCCCACACACACTTAAACATGCACACATACTAACACACACGCACGCACACAAACGTAGGCACGGGAGCACAGGTCTGCGCTCAATTTCCAAGATTTGCATCAGCAGTACCTTGCTCACAAGTCTGCCTCTACTGCACCTCTGCGAGAAGAGTGGGCCAGTTGGAACCCGTACAGGCAGGCTACTCACGAGCTCAGTGAGGCTGTAAATCAAGGAACCTTATCACTGGAGGTGAGCGTGTACTTATTTGTAGATATATGTGTACTGTTAGTGTGCATGCATTTGTACGTAGATGTATGTGTGTACGTGTCTGTCTGGAAACATCCAACAATCATTGGCAGGAGTGCACTGTCTCATTTATATACCAATCGATAGCTCTCAATGTCCGGATTCCGAATATATATTTTTTGACACCTGCCGTCAAAACGGTATGTTTTCTGGCGCCTCCTGAACCAGACCCAACCATCTTTATTCCCTAACCATAACAGTGCCAGACAATCCCCATTTCTTTGACTTCACCCAAGCATCCACCTTCCCCCTTTTTCTTTGACCTGCACAGGATACAATGCGCTCTTGGTCTCTCTACCACACCCTGAGCAGCAAGGGGAAGCTGGGCTCAAATGGCAGGTTTGGCAACATAGGGATTGAAGAAGACCCTGACGAGCAAGCCATAGAAAATGGCTGGGTGCTCCATCCAGAGCCGTTTAAGTGGCCTCTGCCAAAGGTGGGGCTTTGCTTCGATGCTGTAGTCGCAGCAAGCAGGAAGACAGGTCTAGATTTCATATTGTTGCATGTCATTCAATGAACAACTCTTTGAGTCATGAATAAGCCGGGAAAGTTTAACTCCGTGGCTGCTCAAGAAAGTAATCATCACCACGTATCGCAGGAGCCTAGCGAATATGCAAGGCACCCACATGCTCCGTCAGATTTTCGACGCGCACAGCTAGCGGAGCCGTGGGAGGTGAGTGGGCAAGCAATCTAGCAATACTTACCTTCGCTCTACCAGTGCTGCCTGCTATTTGCTATACATACACATGCATGCACAAACACTCACATATAACCAGGGATGTGTCATACGGCGTATTCGTATAATGCGCCGTATCGTATTCAACGCGTATTTTACCGTATTAAACAAATCAGGCCGTATTATACGATTGCAAAATTTGCCATTTTTGGCCTTTTTACCCAAATTTCTAAGATTTGAGATTGCTGGAGGTTTGGAATCGGTTTGACGAGTTTTAAGTTTTTTTTTATTCAGGATCCCTGCACGGATTCGCATAAGATTAGATAGATAATTCAGAAAAGTGTCTGGATTGAAGCTTTACTTCGGTTCGCATCCAATAGGGTTGCAGGGTCCGGAGTGAGCATTCGGAGGCAACGCAGCTGCATTGGCATCTGCAGTATGCATAAAATTTTCCTGCATAATTCTTGTGGCAGTGCGCTGCTCCTGTGCTCTAGAATCACACACACACACACACACACACACACACACACACACACACACACACACACACACACACACACACACACACACACACACGCGCGCGAACACACACACACACACACACGCGCGAACACACATACACGCACACACACACACGCGAACACACACACACGCACATACACCCAAAAAGAATTGAAATTTGGGACGGCGAAGCCCTTCCAGTAGGCAATTTCCGCCCCATCAACGGCCTTTCAGTGGGCTTCCAATGGTCGTCCCCATGAACAATTCACCCCACTGCCAGCCAAACAATCTCACTTAACTTTGCGCAAGCATATCTCTGCACCCACTGCACCAATTCGTGACCTGAGACATGCATTGGATAGCTGATTTTTTATTCTTTCAGCATTTGCTTGACGGTTTGTGTTTGGGAGAAGGTGCGGAGGCTGGGGAGATATTTGGGCCGTTTCACAACCTGTGTGCCAATCCACGACCTGTCAGTCCCAAAAAATCAAGTATACTGGGCAGCATATTTGGTGAGTTTGGGGACGGGAGCAGCTGTGGTCGCGAGTGCAACACAAATTGTGCTGCGACACCCAGGAAAAACCACACCACTTTTTACGCAGGCCATCGATTGGCCCCATTCAAATTTAAGTTGACCCATATAAATTGGCAGCAACGCTGAGAGCAAAAACCGGGCTGAAACTCGCAGTAGGTAAGGAGCGACAGATCTTTCTGTCTTCTTCCCCTGTGTCCCTTGTGTGAGTGCCTCCCACTCGCCGGCATTCCCAGTATCCCTGCCCCAAACTCGACATTGCAGCATTGTTGTACAACATTTATAATGCTTATATCTTGAAGCAAAGGTAGATCGGGGCAACCTCATAAATGCACCTTTTCCCTGCCAAAGTGGATGCAAATTACGCAGCAGGCCCCACAGAACCCCCCAGAATGCCGAATTTCCAGCAAATGTCAATGGCTTCAATATAACATCAAGTATCTTGCATTCAGATGAGGTATAGGGGGCTTTGAATTGGGTGGAGAGCTAAATGAGACTGGTTGGGTGAATTGTTGATGGGGACGACCCAATGCTATCATATAATACATTAATAACATGTATTATATTGGCAAAGACATATAATGAAATTTGTGCTGGGGGGGGGGGGGTAACCGAATTGATTGAGCGCACTTTGGGCCGGAATAGCTCCGTGGCCAGGCGTCTGTTACGCGTTAGATTCCATAGACAATTAAATGGCTTCACCTTAGTCTGTATGTCCAGTTTCGCGGCGAGCTGTGGTGGTCAAACTTTTGACGACGAGAAGGGCTGGAAAGTGGCAGTAGTGACGGCGTCAAAATGCCGAATTTACTGTTTTGACCTTACTTAGTTCCGTTCAGGAATTGTGTGGTTATCATGGGCCGTCATTTTCTGTGCCTGCGTGGAGAACGACGAAGAGGGATTTTCGGCCGGCCACTTTTTGATGCAGTTTTAATGTCACCGTTATGAACTATTATTCTACAGCGCAGTTACGAACTTGAATGGATTTTGGGAAGCTCTGGCAGTGACAAAGGCATAAGCGCCAATATAGAATATGGCCTGAAGGATTGATCAAGCGTCGTTGCGTCTTTGCCTGGACTGTGTAGCAAAATCCGGCAAAGTCAAACGATGTATCTGGTAGGTTCTGACAGTGAAGGCAGTGGAGCTCTGTGCGGACGGGGTTGAACACATACATGGACAAAGATCAAGGTTGCACAGACAGGCAACGAAAGCGTGTAAAAAGGAAAGCACAAAAAAAAATGAGCCCTTTGTCGGGTCAAAATTTGGGCGGGCGGCACGCCCCTCTATGTATTAATAACATGTATTATATTGGCAGAGGGGGCTATCTGACCCCCAAATGTTCCCAGAGTTGCGTGCCCCCATTGGCTACAACTAGATTTGGTTACGAATGGTGGGGGCCTCCCTAGCAGTTGAGTTTTATTGTAGCCAATGAGGGCACTTATGCCTAATCAGCCGCGGCATGAACCCTACTTTTCAGGCACCCGTGTGCTGGATCTGACCAACCGCTGCACCAAATCATGTAATTAAAATTGCATTTGACTTTATGCTATAAATAACATCGTTGCAAGAAAAATGAGGGCAAAGATCCAGTGGTTGGTGAGATGTATAATTCCAGCCATTTCCCTTAGAGAAAACCATGAGAAAATCAGCCAAGGAGGTGCCAAAAAGGTCATTATTTGACCTCCTTGTATCCTATTTTGGAACATGCAGGATGGTGGCATGGTGCAAGGAAATCATAAATACCTAGTTTCGAGAATGAAAAATAGTCCCAGGGCGGAGCTGTGGGCCCATTTGAGGTGATCTGAGGCCAGAAGTGTGATCTGGGGTCATCCGATTTTCACCATTTTTTGGTGAACGTGATCTTTCTTGACAAAATTTAGGTTGACATGGTTGCAAGTGGGAAAGAAAATCAGGAAGGAACATTTCCTGCAATTTGGTCAATCAACCCCCTCTGTTATATTGGCAAATTGGGGACGTTCTGGGAAAATATGGGGCGAATCGGGTCCGTTTTGGGTCAAAAATCGGCACTCCCAAAACTGCTTAAAAGTATGGTCGTAATATACGTGTATTCCGTATTTATCGCGTAATTTACCGTATAGAACGTACCAAATGACCGTATGACACATCTCTGCATATAACAATAAAATGTCATAGAGGAGCACTGGGGAGCCATGCCTGCTAAGTCACGGTGTAAATTCACTCCAGTTTCTGCTGCCAAATTTTCACCATAGGGTACTACACCAGAGGAGGTCAACTGAGGCTCCAAATAAGGGTGTTTTAGAAATGTGAATTGAACGTAGGCCCCAGCTAAACAACCGGAACTTGAAACCAGCCCGGTCTGGGGCACATGTCTAATTGCCCGTGGCGTTAACCCCACTTTTCACCACCAATCTGTCATATCTCACCACCAATGGACCCGATTTGTGTCGTTTTTTTATGAATAGTCTAAATTTCAATAAAGAATACCATTGCAACAAAAATGGGGCAAAGCGGAGCAGTAGTTGGCCAGGTACCCCATTCTAGCCCATTTCCTTTTAAAAAATCAGCAAAAGGGCTGCCAAAAAGGGTGGAATACCAAGTTCCACCGAATCCGGTTTCCAGCATCCCAAACGATTTCTAATCATAGAAGAATTACTCCTGTCGTGTTTTGAGGTGACAAGTGGGGGGAAGCATCGCAAGCGATGCTGAAAAGTTGGCAAAGCCTTTTGCGCTGTGAACTGGCAACTTGTGTGTGCTTTGTGCGTGCCTATACATGTGTGTGTATATGTGTGTGTGCGTGTGTACGTGCGTGCGTGCGTGCGTGCATATGTGCGTGCGTGCGTGCGTGCGTTCGTGTTTGTGTTTGTGTGTGTGTGTGCGTGCGTGCGTGCGTGCGTGCGTGCGTGCGTGTGTGTGTGTGTGTGTGTGTGTGTGTGTGTGCGCGTGTACGCGTGCATGCATGCCTTCAACCTGCTCACATCTGTCAGTCAAACATGGAGACTTGCATCCTCTCAGAACACGCTCCCATCGTCATTGCGTCATTAAACATAAATTTTAAGTCCCCTGCAACTTAAATTGTGGAAATCCGCGCACCCAGTCGTGTGCTTGCATGGAGCAGCGAACTTTCCGTCCACGTCTTCCTTCGGCCCCGGACCTTGCAACCACACTCAGGAAAGTTATCTGATGACGCCTGTGCCATCAGACACTGTTCCGGGGACGTGGACTGAGCTCCGTCGGGCAGCTTCCTCCAGCTACCAAACATTGGGTCAGTTCTTTCCACAGCACTGCTCACTGCACCCCTGGTCACCAAAACTTGTATGCCCCGACAAAAAATTTTGCTTGGCCTGCCTGCCAAGTTTCCAGATCTGGACGTTGGCTGCGTGGCTCTGGCCAGGCCCTGATTCTCAATTTTCCAAACTTTCTTTCCGGGGTGCGCCCAGCAGCACCACCCCCTGCCTCTCCCCTCCCCCTGACACCGCAGGGCTGCCTGATTTGTCTGGGTCACTGTGCAAGGTTGGGGGCAGGGGGTGCGCTGGGCGGGCCTGCGCACACTGGTGTGAATAATTTTCGTTTTCATGGTGCGCCCAGTAGCACCTCCACCGCCCCTCCCCATCCCCTGACACCGCAGGGCCGCGTGGTTAGTCAATCTAAGGTGCCTTGCAAGTTTCGGGGGCGGGGGGTGTGCTGGGCGGGCCTGCACACCCTGGTGTGAACTTTGCTGGGAAGACGGCAAACCTAGGGGCTGCGCCCCATGACTGGGGCTTCGCCAAAAAGAGACCCTGAGTAGAGCGTGGTGGCTCATTACGTAAATATTCAGTGCCAAAAAGACCACTGGGGGGGTCCGTTTGGCCCCAAAATCTGTGAACCATCTACTTATGTTATTTTATTATTGTGTGCATCAAAAAAGTCACATTTTCAGACATTTACTCAGTTGATTGCCTCTGGTACTACACCAAATACAAAAAGGTCGTCCCCATGCCAAAGTCACCCCAAACAGTGCCAATAAGCTGTTCTCCCAATTCAAAGGCCCCTGTACCTCATCTGAATGCAAGATACTTGATGTTATATCTGAACCATTGGCATTTGCTGGAAATTCGGCATTTTGGGGGGCTGTGTGGGGCCTGGTGCGTATTTTGCACCCACTTTGGCAGGGAAAAGGTACATTTCTGAACTTGCCCCGATCGACCTCTGCTGCAGGATATAAGCATTATACATGTCATTTAACACTGCTGCAAGGTCGAATATGGGGCAGGGGTACTGGTACAGCCGGCGAGTGGGAGGCACTCACACAAGGGACACAGGGGAAGTAGACAGAAAGATCTGTTGCTCCTTACCTGCTGCGAGTTTCAGCCCGGTTTTTGCTCTCAGAGTTGCGGGTGTAAACATTCTACATGGGGCCAATCGGTTAGCGTGTTAAGTCCTGTCAAGTTTGTACGCATGGTAACATATCTTAGCATGAGCACATGCTCTGGCAGCTTGTAATGTCAGATCCAGATCCAAGTTAGATATTCATTTTGATGACGTGTGAATAGTTGCCTCTTGAATGCAAAAAAGGAACGTTTCCAGGTCTTTGCTCAATCTACCCCCTTTGATAAAATCTTGCATACACAAATACAGAATCTCGCACATTTACACACACACATTGACGTCACTCACAGAAACAAAAACACGCATGCTAATATTGCAGGAGGGCAGCATGCTTGGTGCCATGCCCTTATCTAAAGCCGCAGGCCTGCCTCCCGGTGCTAAAGACTTTGTCACCACCATCAACAAGAGCGACAGGACAGGCATGCAGGAAGGACTCTTTGGGCAGGTGGGTGCTCGTGTGCATGGCTCCAGGCGGTTGTATCAAGTAGCGTCAACCTCAAGAGATACCTCCCACCATTGCATATTTGCTAACCATGGGAAAAGGGAAGGGGGGTGCTCAACGCTCTGAATTGCAAGTAATGCAAAAAAATTGTTCCTAGAGCAGGAGGTGCCTACACCAAAACTTGTTGGCACCACGTGTCAATCCAAATAAAAATTGTGTATTTGGTATTTGGAATCCTGACGTTGAAAGCTGTCAATTATTATATGTACGGGTCGATTCTGAGGGGGTCGGGGGACAGCTGAGAATGAGAATTTGGCGAGGGTGCCCCAGACATTTCTGGGCCACCTCCAGGATATAATAAATATATTCACGGGATTCTCAGCTTACGACCAGTCGATTCACACCCTTGTTGAGGAGTTTACAGAAGGGCTAGGTGCCTGGTTTAAGGCATTTGCGTGGAATGCCCCAGAGGGGGTCAACGGAGAAATGCCTGAAAATATGCATTTGCATTAAGAAGGCAGCCACTCACAGCCACTTCATCTGATCGACAACATTAAGTACCAAAATGTAGCTGGCATTGTGAGCTACCCGAGAATGTGCCCAGTTTAATATGGGTTGCTTTGCGTGCTGAGATAGACTGGATTAAGCACACATGGTGCATGTAAACCCTAATGTAATGATTTCCATGATAAAATGGCTCAAATCCTCATAAAACACCAACCACTTAGCCGTTTCCATATTTGTTGCAATGGTGTTCTTATCTAATGTGTATTATATACATTAAAAATATTCCAAATTGGTGCAGTGGGTGATCTGGTATGAAGAATTTGTGGTAAAAAGTGGGGTTCATGCCGCAGGCAATTAGGCATGTGCCCCCCTATTGGCAGTTTTCAAGCTCATGTGTAAATAGCGCTACCTCTGGGTATTAAGCTTCAACAACTGCCAGCTGGGGGGCGCATACTCTGGGAACATTTAAAAGACACCCCCTTTTCAGTCCTCCGTCGACCACCTCTGGGAATGCCCCAATTAGGTCACAGGGGTGTGTTCAAGCAAACAACCAGGAATGGCTCCAAACTTGCAGCTATTGTGTTGCATGATGTAATGCATAAATTAAGTAAACAGTGTATCAGGTAAGGTGTTGGCTAGATTTGTGCACTGGACAGTTGATCTGTGCTAGAGCATGCACATACCAGTTTTTGCCTCATTATCCTACCGGATTTTGGTATTGAAATGCTATGTAGATTGATGATTTCCCCCTTGTAGCAAGGATTCGAATGACACCCTTTTCGTATGTGTATGTGTAGGGGGCCAAAAGAGGGGTTTTACAGGGGGGGGGGAGGTCGCTTTGTGCCAGGGCCCAAAAGTCTACATGAAGCTGTCTAGATTTGTTGTTGCCTTGCGCCTAGAAGAAGATTGTCCATATATTGAAATATGCTGCAGGCATTGAGCGCAGGGAATCTTTTTAAATGGGATTTCTGAAAGCACAGTATCCAACCCTCAAAGCATGCCAGTAATAATGATGGCCCTAGTACAAACGGCGCAGGAACGTATATGCATATATGCGATGGCCAAATTTCCTTTACACAATGGCAAGTACACCTTTATAAAGACAACCATCCCTTGCCATGCCTCAATACGTTTTGTGTCCTGGATGCGTTTGCTGATTCGCAGGATCCTTCATTTTGGAAGACCGTGCACTTGAGTGGCACCATGCAGAGAGAGCAAGAGCTCCAAATCCGTAGCAAGGAGCAGGTGAATAACAAGGCTGCTCTGACCTAAATTCAGCAGCTCCAAGGAGTGGTATGCCGCTGAAGATTTCCCCTGTATCACTTGTTCTAGGCTACAGCCAGCTACAGTAGATCGCAAAGTGAAGTGGAGTCAAAGAGGTGCAAGTGAAACAGGAATATTTCAAAAGGCAAATGTCATGTAACTTGAGCCCATTGCTTAAAAACATTGCTACGTGTAGGTATTAGGGTGTTGATATAAAGCATGAGGCTGCAGTATATTGCACTCTTTAAGTGGCATGCCAAAACCAAATCGTGCCAATGTGCTGGCTGAAATGGACAAAACATTGTTTTAATTGAAGGGTCGGTCCGTCAGGAGTCTGGTAACTTGGAGGGGGGGGGGAGAGGTTGGTCACATATGCATGAATATTGATATTAAAATCAACCATCAGCAGCTTTACATTAAGAAGTGTTAGGCCCATACTTTTGCAGTTATGTGTTGATCAAATATGAACTACACATGTGGAATCCTCAGTGCAAGAGCTTGATATCTGTAAATGAATGGGTGGGTAAATTTCCTTTGGAGGTTTTATAAGCACTCTTGGAGCTAAAGAATTGTTTGGGTTCTTTTTGACCAAAAACCATGAACTGTAAAGTTATGGAATCATCAGATCAAGCCCAGATGAACATTAAAATAGAATTCGTGCGAATTGTCACAGATGTGCAGAAAAATGTGCAACCGCTTCCCCAAAATTAAATTTCTTACAGTTTTGTACTGCAACCGCCCCCCCTCGCTGGAACTTCCCAACGGGTGCAACAGGTGCAGGCAGGGCTGGGGCTGGGGGTGCAGGGGCAGGG
>Ga0307968_1005170_pt1 | contig 10478 bp, 13 predicted proteins | sample OrgLakmetagen650_FD_201834 | JGI IMG/M metagenome (GOLD analysis project Ga0307968, IMG submission 201834) | Saline water microbial communities from Organic Lake, Antarctica - #650 | ecosystem: Environmental > Aquatic > Non-marine Saline and Alkaline > Saline | place: Antarctica: Organic Lake... | reverse complement strand
ATGCAGGGTGTCCCTCTATACACAGCAAGAGGACCATGCAGCCACATGCCAGAGCCAACCGTCCATGCCCTACCACCCCCTCACATTTCCCTGCGCGCTTCAATGCAGGGTGTCCCTCTATACACAGCAAGAGGACCATGCAGCCACATGCCAGAGCCAACCGTCCATGCCCTACCACCCCCTCACATTTCCCTGCGCGCTTCAATGCAGGGTGTCCCTCTATACACAGAAAGAGGACCATGCAGCCACATGCCAGAGCCAACCGTCCATGCCCTACCACCCCCTCACATTTCCCTGCGCGCTTCAATGCAGGGTGTCCCTCTATACACAGAAAGAGGACCATGCAGCCACATGCCAGAGCCAACCGTCCATGCCCTACCACCCCCTCACATTTCCCTGTGCTCTTCTTAGCAACATCTTCCTCTTATACAACGCAGCCACAAGCCAGAGTCGGCCCCTCCCCCCTCTACAAGCACTGCCTCTCAATCCCCTGTACTCTCCTAAACGACATCTTCCTCTTTCACACATCGCAGCCACGAGCCGGAGTCGGCTCTCCATGCCCTCCTCCTCCCTTCTTGCTCCACCACCTCCACCGCCCACATCGGCAGCACCGCCACCACTACTGTTGCCCACACCACCACCACCTCCACAAGCCCTGCTGCTGCTACTGCTGCTGCCGCAGCCCCCTCTGCAAGTCACCATCACACTGTGGCACCAGGGCAAGGTGCAGGCCCTGCCCCTAACCAGCAGCACCAGGATGAGGGTGCCAACCTCGCCACACAGAAAAGCAGCGCTCCTCACCCCACCCCTCAGCTGCACAGCAAAGCTGCTGCAGCTCACCACACCCCTCACGCCGCGCAGCAGCAGAGCGGTGATGCAGCGTATAGTGCAGTAGAGCAGGCAGTGGAGCAGCTCGAGACGGCGCTGAATGCCGCTAAACCCAAGACGGGGGCGTGGGAGATGAAAGTGCTGCTGGCGCTGCGACAGCACATGCTTGCTGCGGTGTGTATGTGTGTGCGTGTATGTGTGTGTTTTTGTGTGCGTGTGTGTGCGCGTGTGTGTGTTTGCATGTGTGTGCGTGCCTGTGCGTGTGTGCTTGTATTTGCACATGCGTGCTCTTGTGAGTGTACGTGTACATGCGTTGATTGTGCGCTGCATGTGCATTTGCGTATTAGTGAATGAGTGTGTCGCACACTCATGCTTTCATGCTTTGCACTAAAGCACCTACAGTCCATCTTCATGTGCAATCCTGCTTCAGAAATGTCACCATTTTTGCCACAACTCACAGCTAATCTCTTATGAAACATTCTTTGCCTCCAATGTCTCTGCCTTGATCCGAAAGGTTTATTTAGCTCTGAGCATTGAGCCCCTAGCGCAAATGCCCAACCCCAGCTCCACAATTCACAGCTCAGTCCCATGTGTAGGTAGGGTTGGCCAGAACCGTATACATACACCGGATTTGACCATATATTTGGTGATTTCCCTGCCAAACAAATCGTACATACACCGTATATATACGGTTCTGGCCAACCCTACCCATATGGTATTCCCTGCCTCCGTTTTGTCCAGCCTGGTTTTAAACCCTTGCTAATAATGCTCGGGCCACTTCACACAGTAAATTGCTCATGCAGCTTGCCCTACCCCTGTTTTTTTAGCCTATTCAATCCATTGCATGTAAAAGCGTACTTCTTTGGCACAAGCGCCGCATCCTACAGCTCACCCCTTGTGTGCAACTGTCCCTGCCACCCACGTTCCATGCCCAATTTCTTGCCAAACTTTACTTTCTTTGTGCTCTTAATGACTAGCCTTCAACTTCTCATGTGCTCTCTGGCTGCCTTCCACTTCCCACGTGCTCTCTTATATCTCTCTCTCTCTCTCTCTCTCTCTTTCTCTCTCTCTCTCTCTCTCTCTCTCTCTCTCTCTCTCTCTCTCTCTCTCTCTCTCTCTCTCTCAATCTGACGAGCCATATGTTTTATATGAACACGTTTTCTGTGTTCCATCTTTGACTAGCCATTCACTTGCCATGTGCGCTCTCTTCCTGCAGCTAGGCAACCGAGAGAAGAAGCTCAAAGCCTTGACAGACTTCTTAGACTTCCTGCTGGGGAAGACAGCGGGCACACCACCACAGCAGCAGCAGCAGCAGCAGCAGCTGCAACCGCAGCCACAGACCCAGCAGCAGCAGCAGTCAGAAACCCAGCAGCAAAAGAACGTACAAGCAAAGGGAGGCACTTCTCCAACAGCCGCTGCTGCCTCCCCTGCTGTTGGTGATGCTCCAAACACCGTTGCTGCTCCTGCAGCTGCCCACCACCCACCTGCACCTTCCTATACCCCCCCTTCTTACAACACTGTCCTACAAACCATCACTGCTTTATCTCAGGTATGGCGTGCTTTGATTGGGCGGACGCTCACTGTTCATGACTGACGCTTGCATGGGATGTACACTCTCCTCTATGATTGTACACTCTTTTTATAATTGTACACTCTTTTTATGATTGTACACTCTTTTTATGATTGCACACTCTTTTTTATGACTGCACACTCTTTTTTATGATTGCACACTGTCTTTTATGATTGTACACTCTCTTTTATGATTGTTTATGATTGTACATTCTCTTTAATGATTGTACACTCTTTTTATGATTGCACACTCTTTTTTATGATTGCACACTCTCTTTCATGATTGTACACTCTTTTTTATGATTGTACACTCTAATTTATTATTGTACATTCTCTTTCATGATTGTACACTCTCTTTTATGATTGTACACTCTCTTTATGATCTCTTTTATGATTGCACTCTCTTTTATGACTGACCTATGTGTGTGACGCATACTGCTTGGCGTGCATGGCACACACATGCATGTACACACACAACTGTACACAAACACATACACATACATACACACACATACACGCACACAAAGGGTACGGCCTCGCTACAAGGCTTAGCCCATCTCGAACACGCGCTGCAATGCCACTTTGGCGCCCCAAATTTTGCTGCCCTTAATCTGGGCCGGCAGCAACCTCGCTTGTTGATGCAGCAGCAACAACAACAGCAGCAGCAGCAGCAGCAGCAAATGAGCCAGCACCAGCAAAACCACCACCACCACCACCACCACCACCAGCAGCACCTTCCACAAAACCTGCACGCCCACACACAGCCGTGCAGCGCTCCTTCTCTCTTGCAAGCAGCTGCCTCCGACCCTCGTGTTGCAGCTGCTATAAGTGCAGGCACGTCACTCAGCTGTCACGGCAGCGGCAGCAGCGACAGCTGGCAGGGCGCAAGCGACAGCTGGCAGGGCGTGAGTGACAGCTGGGAGGAGGGAGGCACACCCATGGGGCCTGAGCAGCCACGATTACAGGTGTGGTGTGGGTGGGATTAGATGTGCTGATATGTACAGGATCAGAAATGCTGATGTAGACGGGATTAGAAGTGCTGATGTAGACGGGATTAGAAGTGCTGATGTGGACGGGAGCAAGGGTGGGTTTGGGGGGTGAGTGAGTGTGTTTGACTCGTTCTTCGTGCTTACGCTGCTACAGAAGGCTCTCCAGCTGACAGCTCAGGCAGCAGCTGCTGCAGGAGCACTCCCACACACCTCTCCACCTCCCTGTTGCAGTTCCTGCGCACTGCTTCTTGCCTGCTCACAAAACAGGCCAGACACTCGCCTGACCCCGATCCAAAAGCAGGCCCACGCAAATTGAGCACTGCACATGCGTGCATTGAGACAACTCCGAGCTACTCAGCTGTCACTGACAGCTGTCACTCGTGCGCGCAATGCTACAGGAGCTTCTCCTGCTGACAGCCCAGGCAGCAGCTGCTGCAGGAGCATCTCCCACACAGCTCGGCCTTTCCCCGATAGATGGCACTGCAGGTGCAGGCACAGCAGCAGCAGCAGGGATTATGGAGACATCAACTGTGCTGCCGATTTGCGAGCCCTCAGGCCAAGCAGGAAGACCTCAAGCAGACAGTGGGCAGGGCCCGTTGCAGGAAGCTGTGGCACGCTGCCTTTGCACGTGGTTTGGCGTTGGCAGGGTGGAGGCGTTAGGTGTGTGCATGTGTGCATGTGTGTGTTTTTTTCTGTGGCACGCTGCCTTTGCGCGTGGTTTGGCGTTGGCAGGGTGGAGGCGTTAGGTGTGTGCATGTGTGCATGTGTGTGTTTTTTTCTGTGGCACGCTGCCTGTGCGCGTGGTTTGGCGTTGGCAGGGTGGAAGCGTTAGGTGTGTTGTGTGTGTGCATGTGTGTGTGTGTTTCTGTGGCACGCTGCCTTTGCGCGTGGTTTGGCGTTGGCAGGGTGGAGGCGTTAGGTGTGTTGTGTGTGTGCATGTGTGTGTGTGTGTGTGTGTGTGTGTGTGTGTGTGTCTGTGGCATGCTGCCTGTGCGCGTGGTTTGGCATTGGCAGGGTGGAAGCGTTAGGTGTGTTGTGTGTGCATGTGTGTGTGTGTGTTTCTGTGGCACGCTGCCTGTGCGCGTGGTTTGGCGTTGGCAGGGTGGAAGCGTTAGGTGTGTTGTGTGTGCATGTGTGTGTGTGTGTGTTATTCTGTGGCACGCTGCCTGTGCGCGTGGTTTGGCATTGGCAAAGTGGAAGCGTCAGGTGTGTTGTGTGTGTGCATGTGTGTGTGTGTGTGTGTGTGTGTGTGATTCTGTGGCACGCTGCCTGTGCGCGTGGTTTGGCATTGGCAAAGTGGAAGCGTTAGAGGTGTGCATGTGTGTTCATGTGTGTGTGTTCATCTGTGTGAGTATGGGTACGTGTGTTTGTGTTCAATTGTTCATGGGCTATTTTCTTGATTTCATTGCGTTTGCTTGCACAATTTTGCGTGTGTGTGCATATTCTCGTATTATGTGTTTGTCGCGCACAAGCTGCATTCCTAGCACGGCAACTGTGTGTCCTTGACGGGGGGCCCTACCACTTATGCGTTGTACAACTGGGCACAGCCAATTACTCCTTACTCAACAATTACACTTGTGCCATGGCAAATGCAAATGTGTGTACAACTGGGCGCAGCCAATGTGTCCTTACTCAACAATTACACATGTGCCATGGCAAACGTGTGTACAACTGGGCGCAACCAATGACTCCTCACTCCACATCACTTGCACACATGTGCCATGGCAATTACACATGTGCACATGTGCCATGGCAGAAAACGCGCCTGGTTTTTCACTTAGGTGCAAGGCTGCTCTGCCTATATGTGGCGAGTCTGCTCTGCCTGTGTGGCGCAGCATCACTGGCTTGGGCTCTTCCGTTCTGTACATCTGCATGCACTGGCTTGGCTCTTCCGTACCACATTATTATTGGCACTGGCTTGGCTTATACGTTCTGTACATCTGCATGCACTGGCTTGGCTTATTCGTTCTGTACATGATGGGCTCGTACGTTCTGCACATCTGCGTGCACTGGCTTGGGCTCTTCCGTTCTGTACATCTGCATGCACTTCATGATTCCCTGCCTTACACACGTCACAACACCACACACATGTCACAGCATCACACACACACACACACACACACACACAAACAAACATACACATGTCACAGCATCATACACACGTCACAACATCACACACACACACACACGTCACAGCATCCCACACACGACACAACATTACACACACATGCTTGCCACGACATCACACACACACACATATCCATCATTATCATCATCAGTCAGTCAGTCGGTCACGTCACGAGGACACGCTGCATTTCACACGTCACGACATCACACACACACACACGTCACAGCATCCCACAAATGGCACAACATCACACACACGTCACAACATCACACACACACACACACGTCACAGCATCCCACAAATGGCACAACATCACACACACGTCACGACATCACACACACACACGTCACAGCATCCCACAAATGGCACAACATCACACACACACACATCACAACATCACACACAGGCCACGGCAGCTGCACACGCCTGCTCCGCCTCTGTGGCGAGGCAGCTCGAGGCCACTTGGCCAACGACGACCTGTCTCTCACAGGCAGTGCCCTCGTAAGCAATGTGCTTGCACTTACGGTTGCGAGTGTGCCTGACACACACGCAATGCTACATTTTCCTTCGTCCCCTCCTGCGAGTGCGGCTGCTGCTGGTGTGCTCCCAGCTGTGGGGTTGGGCTGTGAGGCGAGCATGCCGTTGGCGTTGGCAGCTCTGGTACGTGCGCACAAACACACATACACTTACACTCACATACACACAAACGTGCATTTGAATTTGCACTCATTTGCACACACCTATACACACACACGCAACACACACATACAAACACAAGCATGTTTAAAAGTTGTAAGTTGTTTAACATATGCAATCACAGCTCGCTGGTGCGTGTGCACATGTGTGTGCGTTGTACTTTGTGCTTGTATACTCTCACAGTAAATTCTGCAGGTACAGCTTGGTGCATGTACGCACGCATAGGTGCTTGCAAACTTTCACGCAGGCAAACTATTGAAAAAGGGTGTTTGGTAAGGCAAGCTTGTCTTTTGCACCAGGAAGTTGTGCATGTGCATCTACACACATACACATACATGAACACACACACATGCATGCGCACACATGAACACGCTTGAAACACTCTTCACATTACAGGCAGCTGCCCCAGATCTGTGTGATCTGGGAGCCTGGTGCCAATCACACACACACGCACACACACATGCATGCACACACATGAACACACTAGAAACACTCTTCACATTACAGGCAGCTGCCCCAGATCTGTGTGATCTGGGAGCCTGGTGCCAATCACACACACACACGCACACACATGCATGCACACACATGAACACACTAGAAACACTCTTCACATTACAGGCAGCTGCCCCATATCTGTGTGATCTGGGAGCCTGGTGCCAATCACACACACACACACACATGCATGCACACACATAAACACACTAGAAACACTCTCCACATTACAGGCAGCTGCCCCAGATCTGTGTGATCTGGGAGCCTGGTGCCAATGGGGCAGCGTGTTTGAGAGGTCCCTTGGGCCTTTGCCTACCTTCCTGCGTGAGCATGCATCTCGTGCAGGTGTGAACTTGTTTGTCTGTATATGCCTGTGCATGCGTTTGATAATTTGGGTGTATATGCTTGTTTTGTGCACGTGTTGTGATGTAGGCATGTGGGCATGCCTGCCTGCATAGTTGGCTATGTTTTGTTGCACAATCAGAAAAACACCTACTGCTCAGACATAACTATATGCCACATGTGTTACTCAGACATAATACACTCAGACATAGTACACTCAGACATAACTATATGCCACATGTTACTCAGACATATTACACTCAGACATAATACACTCAGACATAATACACTCAGACATAACTATTTGCCACATGTTACTCAGACATAGTACACTCAGACATAACTATATACCACATGTCACTCAGACATAATACACTCAAACATAATACACTCAGACATAACCATTTGCCACATGTGTAGGGTTGACCAGAACCATACATTCATAGGTATATACGGTGTGGTGTACATACGGTATTTTTAGCAGGGAAATCACCATACACACGGTCATATACGGTGTACATTTACGGCTCTGGCCAACCCTACACTTGAGGTGTGGTGTCTGAAATTTATGTCCCATTTAGAAGTTGGGGCGCTTGCGCTGCCTGAAGGTGTGTGGGGCAGAGTTTCAGAATGGAAGACTTGGATGGTGATTTCAAATGAAATGCGGTGTCTGGGATATACCTATGTCCCATTCAGGAGTTGGGGCTCTAGCGCTGCCTGGAGGTGTGTGGGGCAGAGTTTCAGAATGGAAGACTTGAATGGTGATTTCAAATGAAATGCGGTGTCTAAAATTAATTTTACACTCAGGAGTTGCGGCGCTTGCGCTGCCTGGAGGTGTGTGGGGCAGTGTGCGTGCAATGGAGCTTCCGTATGGGCGCCTCGTCAAAATTAGATCTGAGGCCAGCGTGGAAGAGTTTGCAGATGCTCTGTCAAGGTGCGCATCAACTTTTTTTGCGTGGTATGAGCTTATTATGCGTGGAATATGAGCTTATTATGCGTGGAAGAGTAATCAAAGCAGGCTTATTATGTGCGCATCAACTTTCTTTGCGTCGACTATGAGCTTATACGTGGAAGGTTAGGTCGAAGGGTTTACGGGAAGCGCTCATAAAAAAATGTCCGACGAGCATAGTCCCCCCGGGATGTGTGTGTGTGTAATGAGCTAAAAAAATCTCTTTGACAAGTCTCAGACTTGAACCCCCTTCTCTATGATGCTTTGTTAATGTTGGGGTTTTACAATGATGCGTGTTTGTGCACGTGTAAGTATAAAATCAATTTTGCAAATGCCCTGTTGAGTTAGAGGCCTGTGTGCGCGTGCGTGCGTAGAGGCGCGTGCGTGCGTGCGTGCGTGTGTGTGTGTGTGTGTGTGTGTGTCGGAGTAGGATGAAGGGTGTAGTCGGGTGAAGAAAGCTTGTATGCCGGATGTGTGACTTATTTTTTAATGTGCTCGCCTTGCATGCATTTCTTGATTTGGCCACCGGCGCTGCTGCATCTGTAATTCCCAAACACTTGGAGAAGATAACAGCAATGTTACTTCAAAACTCATGTGTAATATATGCAAGAGGGCATGCTCCAAAGCAGCAGCCAAGCAAGCTGCCTTCGTAGCTTTTCTCTTTCTTTTCCTATTTCTTTTTCTATTTCTTTGCTGGCATGTGCACACAAGCCTACGCACGTACAACGGTTGGCCAGAACCATACATATATATACATATATATATATACATATATATACGGTGTATATACGGTTTTCTTGCTCACCAAGCATACGGTCATACGCGGTGTATATATACGGTTCTGGCAGTCCCTACATGCTACACGATATGTTTGCGTGTCAACCAAATCAGATGAGTATGCACAGTTTTGGAGAGGCGCCAAGTGTGACTGTTTTCGATGGGTCCAGCTTTTCAACGTGCTTTTATTTGTGGGAAAATGTAACACATATGTTCAACTGTTTCCTTGATGCGTGCTTATTCATGTACCACTGATTCCTAGATGTGTGTTGATTCATAAAGTACACAAACGTTTCTAATTCATCTGAGGTCACACTCACCACGCCTCTAACGCACCTGTGGTCACACTCACCAATTGTGCGGCTACTTCCGGAGTGTCACCTACTCTGCAAGGTCTTGTCTCAAACACACACACACACACACTCACACTCACACACACACACACACACGCGCATGCACACATACATATGCAAACGTGTGTACACACACACACAAACACACACACACACACACGCACACACAGGAGGGACACCCTTGGCACACTAGCTTTATTGCTGCTATCAGTTTCTGCTGCCAGAGGAGGCCCTCATCCTCCTAACCTGTGCACACTCATGGGTAATGTACACATGCAGGAGGGACGCCCTGGGCACAGCAGTTTTGGTGCTATCGGTTGCTGCTGCCAGTGGAGGAGTATCACATGCCCCCTTGGCTCTAATGGCTTCCCATGCAGAGGCCTGCTTTGAAGCCATGCTCTCAAGTTCTTGTGCGCTGAAGGAAAAAGGGGCGCCAGGTGCGTGGTTACACGAAACGCACACCCACATCCACACCCACACCCACACCCACACCTACCCCCCCCCCCCACACACACTAGCACACAAAATGCATAAGTAGGGTTGGCCAGAACCATATATATACGGTGTGTATACGGTATTTTTTGCAGGGAAATCACCAAATATACGGTCAAATACGGTGTATATATACGGTTCTGGCCAACCCTACGCATAAGCACACAAAACGCATGAGCACTCAAGAGGGTACTGGTGCGTTTGTGTATCCATTTTGTTTGTTGGGCAAAGTAAGCGGCACCATTTTTATCTAGTGCACTGGAAGCATATGGGGTGCCAGGTGCGTGGGTACACACAAAACGCATAAGCACACAAGAAGGCAACGATGTTTGTGTACCTTGCTTGCTGGGAAAATTAAGTGGCACCATTCTTACTGGGTCTTATAAATGGGGTGCCAGGTGCGTGGGTACACAAAACAAATAAGTACACAACATGCATGAGCACACAAAGCGCATAACACACAAAGTGCCTAAGCACACAAACACACAGGTGTGCTTGTGTCTCTTGTTCGTTTGGCAAAGTAAGTGGCACCATTTTTATGGATCTCATGCACTGCACGTTAAAGTGCGTGTGCATGCATCAGACACAAAATTACACAAGAGGACGACGCGTTTCCTTCTCATAGCCTCATCCTCATCGATCTAGCAATCTGTCCTGACCACATGCTGCAATCTGTCCTGACCACATGCAATCTGTCCACATGTCTGTCCACATGCAATCTGTCCTGACCACATGCTGCAATCTGTCCTGACCACATGCTTTTTTCTAGCAATCTGTCCTAAACACATGCAATCTGTCCTGACCACATGCTTTTTTCTAGCAATCTGTCCTAAACACATGCAATCTGTCCTGACCACATGCTT
>Ga0307968_1005168_pt1 | contig 10479 bp, 13 predicted proteins | sample OrgLakmetagen650_FD_201834 | JGI IMG/M metagenome (GOLD analysis project Ga0307968, IMG submission 201834) | Saline water microbial communities from Organic Lake, Antarctica - #650 | ecosystem: Environmental > Aquatic > Non-marine Saline and Alkaline > Saline | place: Antarctica: Organic Lake... | reverse complement strand
TTCGACCCTCGGATGGCCCTCGAAGGGCCCACGGGTGATTTTGCCGGGGAGTCCCCTGAAGCCCCAAATGCTCACTTAACGTCTTTGCCCAACGCCAAAAAGGATATGTTTAACGTCGGAAGACGTCCATGTCTCGAAAAAAGAAACACTGACACACACACACACACACACATACGCACGTACACCACCAAATGTGTTGATCTGTAATTGGTGCATCAGACTCAAATAAATAGGGTTGGCCAGACTCGTATATATACACCGTATATGACCGCATATCTGGTGATTTCCCTGCCAAAAACACCGTATACACACCATGTATATATGGTTCTGGCCACAACCCCACAAATAAACTAATGTGGCAGAGTGAGTGTGCGCATGTGTGTGCATCCTCCTCTGTCCTTCCATGTGTCCCACATCTCTCGCACTGAATGAAATGAGCAAAATCTGTCCACATCTGTCCATCTGTCCCAATGAACGAAATGAGCAGAAATTGGTTTTATGTGTACATTGCAGCCCATCCCACTTCTGTGCCTTTGTGCAATGTGCACAATACCTACAATACCTACAAAACCACAGCCCTAAATATGAGCTTTGTATCCACTTTTCAGTCCCACACCACGTGTGTGCCTGTGTGCACATCCCACCCCACAAACAAATGCACTGAGCTCTGTATTCATAGTATGCCAAACCACCTACCTGTGAGCCTGTGTGCACATCCCACCCCACAAAGAAATACACCGAGCTTTGTATGAATAGTGTGCCAACCCACCCACCTACCCACCTGTGTGCCCGTGTGCATATCCCACACCGAGCTTCGTATGAATAGCGTGCCAATCCACCATGAATAGTTTGCCAATCCACCCACCTGTGTGCCCGTGTGCACATCCCACCCCCGAACAGTGCGGTCTGCTGAGGCTGACACCACTTGTTCCCCACTGGGCAGCCAATGCAATTCAAGCACCTGTGCGTGCATTAGAAAAATTCTAATGCGTATGCAACTGCATATGGATCTGGGCTGGTGGGCCCATACTTGTTATTTTGGGGTGTCAGATATTTGTATACGCACGCACACACGCAAACGCACGTAAACATGGAAACACATGAATGCACACTCATATACACACACATGCACGTAAACACAAACACACACACACACACACACACACACACACGTGCACGCGCACGCGCGCGCGCACACACACACACACACACACACACTCACACACACACACAAACAGTGATGCATGTAGGCACGCATTTTCCTCTCAGGGCATGCTGCACGATTTTCTGCTTTCCGATGACCCACCGCATTTTGGTGCCCCTTTAAAACGGCGTAGTTATCACAGTTGCCAGATATACGCCACAACAGGACGTGCTTGTCGAACGAGCTGGAGGCAATGCTCTGCGACGACCAGGTTTGTGATTGAGTGGGAAATGGATTAAACCTTTCTCTCCTCCATAACATCAACCTCCATAGTTGCAGAGCTAATGGTAGTTGAACACAGCATTGCACTCCTACTGTGTGTGTGTCATGCGCTCACCTGTCCATCGGGAGAAAACTCAGTGCTGTACACTTCCCCTTGATGCCTGTGTGCATGCAGAGAGTGGCACACGTCAACAATGCGTCCATACGTTCATACACAGACGCACACTCTCAAACAGCGCTGTCAGACTACACACGCGCATGTGCACGCCAACACAGGCTTGCTTTTCTTGAGACCCTGACTTGCCCTTTGAGCTGCATGGTTGGTGCCAGCAAACTGCTCGTCCTCTTGATGCCATCCTTGGTGACAAACCCCAGCTGCCCATCTGTCTTTTGCTTTTTTGCTGCCACAAGCTGATTCCCCGCGTCCGACTCTGGTGACCCCTCGTTTGGCCTCTTGTTCTCCGCCATCTTGGCGCTAGTACTGCCCTACGCTACTTATAATAGCAAGTGTAACCTAAGTGTGGTAATGTGCTCACTAATGTTACCTAATTTGATAAAAGTGAATGACCCTGGTTGTCAGCCTGTAAAACAACCCTTTTCCGGGAAAAGGTCGTTTGCCCTGCTTTTCCTCCTTTGAATTATCTCCCTTGCTTCATGGCTTTGAGATAAACACTCATGTCCCTTGTAGACCATACATTGTTCTCCTGAACCTGAGAGGGACAGACAGATGGATAAAGGCGGCAGACATCATTTTCCGACTGTGGGTCTGATTTAGGCTTGCTTGTGTCCCTGTAAGTCCTCACCTTTGTGCATAGCTTGCATACACACGCATACAGGATGTGTGACCAGTGCCCATGGTGAAGATGAACTTGTCCAGAGGTGTACGCTCTTCTATTTGCCAAAATTATCAGCCGGGTTTGTTAGCTTAATAAGATTCCTGCTTTTTGTTTGCACCTTTTTTTGAGGATTGAGCGGCCCGACCTTAATTGCTGCATCAATGCACACTGTACTGTGTCTGTGAGCCTATTGATCTCAGTCGGTTTGTCGTGGACCTCAGGGACAGACACTAAGAGTTTTGGACACCATTCTCTGATAGCCTAGCTCTAGTTACCCATCCTCCCTATAATAGGCTTCCCAGGTCCATGCTTCTTGGCCTTCCTCAAGATGTCATTCGCAGTGTGGCTTGTTTTAGACTTGCTTCATGTCCACACCCTTGCGTTGAAACCGCAACTTGGAATTCCACCTCTTCCCCTACTTGCAACTTATGTGAGGCTGATGATGATGTCCAGGATGAAAAGCATGTTATTTTTCACTGCACGCACCCTCAGATGGTTTCTCTCCGCAGGAAGTACGCTTTCTTATTTTCACAGACAGGACCAGATGTGTCTGCTTTTTTACACCAGGATACCAACAAACTCCTTTATTTCATTCATGAGCTTATTTTATTTTTTGAACAGGCGAGCGGTCATACTTCTTGACTGAAGGCCTTCTTTTCTTGTAAAAAAGTAGAAGTTAAAGTAAAAATCTACGCTGGACGTCACCAGTGTGCATTAAGGAAAAGCTCTCTAGTGCTCACACTAGCCAGAGCCCACCGAAAACCAAAAAAGAGAAACAACAGATTAATGATGAGGATCCGGCGGGTTGTCAGCCATGCAATCCGGCCTGCGCCTAGGCATCCTGAAGCCAGCCGCTCTACCAGTACCCCCCCTTCTTTATCCCCCGTATTCACTGTTGTTGTTGTTAAGGTGTATTTTGTGTCTTGTTTTGTGATCTTGTTTAAGCTTTTTATTGCATGGCAGTGTAGTTTAGTAGCTAGTTGGTGCACTTTGTGCGTGGGGATGCCCAAGTTTAGTAGAGGAGTTATGGTGTACTGATTGTAGATTGTGCCCCCGACTCCAAGAAGTATAACATGAAGTGTGACTTGGTTGTTTCGAGAGATGCCTCGGAGGCTCCTTGTTCGTGGACGCTGGATAAGAGGTTGATGTTGGTTGTGTGCTTTTTCTAATGTCTGTTGCGGGTTTATGTCTGAGCAGAATTTGAATTTTACAAGTTGTATGACTCTGTCCTTTGGGGGGATCTGTTTGGGATCCAAATGCCTGCCTTTTTCCTCAATGGGCATAACTAACACGCCATCTGGAAGGCTTTGATGTCTAATTGGAAGGTTTTGTTGTGTTGGGAAAACCCAGTCAGGAATGTTTCTTTCAATGTCATCAGGGGGTTCAATGTTAAGGTCGGATAATTTTTCACTGTTACAAGCATCCATTGTAACAATTGCTGAGCCCAGCTTGCCTTTGCTGATCTCTTTACCACAAAGGCTCACAGCGTGGTGGCGTCGGATTATGTGCATTCTCTTCAGAGTATGGTTGTTGCACCTAAGAAGTATGTGTGGAGCGCTGTCTGATCCTCCGCACAAAGGGCAGGTGGCAGGACCTGTCGTATGGCTAAACCTTTTGGTGTGTTTGTCTGTTTGTATCGTATCCGTCCTATACTTAAGGACTTGTTCCTGTTCCTTAAAAGTCACATTTGGCATGGACCAAAACTTGGGTTACTGAATTGGTCATGAGCAAGGGTCTTTGCAGTAGCTTGCTGTGTATGAGAGTCGGGCTGTGCTGCACGCTTGGGCGTATCATGCAATTTTTGCCAGAGCTTGTAAAGCAGTGTATCATCTGTGTTAGCTTAACCAAGGTAAAGGTGGGCGTGCATGTGATGTTTTAGTTTGTCTTGCAGGTTAGTCAAAACTCGTAGCTCCTCGGCATGGGAGTCAACTTTGCTTGGAACGCTTAGCCAGAACAGGTCGTAGAAGGGGTCAGTAGCTGGCGGGAGGGAAACGTCAGAAATTTGATTGACTGCTGCTTTGTGTGCTAGGTGGTCTGCACCCTAATTGCCAATAATACCAGAGTGAGATTTTACTTTGTGTACAAAACAGAATGGTGGCACTGCGCTTGGGGAACCCTAGGTCCATTCAATTTACATGGCTTTCTGTGGCACCCAAGTAACCCCCCCATAATCATGCTGGCTGTCATCACTACCAGCGGAGTCTTTTCTTTTCTTTTTTCGCACTGTGCCAGGTGTCTCTAGGAACGGTCAGAGACTTTGGATTCATAGCCCATACTACTTGCAATCCATCACATCTCATGCTTGCAATCCATGCTTAAGCTGGTACCATAACGTTACAACATGCCGGATTTAGCATGACAACTGAACTTTTTAAAATTTATGGCTGGCCAAGACCAGTCAGCACCCGATTGGCCAAACAACTTTGCTGACGGCTATAAGCTACCCCCCATTGTAGCCATTGTAATACGGGATTGGCAGCCTGAGGTCAATCCATTGTAGCTACCCCCCATTGTAATTATTGTAATACGGGATTGGCAGCCTGAGGTCTATCATCCAAGCCGTTATTGTTTTACAGAAAATGCAAGGTCGAACCGGGGTCTTACTTTTCCTGTTGCTCTCCTGCCCCCTCCAAACAGGCACTCTGTTTCTCTCTACTTCCATCCATCATCTCCCTAAACGAAAAGAAGGATGGCAAGCCTTGCCATGAAACTGAGTTTCAAGGAACACAAAAAAAGGCCTTCAGTCAAGAAGTGCGACTGCTAGCCTGCTCATAGAAGGCAGCGAGTTCACAGAGGAGGGAAAATTTACAGACGGCCCCTATTTCGCACATCTGAAGCCAGCCTCTTGTCACGCTCCTTCTCGTATTCACGCAGCTCAGCCCGTTTCAAGAAATCCTGCTTGTCCAAAAACTGTCCGCCTGACCGCCTGCAAGGAAGACCAGGGGCAAGCGCGAAGCCAGTGTTAAAAAAGAGAGGAGGAGAATAAGCATAGCCTTGTGCATGAAACGGCTTGAATCAGGGAGAAGAAAAAAGCACGTTGTGTTGGGTTGGACTACGAAAAAGGCACGACGTGCAAATGAAACAGCCCTACAGTTTGTGAGCCTGTTATATGTTATGGTGAGTCTGTTGCATGGCACCCCTGCAACATTGATGAGTCTGTTGCATGGCACCCTGCAACATTGACTAATATGGTGAGTCTTTGCATGGCACCCTGCAACATTGACGAGTCTGTTGCATGGCACCCTGCAACATTGATGCGTCTGTTGCAGGGCACCCTGCAATATTGTTGAGTCTGTTGCATGGCACCCTGCAACATTGACTATTATGGTGAGTCTTTGCATGGCACCCTGCGACATTGACGAGTATGTCGCAGGGCACCCTGCAACCTTGACATATAATTTCTCTCCATTCCTTCCATTCTCGTGATTTCTTATGTTGGGAATGGTTATGACTGCCTGCTTAATTGTTCAAACGAGTCCTTTCCGGGTGGTAGAACAGCAGCGGAAGAACGCGCTCTGAGCACATGTAGGCAGGATCCAACGTGCTGTCAAACCACTCTTCTTGGTACTTTGTAAAGCATACGTTTTGGCAATAGGCAGCAGGCGTCAAATTGTTTGAGCAAGAGAAGCAGCCAGGACTGGTCAGCTGCTGAGGTGTGTTTCCGTAACATGTAGCAACAAAAGACAAACCATAAAAAGGGCAAAGATTTTAAATCCTGCCAAAACGAATCCTGCGAATTCCAGCCAATGGGGCAGCCGGACGATGAAGGTTGGATTGCTCATCATAACCACTGGATTTCAACTCGATGAAGGTTGCATTGCTCATCATCACCACTGGCTCTCAAATCCATGAAGGTTGCATTGCTCATCATCACCACTGGCTCTCAAATCAATGCAGGATGCATTGCTCATCATAACCACTGGCTTTTAAATCAATGCTGGCTGCCTTGCCACAACTGTAAGCGACAAGTGCCTAGTCATTTGCAATAAGTCATTTGCAACACGTCAATTTGCAATAAGTACCTAGTCATTTGCATACGTGCAATAAGTCATTTGCAATAAGTCATTTGCAACAAGTCAATTTGTAATAAGTTAATTTGTAATAAGTACCTAGTCATTTGCATATGTGCAATAAGTCATTTGCAATAAGTCATTTGCAACAAATCATTTGCAACAAGTCAATTTGTAATAAGTACCTAGTCAATTGCATACGTGCAATAAGTCATTTGCAATAAGTCATTTGCAATAAGTCAATTTGTAATAAGTACCTAGTCATTCGCATACGTGCAATAAGTCATTTGCAATAAGTTAATTTGCAAGGAGTACCTAGTTACTTGCACTTATCACCAGATAGACAGGTTTCGCTCTACCAGGGCTTGAACGCCCCCTTCAGTCCACCTTTTCTCTCCAGCGTGCCTTCAAGGAAGCTTAGCAACACAGCTTCTCTGCTGCCGACTGCCTTTGCTTTCCCACTCATACCTGAGTCCCGTGTGCCTCCATCTTCTCCTCAACGATTACAATTTCTGCCACTGCCATCAACAACACAAATGCACTTCTCCTCGTACCTGCCCTTGCCGTTTTTAACGACACAATTGCGACTTATCTTTTTTCAGTCACGCAAATGGCTCTGTTTGTAAACCCCTCTTCATCCTTACCTGTGTGACTCCAGCTCCTCCTCGATGGTGGCATCCCCTGCCTTCATCTGCTGCCAGTCTGCCTTGCTCTTGTCCAGCACGTTTACCTGCACACACACAGACACAGACACACAAACACACAAACACAAAGCTGTAGTCAGTGCTGGATGTGGGAAATGTTGGTGCACGTCTGCCTTACTCTTGTCCAGCACGTTTACCTGCACACACACAGACACAGACACACAAACACACAGACACAAAGCTGTAGTCAGTGCTGGATGTGGGAAATGTTGGTGCACGTCTGCCTTACTCTTGTCCAGCACGTTTACCTGTACACACACACGAACACACACACACAAACACACAAACACAAAGCCGTAGTCAGTGCTGGATGTGGGAAATGTTGGTGCACGTCTGCCTTACTCTTGTCCAGCACATTTACCTGCACACACACAAACACAAAAACTCACACACAGACACACACACACATGCAAGGCCGTAGTCAGTGCTGGATGTGGGAAATGTTGGTGCAAAAAGCCTTATGCCCATATGCCGTTTGGTATGCAGAGTTCTAAGGACTCCAGCCTGCACACATCAGACACATCAGCACAGCCTCTGCAATCTTAAGCACACATTTTTGCTCGTGGGTGTGTCCTTCCATTTCCCTGTGCGCTTTTCGCTTTTCCCATTTCCCTGGCAGGGTAACTATCAACTTTGCTCCGTTGTCTATGTCAATGTCTCTCAGTCATCTATGTCTCACTGTCGTCTACGTCTCTGTTCTGTCCTTCCATTTCCCTGTGCGCTTTCCCCATTTCCCTGGCGGTGAAACTATCAACTTTGCTCTGTTGTCTATGTCTGTGTCTCTCTGTTCCCTATGTTTGTCTCTTAGTCATCTATGTCTCACTGTTGTCTACGTCTCTCTATTATCTACACCGTGAACAAAATGTTAACGTCGTATACGTCTCTGTTGTCTATGTCTCTCTATAATCTATGTCTTGTTTCTCAGTCCTCTATGTCTACGCCTCTGATCATAGACAAGCCGGTATTCACCCCTTTCGGTAGAAATGACCCTGTTTTTACAATAACGTTCCCAAGAGCTCATTCACCCTACCGCATCGTTTCTACCCCCTTGTCTGATGTGGTGCACTTTTTCCAACCTTGTGGCTAAAATATAGTTAAGTGCACTTTTTCCAACCTCCATTGCTACCCAGTTTCCCTGTCCCTTTCCTGTGTTCACAGTGCCCCAGATCCCTTTCGTGTCTGGTGTGGGCTTGCATTGCAACTTACACATATTTCTAATCTCGATACTTCCCCGCCTCTCAATCCTTTTCCTGTGCTTGCAGTGCTCCAGCTCCCTTTCTGCTGTGCTGCTGTGCTGCTGTTCTGCTGTGCTGCTGTGTGTTAGCAGTGCTCCGGATCCCTTTCTTTCTGGTTGCACCTCTTTTTTGAGTTTCCTTCTTCCCTTGTTTCGTCAGTCCTTGATCGCAAAAGAAATGGTTGCATCACACCTCACACCCCATCTGACGAGGATTTGGTCCACCTTCTTCTTCATCCCTTGTTTCGTCAGTCCTTGATCGCAAAAGAAATGGTTGCATCACACCTCACACCCCACCTGACGAGGCTTTTTGGCTCACCTTCTTCTTCATCCTTTGTTTTGTCAGTGCTTGATCATACAAAGAATGGTTGCATCACACCTCACACCCCATCTGACGTGGCTTGGCTCACCTTCTTCTTCATCCTTTGTTTCGTCAGTGCTTGATCATACAAAGAATGGTTGCAACACACCTCACACCCCATCTGACGAGGATTAGGCTCACCTTTTTCTTCTTCCCTTGTTTTGTCAGTGCTTGATCATACAAAGAATGGCTTTACACGTTATCCACCACCTGGCGTGGCTGGCTCACCTTCTTCTTCTTCTCCACTTCCGCCAAGAAGGCGTCCAGTCCAGAAGAAGGGGGTGGTTTTGCTGCACGCTCTGCTGCTTTCTGCGCCTCTTTGCTGTTCTTATCTCTCTGTAATGTGACCTGTGTGGTAGCATTAGTGGTCAGGGCATTATGGATGCTATTTCAGAATGTGTGCCTCTTGTCCCTTATCAGAATGTTCTTGCCCCTGTGTGTAACGTAAACTGTGTAGGGTCATTGGTCAGGATAGGCGCGCATGTTGCTTGTCAAAATCTGCGCCTCTTTGCTGTTCTTATCCCTCTGTAATGTGACCTGTGTGGTAGCATTAGTGGTCAGGACATTATGTTTATGATGTTTAATCAGATTGTTTATAATACGTAGGGTCATTGGTCAGGGCAAACACGCATATCAATTCAGGTTCTGCGCCTCTTTTGCTTGTCTCCCCGTAATGTGACCTGTGTGGTAGTGTGCACGATCAGGAAAGGTATACACTGTACATATTATAATATTGTATACACGTGTTAATTTTAAAATTTTGTTGTTGCTCTTTGGAGCAACACTCGCGCAGCATTGCACGACACTAGCGTATTATACCTTTATATCACGCATCTTTTTGTCGCGTATCTTTGGAACAAAACTCGCGCAGCATTGCACAACACTAGCGTACCATATTGCTATACCACGCATCTTTTTTATCGCGTATTTTTGGAACAAAACTCGCGCAGCATTGCACAACACTAGCGTGCCATATCGTTATATCGCACATCTTTTTGTTGCGCATCTTTGGAACAGCACTCGCGCAGCATTGCACGACACTAGCGTACCATATCGCTATACCACGCATCTTTTTATCGCGTATTTTTGGAACAAGACTCGCGCAGCATTGCACGACACTAGCGTATTATACCTTTATATCACGCGTCTTTTTGTCGCGTATCTTTGGAACAAAACTCGCGCAGCATTGCACAACACTAGCGTACCATATCGCTATACCACGCATCTTTTTTATCGCGCATTTTTGGAACAAGACTCGCGCAGCATTGCACGACACTAGCGTATTATACCTTTATATCACGCATCTTTTTGTTGCGCATCTTTGGAACAAAACTCGCGCAGCATTGCACAACACTAGCGTACCATATCGCTATACCACGCATCTTTTTTATCGCGTATTTTTGGAACAAGACTCGCGCAGCATTGCACAACACTAGCGTGCCATATCGTTTTTCGCACATCTTTTTATCGCGTATTTTTGGAACAAAACTCGCGCAGCATTGCACGACATTAGCATACCATATCGCTATACCGCGCATCATTATGTCTTTTAAACAACACTGCGCAACACTAGCGTGCCATATTGTTATGCTGCACATCTTTTTATTGCGTATCTTTGGAACAAAGCTCGCACAGCATTGCATACGCATGGGGCAAGCACCATACATTCACTTTGTGCACCACTTTGTTTACCTAATTCTGCCCCTCTGCTCGCGACTTGCACGACTGTATTTCCACACACACGCACACCCACACCCACACCCACACCCACGCCCACACCCTAGTCCACACCCACACCCACACCCACACCCACACCCACACCCACACCCACACCCACGCCCACATCCACACCCACGCCCACACCCACACCCACACCCTAGTCCACACCCACACCCACACCCACACCCA
>Ga0307968_1005164_pt1 | contig 10484 bp, 8 predicted proteins | sample OrgLakmetagen650_FD_201834 | JGI IMG/M metagenome (GOLD analysis project Ga0307968, IMG submission 201834) | Saline water microbial communities from Organic Lake, Antarctica - #650 | ecosystem: Environmental > Aquatic > Non-marine Saline and Alkaline > Saline | place: Antarctica: Organic Lake... | reverse complement strand
GTGCGCATGTTGTGCAGCCGATCTGCCAGCTTGACCAGAATCACCAGGGGCTCCTCAAACACCTGAGGCCAATAAATGAGAAAAGAGCCTACTCAAGCACATACACAGTATGCATGTTGTGCAGCCGGTCTGCCAGCTTGACCAGAATCACCAGGGGCTCCTCAAACACCTGAGGCCAATAAATGAGGAAAGAGCGTACTTAAGCACATACACAGTGCGCATGTTGTGCAGCCGATCTGCCAGCTTGACCAGAATCACCAGGGGCTCCTCAAACACCTGAGGCCAATAAATGAGAAAAGAGCCTACTCAAGCACATACACAGTATGCATGTTGTGCAGCCGATCTGCCAGCTTGACCAGAATCACCAGGGGCTCCTCGAACACCTGAGGTCAATAATTGAGAAAAGAGCATACTCAAGCACATACACAGTGCGCATGTTGTGCAGCCGATCTGCCTGCTTGACCAGAATCACCACGGGCAATAGACTTTTTCTTATTCTTTCTGAGCTTATGGATTTATTTGTGGCTGGCCAAGACCAGTCAGCAGCCGATCAGCCAAACAACCTGGCTGAAGGTCACCCCCCATTGTAACCATTGTAACCATTGAATCACCAGGGGCTCCTCAAACACCTGAGGCCAATAGAGGAGAGAGCATGCTTGAGCACCAGAACGGTGCAATCTGGCTAAGGTAAACATATTTTTAGGGTTGGCCAGAACCATACAAGTAAAAATACGGTGAGTATAAATACATACTGTATTTATATACAGTACATTACTGTTTCACAATTTTACAGCAAATTTCCAGTGTTTGTATTGTTTACGGTTTATAGGTATACGGTAATACGTAAAACTATGGTTTATACGCCGTATATACGTAAACAGGAATCCCATATACGGTCCTGGCCAACCCTACTTACTTGCTATGTATTACATTGATTTCAGGTAAACTTCTACAGTGCACATCGCAAGCCGGAGGTAAGAAAGAACATAACCAAGCACCTTTGCAGCTCGAGAGAAATGTAAAATTGACACATATCTTGTGAGATGCTAATAAAACAGAAAGTAACATTCCTGTCAGTCTCGGCATGCTGTGTCCTAGGAATGCTACCTGATCAAAACAGCACACATCTGCCATCTATCGGCAAACGTTTGCTGACTTCTTGCTGTAGGCTACCATGTGCTCTCCCACACACAAGCACGAGGCCACTTTTCATCAAAACAGCACACATCTACCATCTATCGGCATATGTTTGGTGACTTGTCACTGTAGGCGACCATGTACTTTCCCACACACAAGCACGGGGCCACTTTTGATCAAAACAGCACACATCTGCCATCTATCGGCAAACGTTTGCTGACTTCTTGCTGTAGGCTACCATGTGCTCTCCCACACACAAGCACGAGGCCACGATTCATCAAAACAGCACACATCTACCATCTATCGGCATACGTTTGGTGACTTGTCACTGTAGGCGACCATGTGCTTTCCCACACACAAGCACGGGGCCACTTTTGAACAAAACAGCACACATCTACTAACTATCGGCATACGTTTGGTGACTTGTCACTGTAGGCGACCATGTGCTCTCCCGCACACAAGCACGGGGCCACTTTTGATCAAAATAGCACACATCTGCCATCTATCGGCAAACGTTTGGTGACTTGTCACTGTAGGCGACCATGTGTAGGGTTAATTAGAACCATATATGGTGCACATACGGTATTCTTTGGCAGGGAAATCACCAAATATACGGCCAAATACGGTGTATATATACGGTTCTGGCCAACCCTTACCATGTGCTCTCCCATGAACAAGCATGGGGCCACTTTTGATCAAAACCGCACACATCTGCCATGTATCGCTATCGATGACACACACCACAACAGTCGTGCCATGCTGTCAAAACATAAGAGCAGTCTTACCATGCTGTCCAAACATAAAAACAGTCGTGCCATGCTGTCAAAGCATAACATCAAGCATGATGTCAAAACATAAAAGCAGTCTTACCATGCTGTCCAAACATAAAAACATTCGTGCCATGCTGTCAAAGCATAACATCAAGCATGATGTCAATACATAAAAACAGTCTTGTCATGCTGTCCAAACATAAAAACAGTCGTGCCATGCTGTCAAAGCATAACAGCAAGCATGATCTCAGTACATAAAAACAGTCTTGCCATGCTGTCAAAACATAAAAACAGTCGTGTCATGCTGTCAAAGCATAACAGCAAGCGGCACCATGATGTCCAAAAATAACAGCAAGCGGTGCCATGCTGTCAAAACATTACAGCAAGGGGCGCCATGCTGTCAGCGCACAGTAGCAAAAGACGACACGTCAGCAAACACTGCAGACAGGCGCCACCACCTACCATGTCCACAATCATCTTGCGCAGTGACTGGAAGTGCTGGGGGCTGTACTCTGTCCAACCCTGCGTGTGCATGTGTGTGTGTTTGTGTGTGTATGTGTTTATGTGTGTGTGTGCATGTGTGTGTATGTGTATGTGTTTGTGTGTGTGTACATTGGCAATTAAACAGGAGAAGCATGGTTGAGTTAATGATGTAGGACTTGTTCAAATCTCTCTGTGTAAAATCTGGACTCTATCCAGCCCTGCATCTGGCGGAAACCAAATAAATGAATAAGAGAATAGAGGAGAAGGTAAAAATATGATCCAACCTCCGGCTAATTCAGCACATGGCCATACCAGTCATTAATGTGGGGAGTGGCTTCACAGCTTACATAGTTGTATCATTAAAACTCTGGCGCGCTTCCAGCGCAACAAGAACTGTGAGATGTGTGGTCTTGACGAGGAGGCAAGGTGTTCCCAAGCATAAAAGGCTGGAAGGTGTGACTTGCCTCTAAAAACGGCGGTGTCTCCTCACAGATGTGATCTTTGAACCCTTTCCCTTCTGTCCAATTTGTGAGTTTTAGTTTGCAACTGAATTGTAAACAAGAAGTACCACGAATGTCCCCCCCCACCACCTTCCGCTTCCCACGCCAGAGCAGCTGGTTCATCTGACTGAGGTTTTCAATTGAGAAGCAACAGGGACACACACAAATGCCCTCGCCCCCACCACCACCTTTTGCTTGCCGCGCCGGAGCAGCTGGTTCACCTGACAGAATTTTGCAATTGAGCAACAGGGACACACACAAATGCCCTTCCCCCCACCACCACCTTTCGCTTCCCGCGCCGGAGCAGCTGGTTCATCTGAAAAAGCTCTGCATTTGAATTGAGAAGCAACAGGGACACACACAAATGCCCTCCCCCCCACCACCACCTTTCGCTTGCCGCGCCGGAGCAGCTGGTTCACCTGACAGAAGCTTGCAATTGAGAAGCAACAGGGACACTCAACAATGCCCCCCACCACCACCACCATTCGCTTCCCGCGCCGGAGCAGCTGGTTCACCTGACTGAGCTTTGCAATTGAGAAGCAACAGGGACGCACACAAATGCCCTCCCCTCCACCACCACCTTTCGCTTGCCGCGCCGGAGCAGCTGGTTCACCTGGCTGAGCTTTGCAATTGAGAAGCAACAGGGATGCTCAAGAATGCCCCCCACCACCACCACCTTTCGCTTGCCGCGCCAGAGCAGCTGGTTCACCTGACAGAATTTTGCAATTGAGAAGCAACAGGGATGCTCAAGAATGCCCCCCACCACCACCACCTTTCGCTTGCCGCGCCAGAGCAGCTGGTTCACCTGACAGAATTTTGCAATTGAGAAGCAACAGGGATGCTCAAGAATGCCCCCCACCACCACCACCATTCGCTTCCCGCGCCAAAGCAGCTGGTTCATCTGAAAAAGCTCTGCATTTGAATTGAGAAGCAACAGGGACACTCAAGAATGCCCCCCACCACCACCACCATTCGCTTCCCGTGCCAAAGCAGCTGGTCCATCTGAAAAAGCTCTGCATTTGAATTGAGAAGCAACAGGGACACTCAAGAATGCCCCCCACCACCACCACCATTCGCTTCCCGCGCCAAAGCAGCTGGTTCATCTGAAAAAGCTCTGCATTTGAATTGAGAAGCAACAGGGACACTCAAGGATGCCCCCCCCCACCACCACCATTCACTTCCCGTGCCAAAGCAGCTGGTTCATCTGACAAAACTCTGCATTTAAATTGAAAAGCAACAGGGAAACATTAGATTGCCCTTCCTCCCCCACCTTTCGCTTCCCACGCCGGAGCAGCTGGTTCATCTGACTGAGCTTTGAGACCTTGGACACCAAGTGCGCTACATTCTTTCCAAATCGGGCCTGCGTCCAATTAAGAATAGAGCATTGGATGATATGAAAAGCGAGGATTGGGCGATCTAAAGGCCATGTGAGCAAAAGGCTCTGCTGAGCCGGGCCAGCTTGCGATTCACAAAAGAGCCTTGGGCGATCATAAAACCCGTATAAAAGCACACACTGCCCAACCAGGGCTACATAATGAAAAAGACAGCCACAGGGTTGAAATAAGTGGCATGCGCATTTATCGTCGTGAAATCGGGGCTTAGATCTATGGAACAGAAGCGCTACGATACAACACCTTGTGCCCAAAATGAGTGCCTCCTTGAACGGAATAGTGCTTTGTTAAGCTGTGCGCTTCCTCCCAAACGGCCCACACGTACAAATAATGAAACGATTCCTATGCAAAACATGATTTGAGCCTATCCGGGGAAAAGGCTGATCCTAGGTGGCAAACAAGCGGCACACTAATGCCATTTCATGAGGTACACACTTACAAGGAACTGAACAACTCCTATGCAAGACATGATTTTAGCCTACCCGGGGAAAAGGCTGATTGTAAGTGGCAAATAAGTGACAAACAAGTGGCAAATTAATGCCATCCCATGAGGTACACACTTGCAAGGAATTGAACAGTTTCTATGCAAGACATGATTTTAGCCTACCCGGGGAAAAGGCTGATCCTAAGTGGCATACAAGCGGCACACTAATGCCATTTCATGAGGTACACACTTACAAGGAACTGAACAGTTCCTATGCAAGACATGATTTGAGCCTACCCGGGAAAAAGGCTGATTGTAAGTGGAAAACAAGTGACAAACAAGTGGCAAATTAATGCCATTGCATGAGGTACACACTTAAAAGAAACTGACAATTCCTATGCAAAACATGATATTAGCCTACCCAGGGGAAAGGCTGATTGTAAACAAATGCCATCCAATGAGGTACACATTTGAACAAGAGTTCCAATGGCAATGCATGCTACGATGAGTATGCTAGAGTTCAGCTGCCTCAGATCATCAAACGTGATCTTGTAGGTTGCACTAAATTAAGGGTTGGACTTCAACATTGACTCTAGGCCAGGCCTTGCAGCAAACAAAATGAACAGAACAACCGCGAATTGCATGGTGCAAGAGGTGCACTTTCACATGCCCACACACAAGCGGATGATACACTTATTCAAGACAAAAGGCACTTCTGCTCAAAACCGTAGCAGGCACATCCAAGCAAAGCAACTCTGAAATCCAAGTACACCTTACCAACATATGAACTCACTGAGCACTCCAAACTGCAAACACAACTGCATATCAGCGTTGAGCTTGGAAGCATGCGCACTCCGAAACAGCACACAGCACACCGCACATAAAATGCCAGCATTCTTAACAGTAAGCACCAATGTGTGTGTGTGTGTGTTTGTGTGTGTTTTTGTGTGTGTGTGTGTGTGTTGTGTGTGTGTGTGTATGCGTGTGTGTATATCCACTAAAGACTGCACCCCAAGCACACACAAGAATGAAATAAACGCAACCTGCAATCTGAAACACAGACTCAAGCCACCACTGCCCACCGGAATACGAGCACTTTGTGGTAGGTGCATATCGACACATACTATAAAGACAGCATTTCCCACCTGGATTGACTCTAGGTCCACGGTGGTGTCGTCGATTACGTCATGCAGAAGCGCTGCCACCATTGTTGGGACGAACCTAGGCATGTGACAGGGCAGAAATGCGTTTGCCAAATCAAATGTTTTTTTGCCAAGCTGCTGTGGGCTTCGTCATAGGAAAGGCATAACAGAGGAGTGCAACGAGCTGGATACTAGATCGTCATGCAAAACGGTTGCCTTGCGTGAAATCCTTTGCTAGTTTGTGTTCCATGCAGAGGCCAGCACAACCCTAACAGCAGTACGCTACTGCCTTCAAAGGAATGATGGTGAAATTATGGACACGCAGCACGGGTATCTAGCATATGCTTATCACTTACACACCTTCCTGCACTACTCATGCAAACAAATATGAAGTGCTTGCTGCCCAATCACGCACCTCTTGCATGCAGGCCTTCCGCACTACTCTTATATGTGGGGTTGGCCAGAACCATATATATACGGTGTATATACGGTATTTTTGGCAGGGAAATCATCAAGTATACGGTCATATACGGTGTATATATACGGTTCTGGCCAACCCTACTTATATGCAGTGCTCGCTGCCCAATCACGCACCTCTTGCATGCAGGCCTTCCGCACTACTCTTATATGCAGTCACGCACATATCAGTCACGCACATATCAGTCACGCACATATCAGTCACGCACATATCAGTCACGCACATATCAGTCACGAACATATCAGTCACGCACTACTCTTATATCAGTCACGCACACACTTCTCACTCACTTCCGGACCAGTCACTCGCGCAACATGGCATCGCATCCTCCCACAATGAAACCAGACGGGCAGGTTTTGTGCTCGGCAGTGAGCAGTCTGTATCACACAAAAAAAACGCAGGAATCTACCGTACAAAAAATACGCACCTTTCATAAGGAACTCCATGCGGAAGGTTGTGCTCCACGATGAGGGCTGTTTCGATGCAGTGGCTGACGTAAGGCTCGCCTGTTTTGCGCACCTGCGACGTGAAACAGCCAAAATCAAATCAATCATATTGGCCCACAATGGTTCCCAGCGTTGCTCTCCACCTCTGCGACAGAGTGGCTGAGTAATGCAACGACCAAGCAGAGAGGATGTACAATACAAGCTCAGCATTATCTAGAGCAATTCTTTTTACTAAATCCAAACTGTGGTGCTGTTAAAACGTTAAAACCAAATGTGTCCAGCCATCACGCACATGGGCACATCTCTCCCTGTAATTATGTGTTATATGTGAAGCACTTGGCTATGCTCAGCTTGCCTTCTTGACAGCGCATAAAATGAGCACGGGGGAACAAGACACAGACACACACACACACATATCCATTCCGCCCACTACCTGTCCAGCGTGAGCTTCTGAAGCAAACTGCACAGCGTCCAAGACTGTGCTGTGCCTGAAGAACCTGCTGCTGCTAACATCAATGCCCCACAGCACCACACGGTCCTGCGGAGGGGGTGTGCGAGGGTGCAGGTGCAGGGAAAGACTCAGGTTGAGTGTCAAATGGAGTGCGGTCTTATATATGCCCATCTCTATATACAACGATGTAACCTTACCTTATATATGCCTACCTCTGAAAGGGTGTGTGTAGGTAGGCATGCACACAGAGATACACACACACACACACCATTGCATGATGATTAGGTAAATGATATATGATGGTTACACGTGAGGTCATGAAGTCATGACTAAAGACACGCACACACATACACACACATACACACACACACACACACGCCATTGCATGATAATTAGGTATATGATGGTTACACGTGAGGTCATGAAGTCATGACCAAAGACACACACACACACACACTTAAACGCGTTGATTGTTGAATGGAACACGATTTTCCAAACGCCTGTGGAAGGGGTATACGGTTGATATATATGTGCGGGTATGACCCACAGCCTATACCCTAATTCCAGGTGCACATGTCCAGATTCCGTGCAAAACCGTTCAGTCTCAAACAAATTGATGTGAGAGCAGCTTATAGCACAAAGGTGCGCACACATTATTATGCTTCTCAGTATTGCGGTATGTATGCATAAGAACCGCCGAATAAGTACGTCCTACGCGATCCATAGGTTTTTCTCCATGCATATACTCATGCAACAACTGCAGATTAAACTAATGTATATTGCTAACAATTCTGTTACACCAACTGCAAAGAATTAGAAATGCCAATTTTTGGGGGGGAGGGAAGGCACGTATCATTTTTTAAGTGGGCCCCCCTGAGGGACCACCTACCCCCCAAACCCCCTTCCAGTGCTCCCACCCAGACAAAAAGGGTACCAGTCTGCTCCTTTTTGAATTCTGCATCCAATCTGCACAATCATCAAGATCTGAAACTGAAGTTTTGCAGAGTATGGGGCAAAAACTGAGATACGGACGCCCATGCACACATGACCTACCAGGGACCCACAACTGGCTTGCACAGCTGTACATTGCTTCCATTTCTTCAGAATTCCACTGAATATCTCATGCTAGCACAATCCTGGAAGTTTGGAGTGAATTGGCTTGACTCACCCCGCGGCCTGCACCCAAGCGCATGTGCCTCTGCTTTAAGACATGTCCACAGACCCCCCCTTTTACCCAATTTGCTCAAAAAGGGTGGCAATTAACTAGGCTTGAGCTGAGGAATTTAATGATGTATTCTAATTTCCGTGAAAGTGGCCCAGAATAAAAAACTAAAACCCCGCCGGGGGACCACTCCTCCCCGACCCCTCCCCAATTCGACCCATTCTTACGTATGCAAATGAAACACGATTCTGACCAGCCTTACAGTGTCACGTGCATTATGAATAGGGTTGGTTATGCCCGTACAAATACACCGCATATGACTGCATGTATGGTTCTTTCTCTGCTGGAAATGCTGTATTGAACCTACAGTGTCACGTGCATTATGAATAGGGTTGGTTATGCCCGTACAAATACACCGCATTTGACTGCATGTATGGTTCTTTCTCTGCTGGATATACCGTTTGTATAGGGTTGGCCAGAACCATAAATATATGGTGTACATACGGTATTGTTGGCTTGAAAAATTACCAAAAATTACCAAATATACTATAAACGTATATATATACGGTTCTGGCCAACCCTACGTATATACACCATACATATGAAGATACGTATGGTCCTCAGCCAACCCTGCAGTGTCACGTGCAATATTGATACACAGAGTTCAAGAGCCTTTTGTGCCATGCTTCAAATCGCTGGCGCGCAGTGCGTATTGCCTTTTGTGCCATGCTTCAAATCGCTGGCGCGCAGTGCGTATTGCCTTTTGTGCCATGCTTCAAATCACTGGCGCGCAGTGCGTATTGCCTTTTGTGCCATGCTTCAAATCGCTGGCGCGCAGTGCGTATTGCCAGACGTTTGTATGCAGTGAGTTTTGCCTGACATCCGTACACACAGTGTGTATCACAAACACGTGAATGGTGTGTTGCTTCAGGAATGCATTACTTTTTCCCTTCTATGTTTTTACCTCTGATACATGCGCATCGAGTGTCTTGATCGTAAACGTTGCAATGCGCACGCTTAATTGTATGAGGTAATATGAGGACCACCATGGAATAAAGCACGCTTGCAATTTGGGTCACTTTCATACTTAAACATGTGCTGCACAAGGAAGCCACATTTTTGTCAGGCATCTTTTTGTGAGTTTGGACAGGTGTGGATGTGAATGATGAGGTCCTCGTGACTTTCGAAGGCAAAGTCAGCAATGAGTCGCTACCAGTTCCTTAGCCTGTTATGTGCGTGTGTGTGTGTATGTGTGTGTGTGTGTGTGTGTATGTGTGTGTGTGTGTGTGTGTGGTACAATGTGAAGCCATTGTTAATGTTGCCTTTTGCCTGTTGCCTATTGCCTGTTATTCGTGTCCCTTCTCACGCACCTCTGGCTGTGCATAAGACATCTTGTTCTGTTGCACGGCATCCAAGATGCTGAACAGGTTGTAGATGAGGGCCCCGAGTGCCACAGACAGCGCACAAGTGGTGACAAGCCACATCGTGGCACCATGCGGAGCACCTGCGGATTGAATGAGAGGAGGTGCGAAAATGTGAGCGCTCAGTGTGCTGAAAAGCGGTTTGGTGATATTACATACAAGTAATCGTACACTCACAAGGGAGTGTGCGGGTATACACACTTGTGCAAGCTAAACTAACACGGAGCAAGCGCTTGCGTGTGCGTGCGCGTGTGCGTGTGCGAGTAAGGCGCGTGCGTGTGCGTGTGCGAGTAAGGCGCGTGCGTGTGCGTGTGCGTGTGCGTGTGCGTGTGCGTGTGCGTGTGCGCGTGTGCGTGTGCGTGTGTGCGTGTGCGTGTGCGTGCGCGTGTGCGTGTGCGTGTGCGTGTGCGTGTGCGTGTGTGCGCGTGCGCGCGTGCGTGTGCGTGCGTGTGCGCGTGTGCGCGCGTGTGCGCGTGTGCGCGTGTGCGCGTGTGCGCGTGCGCGTGCGGTGCATGTGCGTGTGCGTGTGCGTGTGCGTGTGCGTGCGCGTGCGCGTGCGCGTGCGCGTGCGCGTGCGCGTGCGCGTGTGCGTGTGCGTGTGCGTGTGCGTGTGCGTGTGCGTGTGCGTGTGCGTGTGCGTGTGCGTGTGCGTGTGCGTGTGCGTGTGCGTGTGTGTGTG
>Ga0307968_1005161_pt1 | contig 10488 bp, 12 predicted proteins | sample OrgLakmetagen650_FD_201834 | JGI IMG/M metagenome (GOLD analysis project Ga0307968, IMG submission 201834) | Saline water microbial communities from Organic Lake, Antarctica - #650 | ecosystem: Environmental > Aquatic > Non-marine Saline and Alkaline > Saline | place: Antarctica: Organic Lake... | reverse complement strand
ACTGCGCGAGGACATGAAAAATCAGCTTCCCTCCATACCTTCAAATGTCTGAAACACAAATCGCAAATGAACTCTTGCATGGGAACCTGTGTGGCTCTCAGCATTTTCTGTTTGAACATTGCACTACTTTGCAGTCCATTGAACGCATTCGAGACTTGAGCAGACCAGCAAGAACTATCAAAAGAAGCAAGATGCAAATCTGCCTTCAGCACACGACGTAGAGTCTCACTGTTGGAATCACCTTAAGAAATATGATCAAATTAATGGATGAACTGCTGCCGTAAATGTTCGGTGCCCATACATGAATAAATGACGTGTTTCTCGTCTTGGATCTCCCCGTTTTCACACAAATTGCTAACATGTGCACTCCTGTCTGGACTCCTACCGTATAAACCAGTTTCACACTTCAACCCATGTCCTCGAATTCTGAACCGAGCCACGTTTGTGTTCCCCTTTCTTAAATTGCACGTCTGAGGTCACCCAATGGTTTCTATACATATATGCAAACTTCTGCATAAAAATTAGTTTGGGGTCAAGGGTGTGAATGGGGGGCTGGATTTGTACCATTTTCCTGCGTAGGGCATGCTAGAAAGGTGGTATGGGTGTAGAAATGTGGATTTGGTCTGAATTTCAACAATTCTTTTGCTTCCAGATTGGTTTAGGGTCAAACCATACCCATCAAAGTAAGAAAGGGGGTTGAAAATTTGCCCCTAAAGGACTTAATGCGTGGACCTATTTGCTGGGCAAAAATGGTGCATTTTTGGAACCCCTGGAAATACACTTAAAGCGGGGGGAACATGTACTTGGAAAAATATGCTCCAGGGAGGTGTTGTCAACTTCATAAAAAAGGCACGCAATCAAGGCTTGAGGACGTACACAAGAAAAGAAAATAGTGGTGCTGCGCTTGGGGACCCGAGGTCAATAATACTTCCATATTATTATAGCCCATACTTGCAATTTATGCTTAAGCTGGTACGATACCATAACCTCGTCGTGACAACCAAAGGTCTGTAATGAGCAAGGGCTTTCTTGCCCTTCATAGAATTATTCCCAAATGGCATGGTCTCCTATACGACCTGGCAATTCTGCCCTAGAACTGGTTCCCTGCTCACCCCAGCTAGCCTTGTGTGTGCAAATGCATGAGCTGCGCATGTGCTCAATGCATACCTGCATCCTCAAGATCCTGTGTTTAACCTGATGTGTGTGTCCACTGTCATGCATGCAAAGAAAGTGCAAAGCAAATAAGATGGCTGGTGCAGGCCTGTTCCAACTGGCCTGCACCGGCATGCAACGGCATGTTGGCACCATAAGCCTAGGACAAAGTCCTAGGGTCCAAAACTACGCAGGCTGTGAAGGCCACTTCCCACATTAAATTAAGGAAAAGAGCCACTTTGCTTGGTACCGAGTGCCGTAAAGCTCCTCCACCACGAAAAGGGAAGGAAAAATCAATGGGGATCAAGAGGGTTGCAGGCTTGGCCTGATTTCGGCTCCTAATAGGAGTTGATAATAGTGCTGAAAAGGGCACGTCTGGTGGACATATTTGGCATAACATTACAATATTACTTAGATCCTGCGAAGACACGTATTTCTATTACCTGGTCTCGTGTCTTTGCAGCATCTATCCTGCTGACCACCTTCAAACAAGGTGATCTACAAGGTATCAAAAATACCTTTCCAGTCAAGAAGTGCGACTGCTAGCCTGCCCATAAAAGGCAATTATTAATACAAACAGGTGAAACTTCAAGTTCAGCTTGTGCGTGGCCACCCTGCTCTGATCTTGCACAGCAGAAACACCAAGTTTAGTGGGCATTCTGTCAAGTACCCCCTTTGCTACTCAAAACATATTGTAATTACAATAAAGGTTAAGCCGTCAATCAAAAAGTGCTGCTAGGCTGCGTGTGGAAACAGTGTCGACAGAAATAACTACAAATTACACGGCAAGCTTTGCACACTAGGTGCCAGATTATTACAAGTAGCTCCTGCTTAAAACAAAATAAGTTTCGGCGGTATGGGCTTGTCCGTGTTGCCACCTAAGTGTCATAATGCCGACGGTCGTTCATTTTCCTTTTTGTGCAAATCTGCTAGGTGACGAGGCCTATCACTTCGCCTTAAATCGAAACGATTTCCTCGAACTTTAAAATGTATTTGGATATGGGCTTGTCCGTGTTGCCACCTAAGTGTCATAATGCCGACGGTCGTTCATTTTCCTTTCTGTGCAAGTCTGCTAGGTGACCAGGCCTTTCACTTCGCCTAATTTGAAACGATTTCCTCATACTTTTAAATGCATTTCGGGAACCATATGCACAGAGAACCATATGCACAGAGACCTCGGTTCGCATGTCCTACCAGTATTTTATTTGATCCGTAATATTTGCGCTTTTTGGTTATTTTGCACGACTTTAGTCTCGTCAAGCACTGTTTCGAACCAGGATGCTTGCATTGCCAGCTTCCACCCAACTCAAACCCACAGGCCATAGGCCGCAAAGGACCTGTAGGCATAGTCAGTTGCCACATAGAACAGTGCAGTCAGCGAGCTCTTATGTCCGTGGACTTTGCCTACCCGCTGAACCTGGGCCAAACCAGGGGCCTGGCGACAACCCAGCATTCGCAGCACGGCGCTCTGCGCTCTTATTTGGCGCAACCGCAGTTCTGACACATCTAGCACCACCTGTAATGGCTTCTGTAGTTGACGAGGTGAGAAGTCAGTGAAGTGTTAACGTTGAAGCGCGGACGTGTGCGTACGTGCGCGTGTGCGTGTCAGTCGCTGCGTAAGCTTGCTGGTATTGCGCAGATTTGCTGAAGAACCAAAGCGTGAATTACACGCAGGACGTGTCGACCCGGGTGTTTGATTTAGCAAGGCTGTCGTTGGTGAGCGTGGCCCAAAACAATACGAGAGGGGACAACCTGGGCACGGGAAGTGGGATGGTTTGGACAGAGGTGCGTTTACGAAAGTTTGGCTCGCGCTAATTTGGCCTCAAAGGTTGCAAGCTATTTTTACGTAAGAATGATGCAACACAAGAGCTTTGTTGATCGATGCTTGCAGTTCGCAAGGCCACTAACATCACATGTTTGATTAGGGTTGGCCAGAACCATATATATATACGGTGTATATACGGCATTTTTTGCAGGGATTTCATCAAATATACGGTCATATACGGCGTATATATACGGTTCTGGCCAACCTTATGTTTGATGCGTGTAGCAGAAAAGATTGGTGGGACCTTAAAGGGTGTGGTTGACCTCAACCATTTATGCGGTTGCCAACCTCAATCATTCGAATTCAGATTGCTAACCTTCTTTGCATGTGATGCACCCGCTGCAGATATCTGTGTGCCGATTGCAGCATCCAGTGACAAAAGAGGTTTAAGATTTGAGGAACACACCTTAATGTTACATTTCAAGAATTCCCTGTGCTTGTTTCACTGCTAAAAGGAAAAATTTCTCACGACCAGCAACCATGGACCCCACTTGCATTATGTGGCCCATTCGAAGGGCGCACGCATGATCACCAGCTTCCAGTAGACTAAATTACAAGCTTGTGTGCCCCACTCGCAATTTGGATGCAAGCCAACCAGCTTCCAATGAATTTAATCACTTGCATTATGTGGCCCACTTGTAGGGTGGACGCATGATCACCAGCTTCCAGTAGACTAGATTACAAGCTTGTGTGGCCCACTCGCAATTTGGAATGCAGGGCAACCAGCTTTAAGTAGACATAATCACCATTATTACATTTGTGCATACTAGGGCTTCATATTGATAACTGGAAGTCCTGCACCAAATATGTGCGTGCAACCGTTTCATTCACTCACAGGATGGCTACGTGGTCACGAATTTCCATGCCAGCCGACTCACTTTTCAACTCAGAACGAGGGCTTCCTTATGCTAGTTCATTTAGGTTTATGACTGAACTGTACAATTGTTTCGCTCACTCACAGGATGGTTACGTGGTCACAAACTTCCATGTCGTGTCCAAGATGGACAAGTCAGACGTGAGTGGCACGCGCGTTTTGCTTTGCGCTTTTTGACACTCATATTGGAGTCCTGGTGCGCATATTGTAGCCTGAGCCATAGAAAGAGAGAGCAACGCCACAAGCATTGGCAAACGGGTAGGGTTGGCCAGAATCGTATATATATATATATATATATATATAATGTATATATATATACGTGTATACACAGATACACAGTGACTTTTGGCAGGGATATCATCAAATGTACAGTCATATATGGCATACATATATACAGTTCTGGCCAACTCTACAGAATATTAGGGCAAGCACTCACTCCAAATGAGTAGCCGGACCAATTACATGTGTTGTTGTTGAGGTGCATATGTTGCATATGTTGTTGTTGAGGTGCATATGTTGCATATGTTGCATATGTTGTTGTTGAGGTGCACTATATTGCATATGTTGCATATGTTGTTGTTGAGGTGCACTATGTTGCATATGTTGCATATTGCTTGTGTTGCATCTATTGTATATGTTGCATATGTTGTTGTTGAGGTGCATATGTTGCATATGTTGTTGTTGAGGTGCATATGGTGCATATGTTGCTTATGTTGCAAATGTTGCATATGTTGTTGTTGAGGTGCATATCGGAGGTCTTACGCACCATTGGCAAGCCAACGCATTTGCTTGTTTGCGAGCAACAGTTGTGTGCGAGCAGTGGATTTTCGCTGCCTGCGTAATTACTCCTTTTCTCTTCCTGTGTTCCTTGTGCAGGGCATGTGTGCGTCTTTTCTCTTCCTCTGTTCTGTGTGCATGTGTGCGTCTTTTCTCTTCCTCTGTTCTGTGTGCAGGTGTGCGTCTTTTCTCTTCCTCTGTTCTGTGTGCAGGTGTGCGTCTTTTCTCTTCCTCTGTTCCGTGTGCAGGTGTGCGTCTTTTCTCTTCCTCTGTTCTGTGTGCAGGGCATGTGTGCGTCTTTTCTCTTTCTCTGTTCCGTGTGCAGGTCATGTGTGCGTCTTTTCTCTTCCTCTGTTCTGTGTGCAGGTGTGCGTCTTTTCTCTTCCTCTGTTCTGTGTGCAGGGCATGTGTGCGTCTTTTCTCTTCCTCTGTTCTGTGTGCAGGGCATGTGTGCGTCTTTTCTCTTCCTCTGTTCTGTGTGCAGGGCATGTGTGCGTCTTTTCTCTTCCTCTGTTCTGTGTGCAGGTGTGCGTCTTTTCTCTTCCTCTGTTCCGTGTGCAGGGAGGGCACGTGTGCGTCTTATCGTCTCTGCGGTTGAGCCTTCCTTTCTGCGAAATCCCCTCCTTATTGCAAAACTCCCATTACATGAAGTTATCCAAAACTCCCATTACATGAAGTTATCCAAAACTCCCATTACATGAGGTTATCCAAAACTCTCATTACATGAGGTTATCCAAAACTCCCATTACATGAAGTTATCCAAAACTCCCATTACATCAAGTTATCCAAAACTCCCATTACATCAAGTTATCCAAAACTCCCATTACATCTAGTTATCCAAAACTCCCATTACATGAGGTCATTCAACAAGGAGTGCAAGTAGAAATATTGCACTGAGCTGAAATACTTGTAGCACTATGTAACAACAACTAGTTACACTCACTCACACGCGTGCGCACACGCTCTCACATACACACACAGGCCCTCACAGTAATTGTGCAAACAAGAGAAGGAGGCACTCAGAGCCTGTCGGCCAGGGTGGTGGGCTCAGACACGATGAACGACTTAGCAGTGAGTTTTGTGGCGCTTTCAAACAACCTGGCATCAGTGATTGTTGTGTGTGTGTGTGTGTGTGTGTGTGAGGGGGGGGGGGTTGGCCAGGACTATATATATACACATATACACAAAGCGTATACGGTATGTTTTGCAGGGAATTCATCACGGTCATATACGGCATATACGTAGGGTTGGCCAGAACCGTACATATACACCGTATACGACCGTATATATGGTGATTTCTCTGCAAAAAATACCGTATATGCACCGTAGAGATATGGTTCTGGCCAACCCTACATATACGGTATACTTTGCAGGGATTCCATCAAGTATACAGTCACATACAACGTAATTATACGGTTCTGGCCAACCCTATGCTTGTTCCTTGATACAGGTGACCTGTGTAGCTTCGCTTGCTGCCAAGCAGACTCTTATTTGTTGTAGACGCCTGGATCAATGTGCAGCTGTGCAGGTTTGGATGTGCAGAGAGAGTGCAGCTGTGCGTATGTGCAGCTGTGCAGCTGTGCGGATGTGCAGAGGGAGTGCAGCTGTGCGGATGCTCAGAGAGAGTGCAGCTGTGCGGATGTGCAGAGGGAGTGCAGCTGTGCGGATGTGCAGAGGGAGTTCAGCTGTGCGGATGTTCAGAGAGACTGCAGCTGTGCGGATGTGCAGCTGCGCAGGTTTGGATGTGCAGAGAGATTGCAGCTGTGCAAACTGTGCAGCTGTGCGGATGTGCAGCTGTGCAGCTGTGCGGATGTGCAGAGGGAGTGCAGCTTCGGATGTGCAGAGAGAGTGCAGCTGTGCAAACTGTGCAGCTGTGCGGATGTGCAGCTGTGTGGATGTGCAGAGAGAGTGCAGCTGTGTGGATGTGCAGCTGTGCAGGTTTGGATGTGCAGCTATGCAGCTGTGCAGCTGTGCGGATGTGCAGCTTCGGATGTGCAGAGAGAGTGCAGCTGTGCGGATGTGCAGCTGTGCAGGTTTGGATGTGCAGAGAGAGTGCAGCTGTGCAAACTGTCCAGCTGTGCGGATGAGCAGCTATGCAGCTGTGCAGCTATGCGGATGTGCAGCTTCGGATGTGCAGAGAGAGTGCAGCTGTGCGGATGTGCAGCTTCGGATGTGCAGAGAGGGTGCAGCTCTGCAGGTTTGGATGTGCAGAGAGAGTGCAGCTGTGCGGATGTGCTGCTGTGCAGGTTTGGATGTGCAGCTGTGTGGATGTGCAGCTGTGCAGCTATGCAGCTGTGCGGATGTGCAGCTTCGTATGTGCAGAGAGATTGCAGCTGTGCAAACTGTGCAGCTGTGCGGATGTGCAGAGGGAGTGCAGCTTCGGATGTGCAGAGAGAGTGCAGCTGTGCAAACTGTGCAGCTGTGCGGATGTGCAGCTTCAGATGTGCAGAGAGAGTGCAGCTGTGCGGATTTGCAGCTTCGGATGTGCAGAGAGAGTGCAGCTGTGAAAACTGTGCAGCTGTGCGGATGTGCGGATGTGCAGCTATGCAGCTGTGCAGCTGTGCGGATGTGCAGCTTCAGATGTGCAGAGAGAGTGCAGCTGTGCGGATGTGCAGCTGTGCAGGTTTGGATGTGCAGAGAGAGTGCAGCATTGCGGATGTGCAGCTGCGCAGGTTTGGATGTGCAGAGAGAGTGCAGCTGTGCAAACTGTGCAGACTGTGTCGGTCAAGCAAAGGCCTCCCTTCTAAGGGTTCAGTCACAAAAGGGGTGTTCAATACAGCAGGTGTTCAAGCTTGGCCTCCTAGACAATTGCAGCCCACATATTTGCTCCTTCTCCCTCCTTCAAGTGTTTTGGAAACTGCTAATACCTCTTGGGATTGGCCTTTGACGTGGCAGGTGTTCAAGCTTGGCCTCCTAGACAAATACAGCCCACATAATTGCACCTTCTTCCTCGTTGAAGTGTTTTTGAAATTGCTAACACCTCTGAGCAGCAGGTGTTTGACGTGGCAGGTGTTAAAGGTGGACCTTGTAGACAGTCAAAGATAACATTTGTGCATGCTCCTTCTAGATTTTACTAAAATGCTAATGCCTAAAAGCATTGGCTTTTGATTTGATATGGCAGGTGTTAAAGGTGGACCTCCTAGGCTGCCAAAGCCAACTTTTTGTGCATGCTCCTTCTAGATATTATTAAGAATGCTAATAACTCTCAGCATTGGCATTTCGCATGGCAGGTGTTGAAGGTGGACCTCCTAGACGGCCAAAGCCTGCAGCCCCTTCCCATCGGCACCTCCAAAGATTTGAAGGTGCAGTATGCGTACAGTTGGCCAGAACCGTATATATATACACGGTGTATATACAGTATGTTTGGCAGGTAAATGACCAAAGATACGGTCATATACGGTGTGTATATACGGTTTTGGCCAACCCTAAGTATGCGTTCGTACCAACTTTCGGCACCTCTCCTCCAAACATCTGAAGCTGTGTTTGCTTGTGGCGTCCTGTATGGAATACCAGCATCACCGTCATCTGTAGAGAAACAACACACACACAGACACAGACACAGACACACAGGTTGTGCAGTCCGTGCTTGCTTGTGGCTTCTCGTATGGATTGCCAGCATCGCCGTCATCTGTAGAGGCACAACACACATACACACACGCAAACACACACAAACAGGTTGGGCAGTCCGTATATGCTTGTGGATTCCCGTACGGATTGCCAGCATCACCGTCATCTGTAGACGCACAACACACACATACACACACATATATACATACACACACAGGTTGTGCAGTCCGTGTTTGCTTGTGGATTACCGTACGGATTGCCAGCATCACCGTCATCTGTAGAGAAACAACACACACATACACACACACACACACATATACATACACAAACAGGTTGGACAGTCTGTGTTTGCTTGTGGATTCCCGTACGGATTGCCAGCATCACCGTCATCTGTAGAGGCACAACACACACACACACACACGCAAACACACACAAACAGGTTGGGCAGTCCGTGTTTGCTTGTGGATTCCCGTACGGATTGCCAGCATCGCTGGCTTCTGGCGTTGTGAGTGGCTTGGAACGCAGCATACCCAGCCCCGTGGGAACACGTATATATGGCGCTATCCAGGTAAGGACTCAGGCTGAATCTGACCCAATCAAACGCTCGGAATTGTCCGAGGACACTTCTGACACATGTGTGATGCTGGGAGTGTGATGCTGGGAGTGTGATGTTGCAGTGTGATGTTGCAGTGTGATGCTGCAGTGTGATGCTGCAGTGTGATGCTGCAGTGTGATGCTGCAGTGTGATGCTACGGTGTGATGCTGCAGTGTGATGCCGGGAGTGTGATGCTGCAGTGTGTTGCAGTGTGATGCTGGGAGTGTGATGCTGCAGTGTGATGCCGGGAGTGTGATGCTGCAGTGTGATGCTGCAGTGTGATGCAGGGAGTGACCGCACTGCCAGGGTGCTGCTCCTCTCTGCTCCTCTTGTTCGGTTAGCATACTCGTAAGCATGGCATGTAAATTGTAAGCATGACATGTGACTTGTAAGCATGGCATGTAAATTGTAAGCACGGCATCTGAGCAAGCATGGCATGTAACTTGTAAGCTTGTAAGCACGGCGTGTAATATTTAAGCTTGACATGTGACGTGTAAGCATGACATGAAGGGGCTGTAACCACGGCAGGTTTTTTTACAAGAATGGTAATAGGTAGATCTCGTTAGCTATACAAACAGACAATAACACCCCAGATAATGTAAGACTATGATGTGATGTGATTGCGTGCACTTTTTGCGTGCAGACTGATGCCAGTATCAATGTGTGTGTGCACTTTTTGCGTGCAGACTGATGCTAGTATCAATGTGTGTGTGTGTACTTTTTGCGTGCAGACTGATGCCAGTATCAATGGAGGAAACAGTGGGGGTCCCTTGCTGGACTCCACGGGACGAGTGGTAAGTCTGTGTGGCACTAAGGAGCTGTGTGTGTGTGAGTGTATATGTGAGTGTGTATGTGTAGTATGTCAGGGTGGGTGACTGTGCATGTATGTGTGTGTGGGGGGGGGGGCTAAGGGAGTGCAAAGAATGGGGTAGGAACTAAAGAGTGGTATTTGCTCTCATCAAGAGCTGGTTTCAGGGAAGCCTGCAGCCCTCCTGATCCTCATTGATCATTTTTCTTTCTTCTAGGTGAGGATCGATTTCTTCTATCGATTTCTTTTATGGTGGAGGATCGATTTTTTCTATCTATTTCTTCTGGTGGAGGATTGACTGATTTTTTCTATCTAATTCTTCTATAGTGGAGGATCGATTTCTTCTATGGTAGAGGATCGATTTTTCCACGATTTTTTTATCGATTTCTTCTATAATGGAGGAGTTTACCGGCACCCGGTACCAAAGTGGCTCCTTTTTCTAGCTTTATGTGGGGAGTGCTTTCTCGCTGCCTGCGTAGTTTTTTTCCCCATGTTACTTCGAATAGCATCAGAAGACGGGGTGGGCATGGTGGTTGCACTTATTATGTATGGACATGGTAGAGCACTTATTATGTATGGGCATGGCAGGGCACTTAATATGTATGGGCATGGTAGGGCACTTAATATGTATGGACATGGTAGGGCACTTAATATGTATGGGCATGGTGGTTGCACTTAATATGTATGGGCATGGTGGTTACACTTAATATGTATGGGCATGGTGGTTGCACTTAATATGTATGGACATGGTGGTTGCACTTAATATGTATGGGCATGGTAGAGCACTTATTATGTATGGACATGGTGGTTGCACTTAATACGTATGGGCATGGTGGTTGCACTTAATATGTATGGGCATGGTGGTTGCACTTAATATGTATGGGCATGGA
>Ga0307968_1005155_pt1 | contig 10496 bp, 11 predicted proteins | sample OrgLakmetagen650_FD_201834 | JGI IMG/M metagenome (GOLD analysis project Ga0307968, IMG submission 201834) | Saline water microbial communities from Organic Lake, Antarctica - #650 | ecosystem: Environmental > Aquatic > Non-marine Saline and Alkaline > Saline | place: Antarctica: Organic Lake... | reverse complement strand
CTGTGCACTCCACTCAGCCCCCAACCCACCACACCACCCATCACTGTGCACTCCACTCAGCACCCAACCCACCACACCACCCATCACCGTGAACACCACTCAGCACCCAACCCACCACACCACCCATCACTGTGCACTCCACTCAGCACCCAACCCACCACACCACCCATCACCGTGAACACTACTCAGCCCCCTACCCACCAGGCAGCAGTGCTTCTCCTCCAGCTTCAGCATTGCAACGTAGGGGTCTGCCAGCACTCCATGATTCTGTGCGTGGGGATGTTTTGTGTATGAGTGGATGTTGTTGCAAGTCGAATGCTTTGTATTTTGTGTGTATTTTGTGCACAGATGCTGTGGGCATGCTGTATGTTTTTGCATGTGTGGATGCTGGGTGCATGTTGTTTATTTTGTGTGTGTACGTGTGTACAGATGATGAGTGCATGTCGTGCGTTTTGTATGAGCAAATGCTGAGCACGTGTGCCCGTGTGTTATTAACAAGTTTGATGCAATATATGTTTCGTGTGAGGGTACTCTGATGCGTTTGCCCTTCCTGGCTTGATTTGGTCAGAGCGTGTGCGTAACTGCTGAGTTCAGTGTGTAGCACTTGAACTCCAGTTCTTTGAGAGAAGCTCTCATATCACTTCTGGTTTTAATCTATGTTCTTCCCCAGTTTCATGTAAATTTTCCACCGCCATCTCTAATGCAAACGTAATAGAGCTTTGTACAATGGAGTGCTTCCTTTATGCATCTTATCATTCATACTTTCTATTTTATCGTTCACTTTCTATTTTATGTATACTAACGCTGTTTGAGAAATAAAACGCACAAAGAATGACCATGCAGGCAGTGAGTGTTACACACATGATACACGGTAGGCCAAAACCACATACATATGATCGGCACATGTAGCGTCTTTTCACAGTGACACTACATATCATTAATTTGAACACGTTCAGACTCCCTAGCTGAAAGCACAGGGCAGGCCAGAGCCACACACATAAACAGAGCATACACGCATAGCATCTTGAGGCAGTAACCCTACGTATCATTTATGCCAGTAAGTTCAGACGCCGCAGCTAAAGGCACAGGGCAGGCCAGAGCCACACACATAAAAAGAGCATAAACGCATAGCATCTTGGGGGAGTGACCTTACATACCATAAACAACTTTAAATCAGCATGCTCAAACTCCCCAGCTCGTGCATGTTCAGACGCCTCAGCTCATGCGCAAGGCCGGCCAGAGCCACATGCATTAGCAAAGCATAGCATCTTGTGGTAATGACCCTATGTATCATTTATGCCAGCACTTTCAGACGCCTCAGCTCATGCTCGAGGTCGGCCAGAGCCACATACATAAACAGTGCATACACACATGTGGCAGTGACCCTACGTATCATTTATACTAGTACGTTCAGACGCCTCAGTTGGTGCATACCAGAGCCACATACATAAACAAAGCATAGCATCTTGTGGTAATGAGTAGGGTTGGCCAGAACCACATATATACGGTTAATATACGGTATTTCTGGCAGGAAAATCACCAAATATGCGGTCATATACGGTGTATATATACGGTTCAGGCCAACCCTAGGCATGAGTAACTCTGCGAACTTTAAGAACATCAGCACGTTGAGTCTCCCTAGCTCGTGCACGTCCAGACTCCCTAGCCACAGGCGCAGGGCAGGCAAAAAAAAACAAATTGCACACCTTTCAAACATTATTTTGGCATCTTTGGTCGAACAAACTTGACAGACACGCACAGTCGTACGCAATCAACGATCACAGCCCTGGCCGATCTTGCACATGCACACCCTCTCGTAAATCGTGTTACGTCACACATGCATGCACACACCACGTACTCAACACTTACTTAGCTGTATTAGTGCCCTGTTGCATCTTAAAAAAGCTTTTGCTATGTTGCCTCTTGACAAATTCCTTCTAATTCTGGAAAACCTTATCTGCTAGCACACACACACACACACACACACACAGACACACCTTTTCACACACACACACACACACAACACACACACACGCACGCACGCACGCACGCCCGCCCGCCCGCACGCACGCACACACGCACGCACACACAGACACACACACACGCACACACGCACGCACGCACGCACGCACGCACGCATGCACGCACACACATACATACACATACACACACACACACCACAACATGGCCAGCCTCAATTGAGCTGCGATCTTGCACACGGACGTAGGAAAAGCTGTGCATACGCACCTGCTGTCACACACACACCCACACCTGCATGAATTTGTGACCCAGTGCGCGCGTCACACTCAGCTCGTAACCAGCACATGGACCTGTTGTGGCTTGCACGTAGCCGTCCTGCATGCATGTGTGTATGTATGTGCTATGTGTGTGTATGTATGTGCCGTGTGTGTGCTAGTGTGTGTGTGTGTGCATGTGTGCATGCATCACACTCAGCACGTAGCCATCCTACAAGAGTATATATGTATATATGTGGCTGTGTGTGCATGCATGTGTTTTTGTTCAACGTGTGTGTATGTGTGGGTTTGCTTGAGTACTTGACGTCCAGGTATGTTATGGCAATACGAGAAAGAAACCGAGCAACCATAAAAAAGAAACTGAGCAACTATAACAAAGCAGTTGCGTAAATCACAACTTATAGGAACTAAGTTGAATGCATGCAGGTTCTGGCAGTGTCAGAATGTGCGCATTATTTCTAAGCAAACATAGTGCCGAACTTTGTCAATATTATAAGCACCAAAAAGTTGGAGTGTCTAGCACGAGCGGTGTGTCTGAATGATGTCTACGTCTCCTCTTGTCACCTCTTGTCCACGTCTCCTCTTGTCACCCCATCAAAATACATGCATCAAAAAATCTGAATGATGTCCACGTCTCCTCTTGTCACCCCATAAAAAAACATGCATAAAAAACATGCATCAATGCGGTTGGCCAGAACTGTATAAACTAACCGTATATGACCATACATCTGGTGAAATTTCTTCCAAAAAGTCTGTAAGTACACACTATATATAGTTCTAGCCAACCCTACGCATCAGACAGCGCGCACAAAAAAATGCACAGCAAGGCAATGCAAATGTAATATATTTTATAATAAAGAGATTTATTGTATATTTATTTTACCATAGGGTACCGTAACCAATCCGAGGTTTAAAAACAAACACCCAAATAATTAGCCCCAATGCGAGCAATGCAAGGGGGGCAACACATAATTAATAAACACAATGCGAGCCTATGCTAGGGCCTTCTGGCCCTATGATTTGCACCTGCATGCGTATGCACGCGCGTGTGCACGCGTACGTATGTGTGCATGCGCACGTGTGCGTGCGTGCGCGTACGTGCGTGTGCGTTCGCGTGTGTGTGTGTGTGTGCGTGTGTGTGTGTGTGTGTGTGTGTGTGTGTGTGTGTGTGTGTGTGTGTGTGTGTGTGTGTGTGTGTGTGTGTGTGTGTGTGTGTGTGTGCGTGCGTGCGTGTACGTGTGAGCGTGCGTTGTGTACGTGCGTGTGTGTACGGTTGTGTGCATACATGCGTGCATGCATTATGTACTTGTGCGCGCGCGTACGTGTGTGCATGTGCGTACGTGTATGCATGCACGTTTGTGTGTGTGTGTGTGTATGTGTGTGTGTATGCATGTGGGTACGTGTGCGTGCGTGAACATGTGAAGGGAATGAAGGCACCCTTCCTCTTGGTCCTTCCTCTCCAATAGGGGGCCAGCCTCCCAAGCTGTTTTTCCACCTTGGTGGCGTTGAGAGATGGCTTTGGGAGATTTCCCGGCCTGCCCCTGTTCATGCTTAATTAATTAATTACAATGCGAGCTTGGCGAGGCCCTTGTAACTTACATATTAAATTGCTCCCGACACACCGCGAGGGGGTCAAAAGAGTCCGCGTAGCGCGGTGATATAAGTACCCTACGGTATGTTGTTTTGACCAACCCTGCGCATCAGACAGCGCGCACAACAAAATGCACAGCAAGGCAACGCAAGCATACAGCCCACCTGAGCACCGCATCTGAATGGTCTCTACGCATCTGTAACGTCCACACCCCAAACCAAGCACGTGAGGCATCACATTTCAGCACAACACAGTACAGCACAGCACAGCACAGCACAGCACAGCACAACGGTACAGTGAGCATGCACGAATGCGCAGCCCACCTCTAGAACGCGCGTCGTGTCTGAATGGTGGCTTCGTATCCGTGATGCTTCCCCCTTGTTCCTCCCGTTGTGGCGAACGGTCACCACGTCCCCCCGAAACTGGCCGTGCTCGTCCTTGTATCCTAGCACAGCTGAAACAGGACAAAAGGAGACAACACACAATATATTGGTGTGAGAAGTGGAGTCTTGTGTGTTTGAGACGTTGGCCGTGCTCGTCCCTGTTTCCTAGAACAGCTGGAACAGGGCGAAAGGAGAAACAATATTTTGGTGTGGAGTGTGGAGTCTTGTGTGTCTGAGACGTTGGCCGTGCTCGTCCCTGTATCCTAGCACAGCTGAAACAGGATTAAAGAAAACAATACACAATATTTTGGTGTAAAAAGTGGAGTCTTGTGTGTTTGAGACGTTGGCCGTGCTCGTCCCTGTATCCTAGCACAGCTGAAACAGGATTAAAGAAAACAATACACAATATTTGGGTGTGAAAAGTGGAGTCTTGTGTGTCTGAGACGTTGGCCGTGCTCGTCCCTGTATCCTATCACAGCTGAAACAGGGCAAAGGATAATATTAGTTTGGTGTGGAGTCCATTCAAGATTTATGTGTCTGAGACATTGGTTGTGCTCGTCCCTGTATCCTAGCGCAGCTGATGAAAAGTAAAAATAAAACTCGTGAAAAACAGATATTGAGAAAATAGCACTTATAAGTCAGGATAGCCATTGCCCACCAAAAAAGGGGAAATTCATGCCCCTTTCTTGAACTGCACATCTGAGGTCACCCAATGGTTTCTATGCATAAATGTAACTTTTCTGCATAAGAGTTAATAAGTTTGGGGTCAAGGGTGAGAGTGAGGGGCTGGATTTGTGCCATTCCCTGCCAGAATGGTGGTATGGGTGTAGAAATGCGGGTTCAAGTCCAAATTTCAACAATTCTTTTGTTCCCAGATTGGTTTACGGTCAAACCATACCCCATTTAAGCAAAAAAAAAGGGGGTGAAATTTGCCCCTAAGGACTTAGTGCGTGGGCCTGCTTGCTGGGCGAAAATGGTGCATTTCTGGAAACCCCGGAAACACGCTTTCTGGCCATCACCTGAGTGTCGGAAACCCTTCAGTATGCTCCCAAGGCATACCCTGTCAAGTTTATGGTCTGGAATGCTGGGGCTGGGCCGTGGAGGCAGCGACAGCTGATATTTTCAAAAGCCATCAACTAGCAACCTCCCACAAAAGAAGCATAGGCTCTCTTGGTACTATAAAAACATCTAAAATCTTCAATGACAACTCACCGACCAAGCCCAGGTGGGCGACCAGAGTAATCGCTGTTGATAATTATTGTTATAAATGTTTCAAAGAACCAGCTGCAAAAACCGGTTCTCGAATTTATGCAGGGAGAAAAAGGCTGAAATTCCCCTGCCAAAAAGTGGGTCCAAAACCGGACCCTGACCCCAGACCCCCGGACCTTCACCAAAATGTCCGCAATAATATTGCAAACACCCCTGGTAAATTGCTGGCACCAGAGGGGAGCTTTTGAAAATCCATTTTCTGGCAGGGAATTCCACCCTGCCCACCTGGGCACCTACCGCCACAAACTGAGTATGCAGGGGTGTTCAGTTAGGTCCAGCTTGAGGTCCTGCATACTCAAAAGTGGGTGGGAGCGTTGGGGCAAGAATTCTCACAGGAATGGCTCACTTGATTATAAGAACAAGAGAATGATAAAGTACGCAGGCAGTAAAACCACTCCGCACGTTAATTCAGGAGCCACTTTCAAATAACTGTGCAACTCCTGTGCCTGTCTGCCCCAGATTTACAGATCACAAGCAAAGGAACGTAGCAAAATGATTAACCCCCCATGCATGGACTGAAGTGATCACTAACTAACACAGCATGGACAGGTGAGTGATCATTTAATCACACAGCGTGGACGAGGGAGTGATCATTAACCCACACAGCGCGGACGAGTGTGTGTGTGATCATTCACTCACACAGCGTGGATTAGAGGAGGTCACACTGTGGGATGTTAGGTGCTTATCGCCACAGCATGGGCTGGGAAAAATAGTGTGTGGATTAATAGGTAGCAATTACCCAGACAGCGTGGGCTCGTGGGTGAGTGTGGGCTGATCAGATTGGTGAAAAAGAGTGTGTGGACTCTTAGATGAGCAAGTAACCCACACAGCATAGGCTCGTGGGTGAGTGTGGGTTGATCAGATTGGTGAAAAAGAGTGTGTGGACTCTCAAATAAGCAAGTAACCCACACGGCATAGGCTCGTGGGTGATTGTGGGCTGATCTGAGCATGCAGCCACCAAAGTCAGGCAGCCACAAGGGAACAGGAATGACAACCACAGTCAGGCTGGCTCAATTGCATCTGAGTGGTGCTGCAGCAAGTCCCAGACTCTGCTCAAAACCCTTATTCACCAAAATAAGAACGCTACACACACACGTAATTACACACACACACGCACATGCCTACAAACATATATACGCATGCACACATACCACACGCACATACACACACACACACACACAACCACACACCTGTGCTGTCTCCCACGTTCGCTACAGCCACACAGGTGCCTTGGATAACCGCAGCTGTGCACGTGCACCCACACTCAAGCATTTTCTCTGATCGCTGTGACAACAGAAGCAGCACCAGCAGAATATGGAAAGAGTGTGTACCAGGTGCGTGTATGTATGTGTGTTTGTGTGTACTTATTTGTGCAAGCGTGCGTTTTTGTGATTTGATAGAGTTTGCCCTGGCGGAGTCGCCTAGGTATAACCACCGCTATGTGTAGAGTTGGCCAGAACCGTATATATACACCGTATAAGACCGTATATTTGGTGATTTCCCTGCCAAAAATACCGTATATACACCGTATATATATGATTCTGGCCAACCCTAGCTATGTGCAATGGCCACAGGCCCGTCTCTTACAATTTAAGCCCAACAAATGTGGCTGCCGGTTACCCCCCTTTGTAAACCCTTTGTGAACCCTTACAATTCAAGCTTAGGAGAATATGCGTGCGGACATTGCTACGTAAGCGTCCCCCCCCCCTTTATGCCTATGTTTAGGGTTGGCCAGAACCATACATATACGGTGTATATACGGTATTTTTGGCAGGAAAATCACCAAATATACGGTCTTATACGGTGTATATATACGGTTCTGGCCAACCCTACCTATCTTCCTGGTACACACCAGCGGCACCAACCTTTCAGATAACAAACCCAAGATGGAAATTCACGCGCACGCACTCAGCCACACGTACACATTAGATTGTCCTTTGTTCTGGATACACTGGCAAAATTCCATTCTCTTACGCTTCAAGCTCAGGTTGGAAACTCAAGGGCACGCACTCAGCTACATACGTATTAATACTGACACATACACATCCACACATCCACCTTGCCCCTTTGTTTTTTGTACAACGGCAGCAGACCAACCTCTGGATTACAACCTCTGGTTGATGCGGGAAGGGCAAAAATATACATTCTGGGGGTGCGGGAAGGTGCGAGATTCTCCTAAATATTTCTGAAATTTGGGGTGCGGGATGAGTACGGTAAGGTACGGTAAATAACAAACTCAGGACCGATGCAAAACACAGCCCACCCCTTACCTTGCCCTTGGTTCATCACCTAGCCAACCTTAATAGATATAAAACACATGACAGATACAAAACGCAGCTTGCCCCTTACCTTGCCCCCTTGCTCTTTAAACACCAGCACCTGGCCAACCTTAATACCGTAGGGTACTTATATCACCGCGCTACGCGAACTTTTTTGACCCCCTCGCGGTGTGTCGGGAGCAATTTAATATCTAAGTTACAAGGGCCTCGCGAAGCTCGCATTGTAATTAATTAATTAATTTTAAGCATGAACGGGGACAGGCCGGGAAAGCCTCGTTCTCTCAAGGCCTCCAAGCCCCCAAGTCTCATCCAAGACAAATAGCTTGGGAGGCTGGCCCTCTATTGGGGAGGAAGGACCAAGAGGAAGGGCGCCTTCATTCCCTTCACATGTGCATGCACGCACACGCACATACCCGCATGCATACACACATACACACACACCTATACGTGCATGTACACACGTACGCACATGCACACACGTACGCGCGCACACATACACACACACACGCACACACACATACGCACGCACACACAATTACACAATGCATGCACGCATGTATGCACACAACGGTACACACACGCACGTACACAACGCACGCTCACACGTACGCGAACGCACACACGCACACGCACATGCGCATGCACGCATACGTACGCGTGCACATGCGCGTGCACACGCATGCAGGTGCAGCTCATAGGGCCGGAAGGCCCTCGCATAGGCTTGCATTGTGTTTATTAATTATGTGTTGCCCCCCTCGCATTGCTCGCATTGGGGCTTATTATTTGGGTGTTTTCAAACTTCGGATTGGTTACGGTACCCTACGGTACATTTAGAATGCAAGACCGATACAAAACGAAGCTTGTCCCTTACCCTGCCCCCTTGCTCTTGGTATACTGGCAGTTGGCCAACCTTAATAGATATAAAATGCAGGACAGATACAAAACGCAGCTTGTCCCTTACCCTGCCCCCTTGCTCTTGGTATACTGGCAGTTGGCCATTCTCTCGCGCCTTGAGTTCATAGGTGGCCATTTGGTGACCACTGCCTCCAGCTGGGTAGGTAACGGTTTTTGGCGGTTGGTCGTACAATGAGAGTGCGGCCTTGTGAGCCTTTTCAAAGGCCGCCTGTAGATCACACACATTGTGAGTGTGTAGTGTGGTTGTGAGTGTGTAGTGTGGTTTGCATTGTGTTGTGTCTGAGTGTGGTTGTACATGTTTGTGTGTCTCATAAACGCAAGTTCTAGGACTTTACACAAAGGGCAGCACATGTTTCAAAGACACAAAGGGCAGTACATGTTTTAAAGACACAAAGGGCAGTACATGTTTCAAAGACACAAAAGGCAGCACATGTTTTAAAGACACAAAGGGCAGCACATGTTCCAAAGACAAAGGCAGCACATGTTTCAAAGACACAAAGTGCAGTACATGTTTCAAAAACACAGAGGGCAGCACATGTTTTAAAGACACAAGCAAAGGGCAGTACATGTTTTAAGGACACAAAAGGCAGCACATGTTCCAAAGACACAAAGGGCAGCACATGTTTTAATGACACAAAGGGCAGCACATTAATTAAAGACACAAAGGGCAGCACATGTTTTAAAGACACAAAGGGCAGCACATGTTTTAAAGACGCAAAAGGCAGCACATGTTTTAAAGACACAAAGGGCAGTACATGATTTAAGGACACAAAGGGCAGCACGTGTTTTAAAGACACAAAGGGCAGCACATGTTTTAAAGACACAAAGGGCAGTACATGATTTAAGGACACAAAGGGCAGTACATGATTTAAGGACACAAAGAGCAGCACGTGTTTTAAAGACACAAAGGGCAGCACATGTTTTAAAGACACAAAGGGAAGCACGTGTTTTAAATACACAAAGGGCAGCACATGTTCCAAAGACACAAAGGGCAGCACATGTTCCAAAGACCCTACCTAACGTTTAGGGTCGGCCATAAACATGTAGGTATATGCACCGTATATGACCGCATATTGGTGATTTCCCGGCCAAAATCCCGTAAATAAACCATATATATAAATATTATTTTAAGGGTGTGCCAGCCTCTAGTCGAGCCTCATCAGTCCTCGTCGAGCCTTGACGTTACTGCTGTCAAAGCCTAGATGGTAACTAGGGTGTCCATTTTTGGGGGGAAACCAGGGGAAATTCCCTAAAATTCCCAAAAATTCCCTAAAAATCCGCATTTTTTGTTTGATAACATTGGGTATTTAGTGCAATGTAAACGCGAAAAATGGCACATCACGATGTCACAGTCTTGTTCAGGGAAGTGTCAGACTTTCATTTCTCGACGCCCCAAAATGGGCAGTAATTTTGTACATTATTTTCTTAATATTATCTTATTCAGACAAGTAGGGGGAAGCATCGCAAGCGATGCTGAAAAGTTGGCGAAGCCTTTTGCGCTGTGAACTGGCAACTTGTGTGTGCTTTGTGCGCGCTTATACATGTGTGTGTGTGTGTGTGTGTGTGTGTGTGTGCGTGTGCATGTGCGTGTGCGTGTGCGTGTGCGTGTGTGTGTGTGTGTGGTGTGCGTGTGTGTGTGTGTGCGTGTGTGTGTGCATGCGTGCGTATGTGCCTACGTGCGTGCGTGTGTGTGTGTGAGTGTGTGTGTGTGTGCGTGCGTGCGTGTGTGTGTGTGTGTGTGTGTGTGTGTGTGTGTGTGTGTGTGTGTGTGTGTGTGTGTGAGTATGTGTGTGTGTGTTTTTTT
>Ga0307968_1005150_pt1 | contig 10502 bp, 12 predicted proteins | sample OrgLakmetagen650_FD_201834 | JGI IMG/M metagenome (GOLD analysis project Ga0307968, IMG submission 201834) | Saline water microbial communities from Organic Lake, Antarctica - #650 | ecosystem: Environmental > Aquatic > Non-marine Saline and Alkaline > Saline | place: Antarctica: Organic Lake... | reverse complement strand
GGCGTAATTTACGGTGATTTTAATTTTTGACGTCTGACGGTTGGCTTTACGGTTATTTACGGTGTGAAATTGTCAGGAATTAGTTATTTACGGTGGGAAACTGTCAGGAATTAGTAATTTACGGTGGGAAACCGTCAGCAGCTGGCCAGGCCGGGCCAGGCTCGACTGACTCAGGGCCACAGGGCCACACGAGCCCTCTTGGCCTGATTACCGGAGGACATTCTATATTTATATCGCAAATCGCAAATGTTGTTTGTGGGGAATTCGGAGCTTGAGTTGGCACTCTGAGCCACTGAGTTCCTGACGCCGCACCGTTACTTACGATTCCCCACCGTTAGTATGAAATTCACCGTTAATTACGGTTACGTGACGTAGACGTCATTAAAGCACCGTAATTTACGGTGACATTTCTGATTGACGCCGTAAATTCACAACACATCAGTTGATTATGATGTAACATAGAACCTTATGCATGTGTTTTTGCTCGCACATGAGCATGAGCCCCCACTCAAAGAACAAAGAGTCTGTGTAGAGTGCAAGGAAGAAGAATGTGCTTTTGCTCACACATGAGCATGAGCCCCCACTCAAAGAGCAAAGAGTCTGTATAGAGTGCGAAGAAGAAGAAAATGTTTTTGCTCACACATGAGCATGAGCCCCCACTCAAAGAGCAAAGAGTCTGTGTAGAGTGCAAGGAAGAAGAATGTGCTTTTGCTCGCACATGAGCATGAGCCCCCACTCAAAGAACAAAGAGTTTGCGTAGAGTGCAAGGAAGAATAATGTGTGTGGCGAGCAAAGGATTAAAGGATTTAATGCATACAATGAAAGATTTTGTCAAAAGAGATGAAGCAGCTCCCATCAAGAAATGGGGGGTAAACTAGGCGTGCAGTGACAAACCACTCCCCACATTACTTAAGAAAAAAGAACAAAAAGAAAAAACTAGGCGTGCAGTGACGAACCATTCCCGACATTATTCAAGGAAAAGGAGCCACTTAACACCAGTGCTACTTGACAGGGTTACAACAATAGTGATGCGAGCGAAGAGAGCACCCCCACCAAGCATGAATTTATAAAACGGAGACGCTGTCGGACAGCAACGTACTCATGCTTCCAGTCAGATTCGAACCCGCAATCCAAAGGGTCTGACCTAACCATGGACCGCTCAGGGCAGATGCCCAAAGGGTTGCACATGTCAGCTTTGTCTGCTCAAATGAGGTTCCAGAGTGAGAGGATATTGGCACAGGAAAAGTCACTACTACTCATGTAGGTCACTCATGTAGGTCACTACTCAGGTCACTCTTGTAAGTCACTCATGTAGGTCACTCATGTAGGTCACGATTCAGGTCACTCATGTAGGTCACTATTCAGGTCACTCAAGTAAGTCACTCATTAAGGTCACTCATGTATGTCACTCAAGTAGGTCACTCATTTAGGTCACTATCCAGGTCACTCATGTAAGTCACTCATTTTAGTCACTCATGTAGGTCACTCATTTAGGTCACTACTTCTCATTCACAATGAAATTTCTCATTCACAATGAAATATCTACATTTTACATTTTCCTTTTGCCATGAACAATGGTTACAACGGGGGGTGACCTTCAGGCAGGTTGTTTGGCTGATCGGCTGCTGACTGGTCTCAACCAGCCACATATACTTTTCCCTTTTGCCATGAACATACATTGAACAGTACTGTCAAATTCATGCAGGGAGTGTCTCTGTCTACATAGAGTATAAAGGACTGGCTGCCTTAAAGGCAGGAGTCCAACGCAAGGGCCTCTCTCTTCGCCGAGCCTTGGTCACTGACAGGCAATACCCGGCCACGCACGCCAACCATAGGTACACACAAAACAAAGCCAGATGCTCACCAAGCAGGAGTCCAACACAAGAGCCTCCCTCCTCGCCAAGCCCTGGTTGGTCAGAGAAAGCCGGCCCAGACCGTCTTGAGCATGCACATCTACCCCAGCATCATACAACACCAAGTCTGGCTTCCAGTCCTGCAAGTATACACAGTGGGCATTCATCTCATTTCATGTTAAGGTAGAGGACAGCCGGCCCAGACCGTCTTGAGCATGCACATCTACCCCTGCATCATACATCATACAACACGAATTTTAACTTCCAGTGCTGCAAGTATACACAGCGGGCATTCACATTCATCTCACTTAAGGTGTTCCTCTGAACAAGAGCTTCGCAACAGTTCTAGAACCTTGCAGCTATGAGCTACCGTTTCAGGACGTGGTGGTGCACCCTTGCTGTGTTTGCTCTTTTGAAGAAGAACGATTACGCAACAGGTTGTTCAACCTTGCAGCTGTAGGGCACTGTTTTAGGACGTGGTGGTGCACCCTTCCACCTCAGTGGGACCACTGAGGAAGAAAATCTACACAAAGCTGTGAGCCATCGTTTCAGGGCGTGGGTGGTGCACCCTCGCTGTGTGTGATCTTTTGAAGAAGAAGTACTACACAACAGGTTCTACAACCTTGCAGCTGTAGGGCACCGTTTTAGGGCGTGGGGGGTGCACCCTTGCTGTGTGTGCTCTTCTGAAGAAAAATTACACAACAGGTTCTTCAAACTGGCAGCTATGAGCCATCGATTCAGGGCGCGGGTGGTGCACCCTTGCTGTGTTTGCTTTTCTAAAGAAGAAGGACTACACAACAGGTTCTACAACCTTGCAGCTGTAGGGCACCGTTTTGGGGCGTGGTGGTGCACCCTTGCTGTGTGTGCTCTTTTGAAGAAGAATGATTACGCAACAGGTTCTTCAACCTTGCAGCTGTAGGGCACTGTTTTAGGGCGTGGTGGTGCACCCTTCCACCTCAGTGGGACCACTGAGGAAGAAAATCTACACAAAGCTGTGAGCCATCGTTTCAGGGCGTGGGTGGTGCATCCTTGTTGTGTGTGCTCTTCTGAAGAAGGACTACACGACAGCTGTGAGCCATCGTTTCAGGGCGTGGGTGGTGCACCCTTATTGTGTGTGCTCTTCTGAAGAAAAACAACTACGCAACAGGTTCTACAACCTTGCAGCTGTAGGGCACCGTTTCAGGACGTGGGGGGTGCACCCTTGCTGTGTGTGCTCTTTTAAAGAAGAAGGATTACACAACAGGTTCTGCAATAAAGCCACCGTTTCAGGGCGTGCGTGGTGCATCTTCGGTATGCGTGTTCCTGTAAGGAAGATCTCTGTTGGTACGTTGCAGGATGGCAGCAGGGCACAGAACAGAAGAAACAGAACAGCAGAAACAGAACAGCAGGGCACAGAACAGCAGAGCACAGAACAGCAGAGCACAGAACAGAAGAAACAGAACAGCAGGATGGCAGCAGGGCACAGAACAGCAGGGCACAGGACAGCAGGGCACAAAACAGAAGAAACATAACAGCAGGATGGCAGCAAGGCACAGAACAGCAGAAACAGAACAGCAGGATGGCAGCAGGGCACAGAACAGCAGGGCACAGAACAGCAGGGCACAGAACAGAAGAAACAGAACAGCAGGATGGCAGCAGGGCATAGAACATCAGGGCACAGAACAGAAGAAACAGAACAGCAGAAACAGAACAGCAGGGCACAGAACAGAAGAAACAGAACAGCAGGATGGCAGCAGGGCACAGAACAGCAGAAACAGAACAGCAGGATGGCAGCAGGGTACAGAACAGCAGGGCACAGAACAGAAGAAACAGAACAGCAGGATGACAGCAGGGCACAGAACAGCAGGGCACAGAACAGAAGAAACAGAACAGCAGGATGACAGCAGGGCACAGGACAGCAGGGCACAGAACAGAAGAAACAGAACAGCAGGATGGCAGCAGGGCACAGAACAGCAAGGCACAGAAGCAAGACCAGGTGCTCCAAGAAAGGTCAACGGGGAGCACTTTGTGTGTGTGTGTGTGTTTGTGTGTGTGTGTGTGTGTGTGTGTGTGTGTGCGTGTGTTTGTATGTGTGTGTGTGTGTGCGTGTGTGTGTGTGTGTGTTTGTATGTGTGTGTGAGCACTGCATGAGGGTGGTCTGGGCAGAGCAGATGCACACACAGAGCATGACTTTGCAAAAAATAGGCCAAGTTCCATTAGAGCCGTAATTTGCAGGGCAAGCAGAAAGAGTATATAAGTAAATGGTGTTGAAACAAACAGATGATCATCTGAAGCACATCAGGCATGACTTTGCCAAAATTTAGCCATAAGGCCTTTGGAACAACAATGGATTGCAGGGCAGATTAGTAAAAAGCAGTATGCAATCTGTGTGTTTGCAGTCTTTGTGTATGCCATCTGTGTTTATGCAGTCTGTGCGTATGCAGTCTGTGCGTATGCAGTCTGTGTGTATGCAGTCTTTGTGTATGCAGTCTGTGTGTATGCAATTTGTGTGTATGCAATTTGTGTGTATGCAGTCTGTGTGTATGCAATCTGTGTGTTTGCAATCTGTGTTTATGCCATATGTGTGTATGCAATCTGTGTGTATGCAGTCTGAGTTTAATGCAATCTGTGTTCATGCAATATGTGTTCATGCAATCTGTGTTCATGCAATCTGTGTTAAAGCAATCTTTGTTTATGCATTGTGTGTTCATACAATCTGTGTTTAATGCAATCTGTGTTTATGCAATCTGTGTTATTGCAATCTGCGTTTATGCAGCCTGTCAAACTCAGATGGATGTTCACCTGAAGCACACCAGACACACACACACAACACACACATACACACACACCCATGTAGCTTTTTGAAACAACACATCACATCTTGTGGGGTAGGAGGCGTAGGAGAAAAAAGTGTGTAGCATTAAACACAAACAGAAAATCAACCACCTGAAGCACACCAGGCTCGATGTCGCTCAGCATGGCCATGTAGCTTTTGAAACAACACATCACGACTTGTGGGGTAGGAGGCGTAGGAGAAAAAAGTGTGTAGCATTAAACACAAACAGAATTCAACCAACTGAAGCACACCAGGCTCGACGTCGCCCAGCATGGCCATGCAGCTTTTGAAACAACACATCACAACTTGTGGGGTAGGAGGCGTAGGAGAAAAAAGTGTGTAGCATTAAACACAAACAGAGAATTAACCCCCTGAAGCACACCAGGCTCGACGTCGCTCAGCATGGCCATGTAGCTTTTGAAACAGCACATCACAACTTGTGGGGTAGGAGGCGTAGGAGAAAAAAGTGTAGCATTAAACACAAACAGAAAATGAACCACCTGAAGCACACCGGGCACGATGTCACTCAGCATGGCCATGTAGCCTCCGTCGTTAGTACCGTCCGGCAGTCCCACGTCCAGAGTGCTTGCAGCTTTGCGGGTGGGGAAGTTGGATTGGCAGTGCACGGAAAGGGTGGGGGCATGGGGTTCGTCCTGTGGAGAACAGGTGAAAGGATCAGTGTTGTGCACATACGGCGTCATTCAAAAATGACACCGTAATTAACGATCGTAAATAACGGCGTTACCGTCACTAAACTCTGACGATTGACGGCGTAATGTACTATTTTCACCGTCAATTTGACATAAATTACGCCGTCAGCGTCATTTACCATAGACGCCGTCAAGCGTCAGGTGCACAACACTGGAAAGGATGCAGCATACTTGGGGGTAAGGAGCAGGCAGTGCAGTGCACGGAAAGGGTGGGTGCGCGGGGTTCGTCCTGTGGGGAGCAAGCAGAAGGAAACAGAGTGCTTGCACTTGGGGGGAGGTTGGATTGGCAGTGCACGGAAATCGTGGGTGCAGGGGGTCTGAGACACGAGTTGCCATCAGGGAAAGCATGGAACATTTTGTCAGCTTGCTTAATGACCTTGAACTGCACAGCTGCCTGTGACCTTCACGCGTTTCTTACGCTGCTGCTTACTGATAGTATGTATTCACACTGCTGAGTTCAGTGTGGAACACATGAACTCCAGATCTTGCAGTGCAGCAAAAGTGATATGTCACGTTATCACTCTTGCTTTAATCTGTGTTGCTCTGTTGTTTCTCCATCTTTTTATTTCCTTGGTCCTCACAACTTGCTCTTAACTTAAGCTTAGTTCTTTGGTAATATCCCCCGCCTACTGCATCTTACGATGCAAACAGAAAAGAACTCTTACAGCTGCCTTCAGAACGTCTCTAAATGACCTTCAACTCTTACAGCTGCTTAAAAATATTCTTTAAATGCCCTTCAACTCTCACAGCTGCTTGGAAATATTCTTTAAATGCCCTTCAACTCTCACAGCTGCTTGAAAATATTCCTTAAAAGCCCTTCAACTCTGACAGCTGCTTAAAAATAGTCTCTTAATGGCCTTCACCTCTTACAGCTGCTTAATAATAGTCTCTTAATGACCTTAACTCTTACAGCTGCTTTAAACTAGTCGTTAAATGACATTCAATCCTTACAGCAGCTTAAAAATAGTCTCTTAATGACCTTCAACTCTTACAGCTGCTTAAAAATAGTCTTTATATGACATTCAACTCTTACAGCTGCTTGAAAATATTCCTTAAAAGCCCTCTCTGACAGCTGCTTAAAAATAGTTTTTTAACGACCAACTCTTACAGCAGCTGCTGCTTACCAACAGTATGTGCAGTGTTGGCCAAAACCGTATACATACACCGTATATGACCGTATATTTGTTGAATTCCCTGCCAAAAATACCGCATATACACCGTACATATATGGTTCTGGCCAACACTAAGTATGTGCAGTGTGTACCGCAGCTTACTGATTTTAGCTCTTACACAGCTGCTTAAACATTTTATGCTCTCTTGCTCGTGATCTTGCACTGCTTAGTCATCCTGCCTCCAAACACACCACGGTTCTGCCTCCTTACAGCACGTTTAAAATGATGGTGGTCACGCGTTATGCAACCTACTTCTAGCATCAAAACTGACGATTTTCACACCTTTCGTACTCAAATCCAACACCTTATTCCTCACTGCCTCCCACACCTTCAAGCACACAGCAGTTCCGTCTCCTTGGTGCACGTCCAAGTCGATAATGGCCACACCTTTCGTATTCAAATCCAACACCTTATTTATTCCTCACTGCCCCCCACACCTTCAAGCACACAGCAGTTCCGTCTCCTTGGTGCACGTCCAAGTCGATAATGGCCACACCTTTCGTTTTCAAATCCAAGCAACCTTCTTCTCACTGACCCCCACACCTTCAAGCACACAGCAGTTCCGTCTCCTTGGTGCACGTCCAAGTCGATAATGGCCACACGCTGCACCGCGCCTTCTTTCAGCAGCACCTGCACAAAACAATAACTGTTCCTTTTCCACCAAATCGATGATGACCGCACACTGCACCGCGCCTTCTTTCAGCAGCACCTGCACATAACAATAACTGTTCCTTTTCCACCAAATCGATGATGACCGCACATTGCACCGCGCCTTCTTTCAGCAGCACCTGCACAAAACAATAACCGTTCCATTTCTCCCAAATCGATGATGACCACACACCGCACCGCGCCTTCTTTCAGCAGCACCTGCACAAAACAATAACTGTTCCTTTTCCACCAAATCGATGATGACCGCACATTGCACCGCGCCTTCTTTCAGCAGCACCTGCACGAAAACAATAACTGTTCCATTTCTACCAAATCGATGATGACCGCACACTGCACCGCGCCTTCTTTCAGCAGCACCTGCACGAAACAATAACCGTTCCATTTCTCCCAAATCGATGATGACCACACACTGCACCGCGCCTTCTTTCAGCAGCACCTGCACAAAACAATAACTGTTCCATTTCTACCAAATTGATGATGACCGCACACCGCACCGCGCCTTCTTTCAGCAGCACCTGCACAAAACAATAACTGTTCCAATTCAACCAAATCGATGATGACCGCACACTGCACCGCGCCTTCTTTCAGCAGCACCTGCACAAAACAATAACTGTTCCATTTCTACCAAATCGTGTCGTGAGCACACCCAACTCGGTAACAATCCTGTCGCAGTGGGAAAAATGCCACCACGACAGCACACCTTTGTCGTCACTGTTTATTGCCCCTGCTTAATCTGGTAGAGATATCTTGACGACAGCACACCTTTGCCGTTACTGCTAGGTCTTTAAGGACACCAAGCATGGCCTCCTGGTTCTGACCCAAATCAAGCACAACCCCGACTCTAAAGAAAAGCACACACACACACATTTGCGTCACTTCCAGGTCGTTAAAACAGACACACACACACACATTTGCGTCACTTCCAGGTCGTTAAAACAAACGCAAAGCTCCCTGGTACAAACCCAAATTTGGTACAACCCTAACTCCAAGGAAGAACACACGTTCCTGCAAAAGCTCGCATTTGCCGCCACTGCCTATACTGTTACAGATACAAAGCCCTGAGTTTCACATACAAGCTCAAATCGACTCATGCTTTACCTCGTTCTCATTAATTGAGCAGCCGTCCCAGGCTGAATGCCTCCGTAAGCCAACTAAACTATACAGCTCAACTCAGTTTCAGCTTGTCTCCATGAAAAAAAGCATACCACTGTGAAAGCACACCTTTGCCGTCACTGCCAGGTCGTTTAAAATGCAGAAGCCTGAGCCCCCGGCAGGGTGTGCGTGGTGGGTGCCTCCGGCGGTGTTGACCTGTCACAAGATGTAATGATACGTATATTCTCCAAATGTCCAGACCGGTACCTCAGACAAAGACGTCTATTTAAACGTCTATTTAAACGTCTATTTAAAAACACAGGAAGCAGCAGGTGCACAGTCATCACGTACAGGCTGCTTCACGTATTCCGTTTGGTAAATGCCTTTGGCGGGTATATTCATTTCAAACACAAACATATTAATCCCAGATTGGGTCATTTCCATAAAAATAGTAATGGCATGCGGCCTCATTAAGGTTCACAGATACCGGTTCTGGTTTCTCGTACACGGAATGCTCTATCTGGTCAATCCTGCTAGAATCCCAAACGACGGCCTCAATTTAAGGAGCATATTTAGGGTTGGCCATAAGTGTGTATGCACCCCGTATGTGACTGCATATATATATACTGTACTTGTCCCTGCTGAATATAGCGAGTATCGTGTGTACACATGTATGTAGGTTTGGCCAAAACTGTAATGTATATATATGGTGTAAATACGGTATTTCTGACAGGGAAATCACCAAATATACGGTCATATACGGTGCATATATACGGTGTAAATACGGTATTTCTGACAGGGAAATCACCAAATTACGGCATATATGGTATATATACGGTGTAAATACGGTATTTCTGACAGGGAAATCACCAAATCACGGCATATATGGAGTATATATACACGGTTATGGCCAACCCTACATGTATATGTGGGTTTGGCTCAAGCATGGATGAAGACACACACACACACACACGCACGCACACACACACCTGTTGACAATTACGCTTGTCACACACACACACACACACAGATACACACACGTTTTATTCCATGGCTACCCATGCCGACCCGATCAAGCTATCCTCCTCCCAACGTGTTATGTCACAGCCGCACGCTTGTTTTCATAGCTGCACATGCTGAGCCGATTAAGCTATCATCCTCCCAACGTTTTATGTCACAGCCGCACGCTTGTTTTCATGGCTACACATGCTGAGCCGATCAAGCTATCATCCTCCCAACGTGTTATGTCACAGCCGCACGCTTGTTTTCATGGATACACATGCTGACACGATCAAGCTATCATCCTCCCAACGTATTATGTCACAGCCACACGCTTGTTTTCATGGATACACATGCTGAGCCGATCAAGCTATCATCCTCCCAACGTATTATGTCACAGCCACACGCTTGTTTTCATGGACACAAATGCTGAGCCGATAAGCTATCCTCCTCCCAACGTGTTATGTCACAGCCGCACGCTTGTTTTCATGGATACACATGCTGAGCCGATCAAGGTATCATCCTCCCAACGTACTATATCACAACCACACGTTTGTTCTCCACGGCTATATACAGTACCAACGCGCGCGCACACCCTTTCCGCCCCACATGATCCGGCTACACACGTCCTTTCGTCCCCATAGTACGGCTACACATGTTTCCCATGACACGGCTACACACCCTTTCCTCCACACATGATACAGCTACACACATCCTTTTGTCCCCATGGTACGGCTACACATGATCCCCATGACACGGCTACACACACTTTCCTCCACACATGACACTGCTACACACCCTTTCCTCCACACATGATACGGCTACAAACGTCCTTTTGTCACCATGATACAACTACACATTATCCCCATGACACGGCTACACACCCTTTCCTCCACACATGATACAACTACACATGATCCCCATGACACGGCTACACACCCTTTCCTCCACACATGACACTGCTACACACCCTTTCCTCCACACATGATACGGCTACACACGTCCTTTCGTCCCCATGGTACGGCTACACATGATCCCCATGACACGGCTACACACCCTTTCCTCCACACATGATACAACTACACATGATCCCCATGACACGGCTACACACCCTTTCCTCCACACATGATACGGCAACACACGTCCTTTCGTCCCCATGATACGGCTACACATGATCCCCATGACACGGCTA
>Ga0307968_1005149_pt1 | contig 10503 bp, 14 predicted proteins | sample OrgLakmetagen650_FD_201834 | JGI IMG/M metagenome (GOLD analysis project Ga0307968, IMG submission 201834) | Saline water microbial communities from Organic Lake, Antarctica - #650 | ecosystem: Environmental > Aquatic > Non-marine Saline and Alkaline > Saline | place: Antarctica: Organic Lake... | reverse complement strand
CTGAAATCAGCCAATAGGGGTGCTCACGTGCTCACGTCTAATTGCCCGTGGCGTGAACCCCACTTTTCACCATCATTCTCTCATATCTCACCACCCACTGACCTTATTTGTGTCATTTTTATATGAATCATCTACACACAAAAAAATGTCATTGCAACAAAAATGGGGCAGAACAGAGCAGTACTTGGCCAGATACCGTGGATTCACGATCACTTTGGAAATAAATTAATTATTTGTCAGAAAACGAAAAATTTTAATATATCTCGGGGCCTTCTCCGAACTGAATTCGAAGTGATAAATTAATTATTTTTAGTGGTTTTGAGGGTAGTTTTCAAATTGAGCTCCAAGCGTGTGAAACCCCTGGCCCTGCTCTTGAAACCTCAGTCCCCAGGTGAGGCTGGCTGCTCAGCAGAGAGACCATGAAAAGCTGCAGAGGGAGAGGCAGTTCAGGAGCTAACAGAGGAAGCAAGATGCAAAGGCAAGGGGTGAGGCTGTGATGAACCCGTGGGGCGCCCGTGCAGCTCCAACAAGCCTCCTTCTCTTTCCCCATTTACGTTTGCCCCTTTGTGTGGCTCTTGCTGCATGTAAACCCCTCACCTCTCTTTCCCTGCTTCTGAGCACTGTGCAGCATCGGCACCAGCCACAGCTTCAGCCTCAGCTACAGCTTCAGCCTCTTCAACAAACAGCAGTAGCAGTGCACAGAGCATTCACAGGGGGCTCTTGAACTCAAAAATTAATTCCCGACAGGGCTCTCCCGAAGTGCCCTCGAACTCGAAAATTAATTTCCAGACCCCCTCACGAACTGAAATCGAAGATTTAATTAATTTTTTTGAATCTATGGTACCCCATTTGGGCCCATTTCCCTCAGAGAAAATTTGCATAAGGGGTGCCAAAAAGGTGGAAAATCAACCTTCACCAAATATGCTTTTCAAACCCTAGGATGATTTGGTATCATTTAGGAAGTCCTCCCGTCTTGTTTTGGGATGAAAGAGGCCCTGGTTGGGGCGTGGTGGCCTGTAATGTGGAAACTTAGTGCCAAAATTTGAACTGTATTTTTGTCCAGACCACTGGGGTGGTCCTTTTGGCCCCAAATTTCATGAACCATATATCATTCAAACATGATTTGCATCAACAAAGTCACATTTCAGGACATTTGCTCAGTTGACCCCCTCTGGAATTCTACTGGGCCACTTTCACAAAAGATCAAATATATTTTTGGAATCCTCAGCTCAAGCCCAGTCGATTGGCTCCCTTGTTGGGTGATTTGATTAAAGGGGGGGGTCTGGGTGCCTGGTCATAGAAATGCATGGAATGTCCCCAAGTAGGCCGCGGGGGTGTGTTCAGGCAAATTACCAGCAATGATTCCAAACTTGCAGTTTCCGCATTGCGTTATGCATAAGTTGCATGATTGAAGTAAGAAAGTGCTTTGGCAAAGTTTTTGGCCGGATTTGTGTACTGAACAGGTGATCAGTGCAAGAGCGTGTGCAAACCAGTTTTTGCCCTATAGCTCGTCAGGTATTGCATTATTTGGCACGAGAACTTTGCAGGCAGATAGCTGCTTGAATTCTGAGCAGATTGGCACCCTTTTTATTAGTGTGGGGGGTCAGGAAGGAGTTTTGGGGGAGGGGGGTCATTTTGGGCCGGAGTCCTGTGATATTCTGACGTGTGTGTCAGAAAAATAATTTACGCCTCCTGTCCCATGGTGATAAATAACTGTTGTGTGTGCTGGTGGCCCGCTGCTGCTGCTGCTGCTGCTGCTGCACATGGGGTATTTCTGACACAAGAAACATGAACGCACAAACGCACACAATCGCAAACTGTTTGTGTTAAGAATGCTAGAGCTGGGTGCCATTATTGGGCCATATGGTGTGGATATAAACGCACAAACACACACCCTCACAAACACACAGGAGTGGTAGTGCTGGGTGCCACCAACAGGCCCCAAGCTGTGGTTGCTCCTTACAGACGCACACTCACACTCACTCTCAATACGCACAGGGGTGCTCGTGCTGGGTGCCACCAACAGGCCCCAAGCTGTGGATGCTGCTCTGCTTCGCCCAGGCCGCTTTGATGCCCTCTTGTACGTGCCCCCTCCTGACGAGCAGGGCAGGCTACAGGTATGCTGCTATGCAACAATGAATCAGGGGCATGCAAATATGCAAGTAGCTCCCACCTTCCCACCTCCGCTTGAGCTGTTTGTATTGGACGTACCTTCTTTGGTGCATAGAGCAGGCGGCGGATGTGTGTGCAACCAGGGTGTCATAGAAGAGAAGGAACGACAGTTTTGGGGAAAGGCTTTGGCCACGGACGGCACACTTTCATACATGTATGTTGCATACGTAATTTGTGAGAGCTTAGGAGCTACGGGTACTCTCTCCTGGAGCAACAACTCTGTCTGATATGTCTAAACATCAAGGTTCTAAATGCCCTCTTGACATGTGAAATTTCCTTCTAGAAGGACTGGGGTCCTGCCATTTTCTTCTCCATTTGGGCACGCTTTTGATGCCATCAGATATTGCTCACGCAAGCAGCCTCTGGTTTTACTCCCTACACTTGCATACCAACTAACGAACAACACACATGCACATGCACACACATACACACACACACACATACACACACATACAAACACACACTCACACACTCACACACGTACACACAGGTGCTGGAGGTGCATACAAAACACATGCCCCTAGCTACCGATGTGGACCTTAGAGCTGTGGCACACGACACCTCTAATTTCACAGGTACACATCTGGTTGGGGCACACTGTAAGATGTTTGCGTAGTTGCTGGATGTATAATAAAGCATTTTATGTTTTATGCAAGCGGTGATGACACCTCCAGCATTACTGAAGGGTACCTAAACCGTCGCTGCCGGGCAGCAGCAGGTACTGGAAGTGTGATGCATTATGCCTTCGATAATTGTGCCACAGTACTCTTGAATCGTATGCATATGTGGATGTAAACAGAGCCGTACGACGCAGCCTCCAGATTGTTAGTACATGTGCAAATGTGCAGCTGCTTGACTTTTGCCAGACTATATGGAACTCCTATGGCCTATGGTTGCTTGTGCGCTGCACACTGCTCTACACGCTTCTTCATGATTATCTCCCCCCTCTGCAGTTCCCACCAAGACATCCAATCATCCAATGGGCCTGCCAGTTTCCTCTGACCTCACATATAAAAAGTCGAAAATACTACGAAATTTGCTCAGAATCCCTGGCATCAAGTACGGAGCCGCTGCTGTATGGAGCTGGCTGACCCATTACAATGAACGAAGCAACATTGATGATGTTTATTGTGAGCCAATTTTTCCTATCCAGGTGCTGAGCTGGCTAACTTGTGTCGTGAGGCGGCCCTGGCTGCTGTGAGGGAGGACATGGAGGACGCACGCGAGGTTGCAGGTGTGTGGTTGTTTCTTGCCTGCTAAATTGGGTGTGGTATGCTCTTTTGGAGAGAACATGGAAGGCACACGTGAGGTTCAGGTGTGTGGTTGCTTCTATGGAGAATGCATGCAAGGTTGCAGGTATGGAATTCTTTTGGGCGGCTTGTCCAAAAATTGATTGTCTGCGTGAGGTAGAGCATGAAGGATGCACGCAAGGTTGTAGATAGCTTTTCGTCTGCTTGATTTGGGGTGTGGTATGCTCAGTGGGGTAGGTTATGGAGGATGCATGCGAGGTTGCTGGTATGGAACTGCTTTTGGGGGGGAGTTACACAATCCCCTGTTACACAAGGATAGTGCGGTTTGCTTTGTGGGGGGGAGCATGGAAGACGTACAAGAGGTTGCCGATTTTTGTGCTCTACTTGCTGCAATATCTTCAATGTTTAAGCGGTGGCCTCTTGCCCTTTAACGTCATTGTGTACACAAATGATTTATTTTACAAGCGATGTCTTTCCATGGCAATTTCTCCACTCCTTTATAATTAAAGTATTGTGTGTCCTGTGTTTATGTGTGTGCGTGTGTGGACTTCTTGTATCCTCGCAGCACGCACAATTTTCGCTAATTTCTTGCCATGACATTTTGCAGCGCGCCATTTTGCGGATGCACGCTCTACCATGCGTGCCCCTGCCTTGGATGAAATGCTTCTGGAAGAATTTGCAGCTTGGGGCAAGAGCTCACGCACACACACAAAGCTGTGATGACTCCACCAAGGGAATTGGAGTGAGGGATTGGAGTGGGATTGTAATAAACACACTTGTATCGTACTTCGCTGCAGTGGAATGCAGACACGCAGGTTCAGATCGCTTAAGCAGCAGCAGTGACTGTGTAAAAAACCTTCGAGCTGCTGAGCATTGTGGCATGCAGAAAGTAGAATTGTCACAACTAGTCAAGATGGATACCAGGCCGAGCTCTTGTACGCCAAGCCCCCTGTGGATGTGGTTTATACCACATTTTGCATCAGAATGTGCACGCTTTCAGATTTTCTTTAAGAACGGATGCGGCCCAGCATCTCATTATACTTCAAACCCCGACCTGCTAGTCGGACCTGAAAGCGCGAAAGGTCGGAATGCGTTGATTGGAGTAAATGACATTATTTACTAGAGGGCTGACACCTTTGTGTGTGTGAGGCTACCTTTATTTTCACAGCACGGCAGGTATTGAATAATATTAAGAATGGGAGCAGCCGAGTCAAAATCAAGCGCTTCGAGCTCAAGCGTGGACGCGAAAAAGGGTTATAGATTCGAAGCCATTGCAGACAACTTCACCACCATCGAAGCAGGTGACGATGTCCACGGACAGAGCATGTGGATACGCAACACACGCACATATACACACCTGTGCATACAAACTTGCATACACACTTACACGCTTGCATACTCTCACACACACACACACACACACACACACACAAACACACACACACACACACACACACACACACACGCGCAAGTATACTCCTCACAAGTACATACATAAACACAGGCACATGAGAACATGCGTACATGCACGGCATGCATACGCACACGCGCGCGTGCACACACACACACACACACTCACTCACAAACACGCACACATCGCAAGTATACTCCTCACAAGTACATGCAAAAACACAGGCACATGAGTACATGCATACATGCACGGCATGGACACGCACATGCACACACACACACACACACACACACACATTCACACACACACACATGCACACACACACAGGCACATTCACACACATACACACACGCACATACACACACATCAAATACATTCATTTCTGACTCAGCGGTCACATACTTGTGCGCCTCTGCTGACTAAAATGCCGATTCTCTTTCTGATTTGTTCAGTCCAAGCCGAGCTGCGCAGATCTGGGCTTGAGAGCAGCAACCTCATCATCGCCCTTGATTTCACCAAGGTACCTGCGCCAGAATGTGTAAAGAATTTGTTTACATTATATCAAAATGTTAGTGTGAGTGTGTGTAGTTGTGTACATGTATTTATGCGATTACTTTTCTACACGTGTTTGTGTATGTCATACAGTATGTGTGTGTGTGTGCGCGTGTGTACGTGTGCATTCTTCAAGGCACTGAGGCATGTGGCACTCCGAGCCAATTTGGCTGCCCTCTCGCCAAAAAGGTGTGTAGCACTGCAGCCCTTCCTGGCCATAATTTTTTGGCTGCGCTTTGGTTTTTGTCGTGAACCACGACTCGTGATACATATGAGGGGACAAGGGGCCTTTTAAAGCACGCTTTTGGTGTTCAGTTTTTGAAATACCTACTCTATACTTCTCAACTGAGAGTACCAATGCCTGTTTGGGGGGAAAAGCAAAAGGGTAGAAGCTTGCCCTGTGGTAATCGAGCCTTGGTCTCTGGGTGACCAGTGATTTCAAGCCATTTGGGGCTTCACAGGGAAGCCTACTCCGCAACGGCCTGGACCTTAGCAATTAGGGGCGTTGCTGCGAAGCACAAAAAGGGAAACAAAGTTTTATATAGCAACGCGTCGCTCCTCAAACATACAACACCGTGTGAGTGGATGTCTGATACGTTCGTGGATCTGTGTGTGCGCGAGTGCTTGTATGCGTGTCTGTATGTTCACGCACGCGCGTGCATGCATGTGCTCACTTCCTTCCTGGAGCTCGTTCGAAACAAGGAAATGCGTGTAGGTGTCAAAAAATTCAATTGCTCTGAATCAGACCATGCGGGGGGAAATTATCTGCAGTTTGCGCTGATGTGATATGGTTTATGATCATGAGGATACGTGTTTGTAACTGTGCTCAACCTCGTTGTTCTGGGTAGCTAAGTGTAGGTGGATGCAAGTATGAAGTTGGTTGATACCATGGTGTTATTCCATTGGAATCTTGCCTTCTCTTTCCTGCTCTTTGGCACACAGACAAATAGAGGAAAAGAAGGAAGTCCCCCCCCCTTCGCATCTAAAGCAGCTTAATGCTTCTGTATGTGCGAGTATACAACATGCACACACAAAGGTGATCGTCTTAAAGTCTTGCTCCTACATCTTCGGTCCTCTGGTAAATGATTGAGGGTTGCGTGAGTGAGTGCTCTTGTGCGCAGTTGTGCAGGCCACAGGACAACCGTCCAAGGAGCTTCAAGGTGGTTAGCACTTGCCAAAAACAACTGATAGCGTGCCGAGGTCTCGGCCAGGGTAAAGAATTCCAAAAGGCCGTCCCACAAACACGCCAATTTTGGCTTCATGACCTGAGGCTGAATGATTGTAAGGGGGAATAAACAGCTGCCTTATCTATGGGCACCTGTGATTATGCACGTCCTTGTTTGGTGCTTGCCTGCCTATACACTCTATTTAGAGCAATGAGTGGTGGTTTTATTTTGGTGGCCAGCATGCGTGTTCACCAACCCAGCCACCCACTTGCCCACCCCCACTTTTACAATATTTACAGCGATGAGTGGACGAGCTAGGAGTCCTTCTGTGGCCGGAACTTGCGCACGTATTCACTGACCCACTTTCTACTTATTCTACAGCTATGAATGGACGAGGTAGGAGTCCTTCTGTGGCCGGAACTTGCAAACGTATTCACTGACCCACTTTCTACTTATTCTACAGCTATGAATGGACGAGCTAGGAGTCCTTCGGTGGCCGGAATTTGCAAACGTATTCACTGACCCACTTTCTACTTATTCTACAGCTATGAATGGACGAGCTAGGAGTCCTTCTGTGGCCGGAACTTGCAAACGTATTCACTGACCCACTTTTTACTTATTCTACAGCTATGAATGGACGAGCTAGGAGTCCTTCTGTAGCAAGAACTTGCGCACGTATCCACCAACCCACTCACCCACTCCACTTTTTACACTTGCCATAGAGTAATGAGTGGACAGGCAAGGAGTCCTTCCGTGGTCAGAACTTGCACACTATCTCACCTGATGGCTCCCCCAACCCTTACGAGCAAGCTATCACCATCATCGGCAGGACTCTGGAGACGTTTGATGATGATAAACTGTGAGTGATTTGTGGGAATGCCTGCAAGGATCAAGTGCCAGGACTCAAAAGGCGTTCGTTTGGCCCTAACAAGATAGGTGTGTGGGAATTGGGAGCACTTGCAAGAAATGAGTGGCAGGATGCTGGAGGCGTTTGGCCTGACAAGCTGGATGTGTGGGAATCGGTAATGATTGCAAGAAATGAGTGGCAGGATTCTGGAGGCGTTTGGCGCTGACAAGCTGGATGTGTTGGAATCGGATTGATTGCAAGAAATGAGTGGCAGGATTCTGGAGGTGTTTAGCGCTGACGAGCTGGAAATGAATTTGTGGGAATGCTTGCAAGATTTATATTGGCTGGAGTATGACACTGACAAGCAGTGAGTGAATTTGTGAGAATGCTTGCAACAATTTATAGGGTGTGGAGGTACTTGACAAACACAAGCTTGAGCCGATGCATGAGAGTGCTTGCCCAGATTGGTTGGCAGGGCTCTGGGAGAGAACAGTGATGGCAAGCTGGTTTCGAATAAATGGACACGCTTGGTGCACTTGTGTCTTTGGACTGATGACAAATGGTGCCATGTCTAGGTTGAGTGCTTCTGTGCAAACATTTGCTTGAAATGGTCATGCTCAAATTTAATCCAGTCCCCTCTTTTACCCTCTCCCCTGGACAAGCTACTGAATAAAGTTGTTTTGCTTACCTGAAATATATGCACCTAAACATACATGCACACGTGCACTCATACACACGCAAACATGCTTACACACACCAGGATCCCTGCATACGGTTTTGGAGACATCAGCACCCAGGACAGAGGAGTGTTCAGCTTCCTCCCGGAGGACAAGGTGAGCCTTGATGCTGTTGCTGTATGTGTGTCTGTGCATGCATGCCAATCTACCCTTCTTTTGATGGCATAGCCTTGCCTATTCGATTGACGGCTTGGTTAAAATTCAGTTGAGCCACATCCATTTGATTGAGCCTGACTGCATTTGTAGCGTCTGACGGAATGCTGTTTGGTAGATTGATTGCGTCTATTCTGCTGTGTTTCGCATAACGCAGTTTTGCAGGAGATCCATGTGCATCGTACACACTTAAATGCCACACTGTCTCAAGGATCAACCTTAAAAAGGTACCCACTTGCATTTTTCGTGAAAATCTCAGGTTGTGCACCATACTTTCTTTGGCACCATCTGTCTGGTATCAGCAACACATGACGGATACAAAAAAGTAACATGCATACACGCTTACACTCATACCAAGGTTGTTCAGTTCGGAATTCGGTCAAAATTTGGGTTTGCAAACTCTAAGGGACTTTACCAAACTTAACTTGCTGTTCAACAAACTTAAAAGGTCCAGTGCAAAACTACGCTCTATGGGGTGCCAATTTCACTATCAAACATGCTCTATTCCTTTCCTTCCACCATGACATTGATAGCGGCATAATAATAATGAATGTAATTAAGTTTAAAACGCCCCAGGTCTAGGGGGGAGGCTTCCCAAGTAAATAGCAACAATTCTCGACCCCAGGCCCCTGTGGCAAAATTGCCTAGCAAATGGACCAACAGTTAGGCGTTCACGGACTTTGAACAAACTTTACCAGCCTCTTGCCGAGGCAAAATCCCAAACTGGACAACCTTGACGCATACACACCCACCCAAATAACACACATACACAAATACACGCACATACACACACACATACACACATACACACATACACACATACACACATACATACATACATACACACATACATACATACATACATACATACATACATACATACATACATACATACATACATACATACATACATACATACATACATACATACATACATACATACATACATACATACATACATAGGTAGACGCGCTTGCCGCCAAGCGAAGTGAGGGCGGAGACAGCAGCAGTGGGGGAGGAGACGCGAGCGCACGTCTACTGTCTACATTGCTCACTGAGATGGACGGCATGGAATTGGCTACAGGTGTGTGTGATTCAAGCTTGCTGTCACAGTAGTGTTTACATTGTTCACCGAGATGGACGGCATGAAACTAGCTACAGGTGTGTGTGTGTGTTCAAGATTTGCTGTCACAGAAGCTTCAAGGTTTGCTGTCACAGAAGCACTCGCAACTCCTCCTTGGTGGTCAAGGGCACTGCTGAAATGCGCACACATACACACATGCACACACAAACACGTGCCCTGTCAATACACGCACACACATATACTCACACGCAAACTCGTTGTCAAGGCCCTGCTGGTTCACCTTCCTTCTTTTTCTAATTCAGATCCAGCAGTGCTCTGATGTAGGTCTGATAAAACAGCAATTGGGCTATGCTGCGTTTGCTACCACAGCTGTATGTTTTACTGCGTTTTGTACCACAATTTTATGTACCACAGCCGCGCTTGCAATGCTCGTTTGATTCATTTCAAGGCCTATTTGAGATGAAACGTACCTGCTAGGTCGAAGCTGTCATTGGTACCCAACATGTTTTTGGATTGTCAAAAGAGAATCACACAGGAATTGGAACCACCCCCACATCATTACATTAATATGTGCATGGAGGGGTTCTAAAATCCTAGCTTGGTTTTATGCAATATTTAGGTTTTAATGCAATACTTAGGTTTTAATTTGCAGATCCCATGCAGGAGGCATCAAGGATCATAACTTTTCGGACACACGTGTCAACCCCAATAAAAGTCACATATTCGGAACCCTGACTTTGAGAGCTATCGATTGGTATATAAGTGAGTCGACTCTGAGGGGTCGGGGTAGGGGGGGGGGGGCTGAGAATTTTAGGGGGGTCTTCAGAATTTTACCAGAGATGGTCATTTGAGGCCCCAAACAGGGGTACTTTTGAAATGTGAATTGAGTACGGTGGCCGGGACTGGCAACAATCAAGCTCAGTTCCCAGAGGTAGGCTACTGATAGCACCTGAGAGCTGCCAGTCCCGGCAAAAATGTCTAATTGCCCGCGGCGTGAACCCTATTTTTCACCATCATTCTCTCATATCTCACCACCCACTGACCTTATTTGTGTCATTTTTATATGAATCATCTACACACAAAAAAATGTCATTGCAACAAAAATGGGGCAGAACAGAGCAGTACTTGGCC
>Ga0307968_1005148_pt1 | contig 10503 bp, 10 predicted proteins | sample OrgLakmetagen650_FD_201834 | JGI IMG/M metagenome (GOLD analysis project Ga0307968, IMG submission 201834) | Saline water microbial communities from Organic Lake, Antarctica - #650 | ecosystem: Environmental > Aquatic > Non-marine Saline and Alkaline > Saline | place: Antarctica: Organic Lake... | reverse complement strand
CCGTCCGAGCGACCACCGCCTCCATGGTTGCCACGGCCACGCTGCATAGGTTTGCGACCACGTCCACGGTTAAAGTGTTTCTTTCCGGACAACCTTTCAGCGTTTCCTAACACATTTGCAGCACTGGGGTTTGCTTTGGGCTCACTTGCTGCTGTCACGTTTAAATATGCGGAAGTGCCCCAAAATCCTTTTCTCGCATGCCATTGCATACTCAATGCACTTTTGCAAGTCAATCCAATTCCCCCCCTCAAAAGGATGTGCGCATTGTTTACGCATCTCAGGAGAGTACATGCCAGTGACAAACTTATCACAAACGATTATCACCGGGATAGCAGGTGCAGCAAAGACGTTGTGCCTGAACTTTACGGAGTAATCAAACATGGTTTCCTCTTTCCCTTGTTTTATTTCTCCTCTGGTTATTTTGATCATGGCGTCATGCTCAGGGTCGCACAAGTCTTTTCCAACAAGCATTTTAAATACTTGCACAGCCTGTTCCCAGCTCACCTCGGCGTGGTTCTCCTCACGCAGCCTTTCTGTCACCAGCTCATAGGCGTGCCTCAGCTCGCCATCGAGGGATGCGCCTAGCATGCGCGAGCTCGCCTGTTTCGAGCACAACGTGTAATTGTGTACTTCTCTCAGAAACGACACAGGATCCCTGCTCAGCACATCACGCTTCTTCCAGCGCATAGCAAAGGCAAAGTAACTTTGACAAACTTGGCATCTGCATCGCTGTTTTCTTTGGGAATGTCAAGAGCACGCGACATCCAATCAGCCTTGTTTGTTTGTGCGTCACTCCCACTACCAAACGTACGGTGCTCATTTTTTCCACAGAGTGTACTCACTTGGTTGCTTTTCAATACATCTTTTGCAACCTCCGTCGCGTCAGCATGCCTCTTTCCACTGTCTGCCACACCCTGGAGAGCTCCCTCCATCGCGACTCGCACGTCTTGCGGAATCTCTCGTGAAGCAGACTTTTGCTGCCCATCCACCTTTTTTGCGAGGCTCTCTATTGACTGTGTCAGCTGAAGCATCAGCTGCATGGCATCTGGAGCAGCTGACGGCACTACTGCTTGTGCTGCTGCTTATGCTGCTTGCTGCTGCTGCTACTATAGGCAGCCTAAACCCTAGCTACTACTGTGCTGCTGCTTGTGCTGCTTGCTGCTGCTATAAATACTCAGTAGTGTGACATCACACTTCGGTACTTTCTGTACCACTTAAAGGTAGGAGTTACCACGTAACACTCTGTCACACTTCGGTACTTTCTGTACCACTTTAAGGGAGGAGTTACCACGTATTATATTGTTCCAGAAGGGTACTTCTGAATATTGGAGTTGGTCTGATGGTATGGAGCCCAAGAACTTACATAGGTGCGTGACTCTGCGGTAGAGTGATGCGTAGGAGCGACTTATGGTCATCCTTTAATTCCATGAGGGAAGAAACATGAAGGTAGCCGTTGCCTCTGTGCTAAGGGCAGCAGAGTAAATGGCATGCCTTGTTGCTAGATACATGGTGTTTTCATGGTAAACGGGATGGCAGATAGAGAAACCAGTGAACTTGGACAAGTGTAGCGTACTAAATAAAATAATAAATTGCTTATGGAGCTTGGAAGCAGATTTTGAACTCTCTGAGAATCAAGTCTTTTAAAGGATTGTGTGAGTGATGTAGATGGTGCCACCCACGTCCCGAAGGATGGTGTGGAGGGTAGTGGAAGCGCCTTCAAGGATGTTGCGGAGGTGCTGTTTCTTTGCGGCGCTCAGCTGGTTCTTAGGTCTAGTATCCTAACAATGCTTTTTCTGAAGAGTTGGATGCTGAAATTTGATAAGATCTTCAAGTTATTGCTTTAGAGGGTTGGTGGCTCTGCTAGAGACTGGTGATGCTGAGGTGTTCCTTATCTCCCTCAGCTGCCCCATGCCACTCCTTAGTATCTTGAAATAAGCTACACGCAAGAGGTGATACCAAAAGCATGGACTTAGGGATTTGAGACCCTGCTGTCTGATCGCAAAGAACTCACACTACCGGACAGATTCAAACCCGCAGCCCCAAAGAGTCTGGCCTGCTGACCATGGACCACTAGGCTTTCAGGGCAGCTGTCCAAACCTCACCGCCCCGCTCACTTTCTGTTTTGTGTTTTGCAAAGAAGGAAGCAATCAGCATGGTTTCTGATTGGCTGGGGGTAAATTTGTTTAATCTGCTCTGGCACGACTCTTGTTTCAGCTGTTTCAGGGAGATTTGGACAGTAAGCCATTTGCTACAGCCACGAAACAAGGCAGCATTCGCCTCCTGTGTTCTAAGGACTTTTGTTGTAGTACATATCTTCATTACTGTGATATTTTCTAATTGCATGTGTTGCTAAAGAGGATGGATGGGGAGGCGAGGAGGAAAAGAAAAGGCTTTGACCTATTAATCTTTTAAACTACATTGGAAGGTAAGATCATAGGTTCTTATTCCAAGTGTGCATTGTCTTTAAAGAAAAATAACTAGCGAACTAATATAATGAAAATTACGGACTTGCCAGCGTAATTGTTGTAGCCAGCCTAATGAGCTGCCTGGCTGAAATCGCTTGCTTTCTTCCTTCACGAAAGTGAATGGAACCTGGAGATTTGGTTTTGAGGGTATTTCATAGATCAAGGGGAGATAGCAAACTCCCTACTACGCTGGAAAAAGAAGGAAAATTGGAAGAAAAAGGGCAGCAAGAGGGGCTGGTTGGATAAGAAAAGGAAGCAAGGGGGAAGACCTAAGAAAGAATGGGTTCAGGCGGAAAAAGTGGATCCAAAGAAACCACAAGAAGCTGCACGAGGAAGACTAGAGCGGCAGAGCAAAATAGTCAACTGAGAAAACTGAGGCCTGGATACCCACACTACCAAAACAGCACCCAGACACGAAGGCAAGAAAAGCTAGGAGCCAGCCAGGATAAGAGCAAAGTAAGCCATTGCAATGACTGGTGCGCCAAAACAGGTCCAGCACAACTCCCCCTAAAGAAACTGATACCCCTTCAAAGCGTAATAACTAGGCCTAGCTGAACAAAACGGGAAATTCTCCTTAGGGGAGTAGAGAGTACAGAGAAGGAGCACAATTATCCTGAGGATCCGGGGCACAGAGCAGCGGTCTACGACCTACTCTCCCCAAAGCTACAAAGAAAAAGCTTGCCCTACACGGACAGACGGGCAGGGAAACCAGGCGAGGGGGGAGGCAGTACCAAAACGACGTACAACAAAGAGCGTGGCTGGCCAGCAAGCAAGGAAGGAGAGGATTCGCACGACGAGGCAACGTTAAAGGGCTGCAACAACACCAGGCACAACGGAGGTTTGCACTCTTACCTTGAGGTGCTGCTCGTCACAGGCAAAAAGGAAGTATGGTGCAGAACACAAAACAACATCCTTGCCTGATCCGTGCCGATAGTGTCTACAATATATGTGAGTATTCTTGCCTGCTTCCTTCAATTAACGCTGACTGACCTTCTTCTATGCAATACCTTCTTAAAACGCAGCATCTCTATGCTGTGTTTGTTCGTGTACACTTCCATTGCAACATGTACAGACAAAGAGACAGCTGGGTGTCTTAAATCCATACGTACAAGGGTACCGCAAAAAACTCCACACCATCCTACTAGGAGCTACATGCACCATTTTCAGGAGCTGTACAACTAACCTACTGCACAGCCTTGAAGTATCACCTCAGTAAAAGGTCTGCATGCCACGGCACAGCTTGAGCAGCCATGCCTTCAGACCCGCAACAAAAATCATACAGACGAGACAAGACATTGATCGCAACCCCACAAAGTAATTGAGCAGTACTCCTGATGGTGTGCAGCCCTCCTCTGGCTGGTGCCTGGCGCCTCCCAACCACCTGAACCCCTTAATAAGCCTTTCTTCTTTCTTCTTTTGATGGAATGCATGTTGTGTGGCTTTGCATACATTGGATGGTGCAGGACACAAAAAAGCAACATCCTATTCCGTGTTGGTGGTCTTTACTCTTCCCTTTATCAACAATAAGAACAACCTTTGAGGTCTACTCACCTTCCTCATTAGTCAACCTGTGATCAGTTGCGACCAGCCCAAAACCGTTGTGTCTTACCATGCGCACCGAATAATTAGACGCAAAGTCAGCTATCTTTCAATTGCTTTGTCGGTCTCGGGCTACTGTGAGCACTTAGTTTAACCTTACGTGCGCTAATTATAGGCAGTTCTGCCTGCTACATTTACAACCGCAGCTTTATCGCAAGGGCAGTGACGTTTGCTCTTGTGACTTCAAGTTGGTTGCTTGATCTTTATTTACATCTTGGCAAACAGTAACCACCCCTTATTAGCTAGGACCAGCACGAAATATATGGTGACATACAGAAAGTAACATATCACCATCAAGACGCCAAAGAAAAATGTACCAAACAAAAGATGGAACTTGCTAGTAGCAAGGTCCATATATAGTGCATTGCCTTTCACAAGAAGGCTGCTCTCAACTTTATCTGAATTTGCACATTAAGTTCAACATATTGCGTTGTATGCTGTTCTGCATAGGATCAACAAGAGTTAATAAAGATTCACTTCTGCCCTTTAGAACAAGCGACACACAAATGCTCAAAAAGGGACAACTTTCCCGTTCCAACACAAACTTTTCATACAACATGCGTACCAAGATCCATACACTCTAAGCACGCTCTTAAAGTAAGCTACCAAAGAAAGCCAAGCTCTCTGCACTAGCACTGAACATGACATGGGGGCACACTCTCTCAGTAAATCAACCCGGGCCGAACCGGCCCTGAAGTCTGATGGTCTCCACATCTCTGTACGTTTTCACATGCTGATGACCCATTCCCACTCGCTCAAAGTGCCCTCTTTCTGTAACAATCACTGCAACATCTTACCTTCTCTCTCATGTCCTTCTCCCCTCTGAGATCCGTTAAGCACACTGCTTGTACGCGCACACACACACACACACACACACACTGCAGCACACATATAGTCTACACGGGCCCCCCCAGAGGTAAGAATTACACCATGCTATCTGTCGTCCCTTGAGCTCAGAGGCACAAGCGCACGCTCAGGGGGAATTTCCTGATAATCTTCATTGTAGCTTAAAAAAGCGTCGCCGTCGTAGGAGCTCATGGAGTCCATCGAACTACTCATGGAATCCATGGAGGAGAGACTGCCTGGACCGTACACTGCGTCCCAGCGCACAGTGCGCTTTCTTCGGCCCACCTGTGACAACGTAAGCCGCGTGCTATAGCTTTGAAAGCAACGTAGAATCTGTGTCGCTTTTTACTTGTGTGCTTTGTTCAGCTTTAAAACAGGCATAGAGTGTTGCACAAGCATAAATGGCGGGCTGGCAAGCAGTCTGGCCGTGCAAGACGGGGGATAGCTTTGAACCAGGTGAGCGGAATGAACCGGTCCCTGTTTTGGCATTCTGAAATTTGCACTTTTGTAACTTGGAATGTAGACAGCATGCAAGAGACTGCCTCATCAAACGCCTTTGATTGCGCCCATCTGTCTTGCTTGCAAAAGAGCAGTCAGGAGTAAAATTGTTTGGAAGGCTGATACCAACCACTGCTGACTCCCTAAATTGACCAGGCAGTTTATAAAGGATTCAGAAGACGAGGGTTGGGAAAATGGCTTTCAGTCAGGTCAGCCATTCCTGCTGAAAGTTTTGCCCCATAGCCGAAAAGTACATTTAAGTATCCAGGACCCTTAGCTAGATATATCTAAGCACCCCTGCATACTCAGTTTGTGGCGGGAGGTGCCCAGGTGGGCAGCGTGGAAAACCAGAAAATGGATTTCCAAAAGCTCCCCTCTAGCGCCAGCAACTTACCAGGGGTGTTTGCAATAATATTGGGGACATTTTGGTGAAGGTCCGGGGGTCTGGGGTGAAGGTCCAATTTTGACCCCGATTTTGGCAGGGAAATGGCGCATTGAATCGGGATTGTGTACGTTGGCTGAAATGCCCAGCCGATTTATGCAGCTGCGATGAAAGATTAATTAGATGAATATGGTGCGCTGGCATCTTTTTGCTTGCACGGAGCTGGGAGAACCAGCTGTCGTTTGGGACAGATGAGGCTCAAACAGAGCACTCAAAGCACCAGGTGAGCTTTCAGCGCATCAATTTATGCAAAATGGCCATAGCTCAAATGCTTTGCTGGGTGCATGGTGGCAGTAGAGCAGAGCAGGGAAAATTTTGAAAATCTCAGCTGTCGTTGCCCACCGCGGCCCAACCCCAGCATTCCAGACCATAAAACTTGACAGGGTATGCCTTGGGAGCATACTGAAGGGTTCCCAACACCCAGGTGATGGCCAGAAAGCTTGTTTCCAGGGTTTCCAGAAATGCACCATGTTTGCCCAGCAAACAGGCCCACGCACTGAGTTCCATTAGGGGCAGAATTTAACCCCTTTTTTTTCTTGATGGGTATGGACCCTAAAGCTAAAGCTATATGGCAACAATGAAACTGGTGAAATTCTGACCAAAACCCGCATTTCTACACCCATACCACCTTTCTGGCAGGGAAATGGCACAGATCCAGCCCCCCACTCTCACCCTTGACCCCAAACTCAATAATTTGTATGCAGAAGTGTTACATTTATGTATAAAAACCATTGGGTTACCTCAGATGTGCAATTCAGGAAAGGGGCATTCCCCCCTTTTGGGTGGGGCTTAGCTGGGCATAATTACAGGGCAAAGGTGCAAACATGATAAGACTCACCCGCACTGTCTCCTCTGGCGAGCCCTGCACTGTCTGGTTCATTTGGTTCATCATGTTGGCCATCACGTCATTCAAGCCAGAGAATAAGTCCCGCTTCTTCAAGGCATCGGTAGCTGCCCTGCACACACACACACACACCAGTTTTTGCACGCGTTAGCTGATTCACGATCCCCAAATTCTAAACTGGAACCCTCAAGGTTGTGCCGTATGAGCTGTGGTGCACGAAGTCGGACAAAGTTGCAGGTTTTGTCTGCGATGGCCATCAGATCGCTTTGACAATTCACTCATACATTGATCCGCTCCGTCGTCGAGGCTGCTACAGGAAGGCAGCTTGTTTGTACAATGTGCATCAAATCAAACGCCCTGTGCTGTCCCAAGTGCATGCACACAATATACATCAAACACACTGCGTCTTGCACATATAAACTCTACTGCAAACTCACTGCACATCACACATTGTCAAACTCGCCACATCATCATTACGCACGCACGCACGTACGCACGCACGCACGCACCTCCGTGCCATTTCTTGAGCGGGAGAGTAAGGTCTCCTCTTGCTCGCTTCCTCCTGGGCCTCTTTAATGCGACGCCGCTCCTGCACATGAGTTGAGGGGCAAAAAATGATAACAAGCAACTACCAGTGACATATTGCAATGTTGTCCGTGCATACAAAGAGCTGAGCTGTAACACAAGCTTTGGTGGTCGGAGGGGGGTGACACCCCAGAAGGCCCTTGCGGGTGTAACTCCATCAACCACACCCTAAAAAACTCTCCAGCTGGAGTGGTCATTGTGAGTGCGCTGGGGTAGCAGGGTGGCATATTAGGAACCCTGACAGTCATTATGCCAGTTCCCCTGCTTTGATTGTGAAGAGGCAAAAGTGGGCATGAACAAGCTTTCTTAACATACAGCATACTTCATATCTCCTGGAGAGTGCTCATGTACACGCATGCATATTTTGGGAATTCCCCTGCAGTTACTGTTTGCCAGTGTCCTTGCAGCATCAAGCAGCTGATAGCTCAGGCAAATACAGAAATCAGGCAACCGGACTCGACAATCTGCTAAACACCACACCACATACAGAGACGTGGCTCTTACACCCACTTAGCAGTTGTACCCAATGCCATTGTGAGTTTTTAAATCACTGCACAGACCCAAACCACAAACACACCTTTAAGAACTGCTCGGTGGAGGCAAACACATCTCCGGTTGCCCCCTGGCCTGCCATCATCACTCCCACGTTGGTGCGGTTCGTCATCCGTTTCTGCAACAGGAATGCCACTAGTGCGTATAAGTCCACAAGCAGCAGACACACTGACCAAATGTCATGTGTCAGCGCGGTCACTTACAATCACAAACACCAATGCCTGCAGCCATCATGCATTCGTACACAGGCCAAAGAGTGGTCAGGCACATGTGAGGCGGGTCAGTTTTAATTCTGGTAAATGAACACACACACCTGCTTACGAGACAGCCTTTGTTATGAAATAGGAAGCTTTTGGGGCAGGCAAAAAACACTCTACTGGACACATTTGTTTCTGCAGCACGCTACAAGCTTGCATGCAAGGAACGAGATAACCTTGCGTTTAAAGCACTAACACACAGTGTGACGAGTTAATAGAAACGCGCGCGCACGCACGAGCATTCTACACCGGCATAGCTATGTACAATACATTTTACCAACATTTCATCCAGCAACCAACACTACGTACTAAAACAAGGCAGTATCTGCTCCTTGTCAGCCCAGTGGGTGCAGCTCACAGGGAAGCACTCGATGATATGCAAAGACTCACACAAGACAACCAACTGAACTCAACACATCCACCCACCCACCTGCATGACGTACTCCAAGGCAGGAAGCTGCTCCTTGTCAACCCAGTGGATGCAGCTCACAGGGCAGGAGTCGATGGCGGCCTGGTTGTTATCTTCTGTGTCAACCCTGCATGGGATAACAAATCAAACACGTGTCACATCACACAGGCCAGATGAGGAGATGATGCTTGTTATCAACCCTGTTGTACGCAACAACCAAAGCAGCCTTTCACAAATCTAATGCCCTCTGCAATGACCCTGCACAAGAGGAATCCAGGCTTAAGATTACAGGGAGACAGGTGCATGTTTGTTTCCAACTGCGCAACATGATAAATGATAACAGTTTCGACAAATCACAGAAAGGGGCAGATGGAAGAGCGCATGGACGTTTCTACAATAACCTTGTGCAAAATGAAAAGCAGCTCTTGGATCACAGGCAATCAAGCGCTCTGTCTTTGCCCTTGTACCTAGCGAGGGCAAGACGATGAAGCGCAACCCACCATTGGGCAAAAACTCGTGAGCGGCCATGCTCTGGCTCAATACGGAACGTTGCTGGTGCTTGCCATACACACTGCTTGCAGCCAATGCACGTGAACTCATCCACAAACACTGCACGGCTCTCATTGGGGTCTTCGTTTTTGGCCCTCTTTGGCGAAATGCCGGGCATCCATTTGCTCAGCGTCTTGCCTGAGAGAGTGTGTATTTTTGTGCAGGAATAAATGTGCATGTATGTGTGTGTGTATGTGTGTGCAAAAGTGAAAGTGTTATATTTTCATGCGTAATGTGCTATCCAGTGAAATGGTAGGTTTGCGTAATTTTGTTGCTCAGTTTCACCGCCTGATGCATAAATGAGGCCAGACCTACAGCCGCATCGTACGCAGGTGGATGAAAGTGCAAGCGCATGTGTAGGGTAGGTTAGAACCGTATATATACACCATACCTGACCGTACATTTGGTAATTTCCCTGCCATAAATACTGTATATACACCGTATATATATGGTTCTGGCCAACCCTGCGCGTGTGCTAATGTGCTGTGCATGCATGCATGCTATTGAAGCCCGGATTTTATGTGTGCATGTGGTAGCTTGAATAAAGTACCTGCATCAGGCCGGCACGCTGCATCCGTGCGAAGGGCCAATGCTTTTGACACCTCTCACCATTAAAGTCATCTTCCTCGTCCTTTAGCCCCTCTTCAAGCTTGGCGTTGTACGAGCTGCGCTGCTGCTCATTAGACAGCACCTGATCAGAGGGTGGAGCACGGTATTGTGAGTGTGAGTGTGTGTGTCACGCATGTTGTTATGTGCGTGCTGGTGTGTTCATGAGTGTGGGCAAGTGTGCAAGTGAAGGTGCAAAAGCATCTGTGAAGAGCCCTTAAGGCAAGCAGTACACACACTTTTTTAAATGCAGACCTAAAAGCACAATCAAAGCAGGCACGTCTTGCCAACCTCTCCGCGAACGAACAATTAGCAGGGTTTTGTACGTGTCTCAACCTTCTGTGTGTGCCCTTATGGCACGTCGCTTTAAAGGAACAAATGATGCGTGCCCTGAGACTTGCTGCTTCCAATGCAGGTTTGGGGTCCTACATCATACACGATACAACAAGCATTGAAAGGAGGGAAATTTACCTCATACGCCTCGTTAAGCAGCACACAGATGTTGTGGCCCTCCTCTCCCAAGAAATCCGGGTGGCACACCTTTGTAGCCGACCTGTTTGAGTACGTGCACATCATGCATGTAGCACAGAGCAAGAGAATAGCATTGAAGCCAGTGTTGTGACCCTACAATGTACGGTACGGTTGACGGTAATACGGTACGGTACCGTAATTACGGTACACCACCATATTTTGTACGGTTTTCGCAAATTTGGGACCGTATTACGGTCGATTACGGTATGGTCTACGGTACGGTCCATAATTTTCCTTGATTACGGTAAATTACCGTAATTTCTTTACCTTCACTGTGGGCTACAGTGGCACTTGTGCCACTGATAGCTAACTTCCTGCTA
>Ga0307968_1005144_pt1 | contig 10507 bp, 5 predicted proteins | sample OrgLakmetagen650_FD_201834 | JGI IMG/M metagenome (GOLD analysis project Ga0307968, IMG submission 201834) | Saline water microbial communities from Organic Lake, Antarctica - #650 | ecosystem: Environmental > Aquatic > Non-marine Saline and Alkaline > Saline | place: Antarctica: Organic Lake... | reverse complement strand
TATGTATGTATGTATGTATGTATGTATGTATGTATGTATGTATGTATGTATGTATGTATGTATGTATGTATGTATGTATGTATGTATGTATGTATGTATGTATGTATGTATGTATGTGTGTGTGTGTGCACGTGTGTGTGTGTGCGCGTGTGCACGTGTGAATAAGAGTGATGTGGGTATGTGAGCCTTTTCCAAACTGGGTCGATGAGGCCTTTGCGCAGCTCAACACTTATTGCCATGTTGCTTGCTGCTTCCGCTCAGACGCCCCCTGAGGCATAAATAGCAATGTAACCTTACCTAACCTTTGCACAGCTCAACACCTGTTGGAAAGCATTGAGTGCAGACATGTGCTGCTGCATAAGCCAATGCATACACACACAGCGTGATGCCTGCCCCCCCATAGTTACAATATCGAGTCCAGGCAATGAGATTATTGCCCTCACAAACTGCGAACCACAGTCTACCCTGGCACTAATTTGCAATCAGTGAGCACTTCCCTGCGTCTCAGCACTGGTCCAAACATGGCCATTGCCTCCGTTTGTCACACCAAAAACCCGCGTCACAGTCACAAAAGGGGCGTCATCCGTGTTTGCATGAATGCGCTCAACAGTCTGGCACACTGAGTCAGTTTATACAGTGCTTTGTGAGTCTTCGTATGTCTTGCACACCCTGGCAACAGACGCTTAGAATGAGGTGGTACTTAGTGTAGGGTCGGCCAGAACCGTATATATACGGTGTATATGCGGTATTTTCAGCAGGGATTTCACCAAATATACGGTCATAGGCATTGTATATATACGGTTCTGGCCAACCCACCCTAACAAAGTGTAAACAGGTTCAGCAATAACCCAGCAGTACGGCGTGCTACTTCCACACTGGAGGAGGCAGCAGTGCTTTTTGTTTGCGACGAAAATCTTTAAGGAATCGCTCGGCTGAGCTCATGAAGCAACGAGCAGCTATGCAGCAGGGCTCACAAAGTAACAAGCAGCTAAGCACAAACAACAAAAAGCTAACGGTGCGCACCTGAGCACCCGGGGTCACACAGCAACTGGGGTCCTGGTTTTCCTGCTGAGGCGTGAGGTGTTGGTTATGGTGAGAGGCGTCTGACGTGGGGGAGTAGATGATGTTTAAGGCCATACCACGCTGCAGCTCATGCTGCTCCTCAAGCCACAGCTGGTGCGCCCTGGGGGGCAAAAGAAATGGACAGGAGGGGAGTTGAGGTTCATTGGAGAGGGGGAAATGAAGGGAAGCTTGACAGGGTCATGCAAATCTTTGGTACTGATAACGACGTTTATAATTTTTAGCGAGACATGTGCGTGTGTCTGACGTTTGCCACAGTCGGACACACGACACTTGGGAAACAAAAGTAGGAAGATTTGGCAAGAGTGAATAATGTCATTTTCTTGCCAATTAATAACACCAACAACTCTTTAAAAAGCTGATCCATCAGTGACAGCTCTGAGTAGTAAAGGACAGCTGCAGGAACAAAATGCACATGCCAAGCTGCGGCAGCCATACATTGGGAGAGCACGATGCAAAAAAAATCAACTCACCTGTCTTGCAGCTTGTACGCGTTCTCCAAAAAATCATTCAGGAGCGCAAGCGTGCTGCGCGGTTTCTCGGTAATGTTAGCAGACTGCAGCGGCGCCTGTTGCTTGTTGCCGCTGCTCAGCTGATGATCAATGTAAGTGTTGGAAGTGTGGTATAGGTAGGGAGGAGTGGTGGTGTTGTGTTTGGGGGGCAGGGGAGGCAGAGGGGCGTAGTGAGGGGGAGGTTGCTGCAGGGGAGTGGAGAAGACGGGCTCGAAGGCCGCCTGAGCAGGCTCGAAATTCCGGGCGCCAGCGACGACATCATTGTCGTTGCAATTGTCATTGCTTTTGTCGGTGGCGCGCCGCTTGTTGTTAGATGCCCCTTTGCGGACCATTTTGGAGAGCAACAGAAAGGAGTCTGTTAAGTGAAAAGGCAGCAATGTGCCCGTAACCGCTGGCGTGTGGCTGCACTGTGCGGGAAAAGCGTGCGCTGCCTGTCCTTTTGAGGCACCGGCTCTGTCCGCGGTTCAGCACGACGTGCGCTTGCTCAGACAGCCATCATCAGGAGAGAGAAAAAGAGAAGAGAGAGGGGCCTCTAGGGCTCTTTGCTCAGGCCTGCAGCGTCCAGGACCTGCACAACACATACAGCAAGGTCGTGCATACAATGAGTATGGAGCTGAGATAGGGAGAGGGCAGGTTTGGATTCAGTGGCACACCCATTTTCAAATTTGCACTCTTTATGTGCTCTCACTCCGTCCTGATGAATGCCCCAGCCTAACCACAAGTGTGCAGCTATGATAAGCACGGCGGTGCGGTTTCAGCGAGGGAGGGATTTGAAACTGCTCACCTTTAGACGAGAGCAGTCGGATTCACTTGGATGGAAGTATTAATTTATTTTTTAATAGTTATAGCACGATTGAAGGGTGAAAATTTTCAAATTCGAAAAGACACGCCACACTACCCTGTATGATTGCGTTAATTGTGTTGAAAGCGTTAACTAAATTCAATTGAAATGATGATGGAACGGTGTCCTTAAATTCCAAGATGCTTGCACAAAAGCGAATGGCTGAATTTAAGCGATGTACCCCTGCCCTGGGTTGATGATTGTATTGTAACCAAGCCTACCCTAGGAAGACAGTGGCAGTTGTGAACTGCACGCAGCAGGCAGTCACTTCCTCGTCAGGAGGTCGAGCCAGCCAGTAGGGATCCAGGATACTAGAAAGGGGGCCAAACAGGTGCTGTCAGGATATTGTTCCCAGACAGGGTATGCGTTCTTCCACCAACTCTCCTGGAAAGATTTGCATCAACATAAGGTGCTAATCATGAGCACTACACCACGACAAGTGCACGTCTAAACAACTTGCATGACGCTTTTACACGCGCCCTAGCTGCAGCACATCGGTTACTGCCGCAGCTTTGAGTGCGGCAGGTCATTGATTGAACATTCACGGAATTATGATGAACCTGATTGATAAAGCCCAGTGTTGGAAGACTCTGTGTGCGAATCCGTGCAAGACCTATGACTGGATCAACAGTGTTCCAGCCTGCTTTTCCAGTTTTTTTTGTACAAACCTATATATACTAGGGTAATTCTGTTGCCCTTGTTCTATTTAATAGTGTTGTGCGGAATAAAAGAAATCCTCCCTACTTTGTGTGCGCATTAATCTAACTAGCATGATAATGTAAGCCAAAACGACCCTAGGCTGCTGTGTCACGCCCAATCAGTGGCAGAGATGTATCGTGTGACAGATGAGAGTTTCTGCGTTTTGTTCAATAATTTGGATACGCCAGTCTTATTGATAACTAACATATGTTGATGTGCTGAGTCCTATACTCTGCAGTGGCGATAACTTGCTCTGACAGCTGTCTAAAATGTAAACAATCATGAAAACATACCGTAAAATCGTGCACTGTGCTGTACATGCACTAAAACTAAACAATGCCAAGGCACGAAAAAAAAAAGGAAAGAAAGAAAACGCAGATAGTAGTGTAAACACTACAGCCATGGATGTCGGGCGCACGCCCAATCAGTGGCAGCGACAAATCATGAGACAAGCAGTTATTTGGTAGTCAGTTGTGAGTTTCTGTAAGTCTTATTCGATAATATAGATGTGACAATCTTCTGGACTTGATGAGTTTTGGTAACCAATTGACGGCGTTTTAAGAGGTACCATTAGAGGGGTTCCTAAAAAGGAACCCCTGCACTGTGTAAGGTCTCTGATTCCATTTATTCCCCTAATCATATCAACGTGTAACACAATGAGACCGTGAATGTCTGAGTTAATGGTCCCAGCTCCAGGAAGGGATAGCGGTGTGGCAGCCAACTCAAGATGAGTAGCACTAGCAGAGACAGACACGCGCACACAGGTATGAGCGGAGAGCGCACAGGCGTGGATATCAGAACTGTAGAAGCAATAGGGACCACAGCGATGCATATAACTCACTCCTCTGCTGGATGTTTTTTCCACCTTGGAGGCCTTTCATGGTCCAAAGGCACAACCAATAGCTGGTGTGTTGAGTCTTACACTTTGCAGTGACGGCGATTTGATCTGACATAAATTAGGAAAGGATGTTGTTTTGTGTGCTGCACCACCCAATGGATGCAGAGAACACAATATCCCGTCTGGAGAACAAAAGAGAAAAGGCGTTTCAGTGGGGATCAGGTGATTGGGTGGCAAAAGCCGGCACACCATCAGAGGAGAAATGCTCAGATGTTTTTGGGGGTTGTGTTCAATGTCTCGTCTCATATGTTAAATATCAATTGTCTGTCAACAGGCCTCTTAATTGTCCGTTTGGTATAATAAATGCAGTCAAGCACCAGGTCAAGGATCAAGAGGACGCAGGTTTCAAACCCTTCCCAACAGCAAGCGAGCCTTTTAAAAAAGGACAGCCAAAGTACTAGTACTATCCTTTCAAACAGTACGCGATTTCTTTTTGATGTAAAAACAGTTAAGGCTCAATTGTAGGGCTGGGCTGCTTGAGACCATTGAAATGTAAGCAGTATGGGAGCACAATGCTTTTGTACTTTTCCTTGACCTTGCCACCGCCCGCAACGTGAAAGACGAGGCCCTTTGAGTTCTGTTTAAAAGTGTGTCTCCATCCATTGAAGTACCTGAAGAGGAAACAGTGAGGACATTTGTTCAAACTGTCAGAAGGAGGTGATCACAAGGCACCCTTGTAGTCATGGAGAATGGATCCATGTTATGCGATCGCATACACTCCTGCGCGATCACATGGATTTATTATGAGTTAAAGTCAGACTGAAGCTCCAGAGTGCAGAACGGTTAGCAGCAGCAGGATCAGTAGCATGGGGGCAGCAGACACGCGTTTCTGTTACTTTATGCATGCAAAGTAACATGGATGTACAAAAGTAACGAACATTTTGATTCATGCAAGTAATAGCATTGGCATCTGTCAAATAAACCCTTCTAGCAGCTTTATACAATTGGCAGCACATGTGCAAGTGCATGTTCAAGTGCAGCTTACACCCCCATAGCTGTGTGCACATGCCGTTGTTTTCGTATAAAAATGAGAGCGTTTTTATTGGACTTAAGCCGTTATAGCCGATGGAAAGGCTACCCAGAAATGGGAGGCGGGTTTTACGGTGTCCTATAGAAAGCATACCATAAGCAGCTCTAATTATTCTTGTGCCTTTTTTTGCTAGTTGGGTAGGACAAGTGCAAGCCCACGGATTTGCGTTTGTTCAGTCCAAAAGGGAATCCATTTTAAGGACACTTCCTGGCTGGCTACAGTGGGCCTGACTGGTGATTTGGCTGGTCGCCTGCTGGCTGGCCTCTGCTAGCCATGAATAAACCCATAAGCTCAATAAAGGGAAAATGTAACAGGTACTTTGCTGAAATTTTTAAAAGGGACAGTCTTTTCTCTGCTCACAGGTCAGAGGGTGGGTCTTGACAGCATGACCAAGCTGCCAAATTGGTGAAACAACAGGTCAGATGGGGGGATAAATCGCTGCAAGAAATATTGGGCAACGTTCCGGGTAGTGCCTGTTACGCCGGATTTTCGCATTAGCAAAGCAAATAGGTGAAGCGACCAAATTTCTCCAAAACTGATTGAGAAGTCGCACCTGAAGTTCACAACTCTGACGTGTTCCTTCCATTCGTCAGTGTGGCGAGATCGAAAATGCTCTATACCTGTGAATAATAGGGGCACAGGAAATGGCGTCTGGTCAACACTGTCTTGCTTTCCTGAAAATTTTATCCAGCAATATTAAGATTGTTCAGTAACTTGAAATAAAAATCGTTGCTAGGCTTACAAATTGCAAACAATGGGAGCCATCGCCATGATGATCTTCACCTGCTTGTTCAAATAACCCCCCAGGACGTGGCCAATCCCTGCTTGTGTAATGGTGTGTACATGCGTGTGTGTGTGTGCGTGTAGTGTGTTTGTGTGCACCGTACAGTACAATGTGTTAGTACAGCTGGAGGTATGTGTAATGGTGTGTACATGCGTGTGTGTGTGTGTGTGTGTGTGTGCGTGTAGTGTGTTTGTGTGCACCGTACAGTACAATGTGTTAGTACAGCTGGAGGTATGTGTAATGGTGTGTACATGCGTGTGTGTGTGTGCGTGCGTGTAGTGTGTTTGTGTGCACCATACAGTACAATGTGTTAGTACAGCTGGAGGTATGTGTAATGGTGTGTACATGCGTGTGTGTGCGTGTAGTGTGTTTGTGTGCACCGTACAGTACAATGTGTTAGTACAGCTGGAGGTAAATGGTGCAAGTGCCTTTCTTCAGAAGGTCCCAGCTCTAAAGCACGATGAAGAAAAACATAGTTGAGTAAAAGGGCAGAGAAGTCCAACCATGCCGACAGACCCCACTTGAGGAAGCACATTCCCCCAAGTCATTGTTCAACCAAGAGAACATAAAACTGCATATACTTGCCAAAATGCTGTTAGGGGCGCCTCCATGTAAACTGAATCTAGAAAATGCAATGACCACGCACTGGCTCGCCCTCCACGAAGGAAGAAGGCCCCAGAATTAATTTTGGTGGTGAGTTGGATTTTGTCTACCTCCTGTGCATTACACATGCTGAAGAAAGTTGATTATGATCAAGCTAGGCCTTACGTCAAAATAACAAGGACTGACGCTCACACCAAGCGCTTAAGAAAAGGCCTTACGTCAAAATAAAAAGGACTGGCGCTTACAGCAAGCAATTAAGAGAATGCAAAGATGCATGTGACTCAATCTTAAAACGAAGGCTTACCTCATCACTCATTCTGTATGGCGCATGCCCAAATTCTGTGGTAAACACCGCGTCTTTGCCTTTGCTTAGCCTTTGGAGGAAGGGCCAAAGTGGCTCATCAAAGGTTGTAAATAACGCATCTGCGTCTGTAACATTGTTGTGTATTTGTATGCATATATTTGTATGCTCATATGCATGAACGTAAGCGTTACTAGGCCATTAGTCATAAGCACATACACGCATGCAGATACAAAAATAACGAAAGGCGCTTTTGACCAATTCTTGGCTAGCCTACGCGTACCAAGGAGAAAGATGGCGTGAGAGGAACGGAGCATTTGCTTTGCATGCAAGACCTTGCTCCTGCATGCCAAAACAGGGTAAGAGGTTGGCAAGGGGAGTGTTCTCTTCATCTGTTGTAGCAGAACAAACAGGGGTGAAAGGTAAAATTCCAGGCTTCGCAGATTACCCCTCCTTTTCACTTGCAGGAAAGATATGAGTTGTCAAATCAAGCCACACTGACACGATGTGGCTAGTGCTGCTAGTAACGCATGATTAGGGTTGGCCAGGACCGTATATATGCACCGTATATGACCGCATATTTGGTGACTCCCCTGCCAAAATTACCATATACACACCGTATATACATGGTTCTGGCCAGACCTACACATGATTAGATGGTCACAGTGGTTTTGCTGTGTGAGTGCCGTGATGCAGCAATTGAAAGCCAACTAGACAGGAATTGCAGAGAACAATCTAGGTACTTAGATGATAATAACGGGGATGATTAGTGCTGCAAGAAGAAGTCTGTCCCTTGCTTCTGTAACCACAACTCATCCGTCCCTATTTCTTCATGACTCAGCATGGGGTGCAGGAATAAAATACCAGGATACCTCATCGTAAAACTTCACATTGTGAAATCTACGCGAGGTGAGCTGACGCAAGCTTTGAGTAGGTTAGGAATATAACACCAGGTATACTTCATCGTAAAACTTCACATTGTAAAATCTACGCGAGGTGAGCTGACGCAAGCTTTGAGTAGGTCAGGAATATAACACCAGGTATACTTCATCGTAAAATTTCACATTGTGAAATCTATGCGAGGAGAGTCGACGCAAGCTTTGAGTGGGTTAGAAATGCAGTGTGTACAATCTATATCTGCCCGGCCAAGAAGTGGGTGCTTATACTTTATGCATGAGCATGAGACTACCAAAACATCCCTGACAGGCACGTGTAGATTCAGTGCCTCTTCCCCCCCTCCCATCATTCCAGACCCCCCCTTCCTGACCTTATTCACAACAGAAAAGGAAGTCGATTTAATTAAAGCTTTCTTATCTATTCTGCACTGTCCTTAAGGTGATTTAATACCCAAAGATTTCTTGGGCAAAATTTGATCAGCCAAAACCTATCATGATAAGTATGCGCGCTCTCGCTCAAACCACCTGTTGAGTGCACGAATCCCTCCTCTCCAATGCACTTTCTTCTTCATTCGTGCCGTCTTCATTCATACAACTCATGCATATAACAAATTATGAATTGCAAATAGTGCCTTAACACCCCCCCGCAGCCTACTTGGGGGCATACCTGTGACCCCACATCAAAACCCACCCCAACTAAGTTATGGAGACCCTTTACACAACTGACCCCCCCCCCTTGACCCCCTCAGAAACAACGCTACATACCAAAAGAAAAGGAAAAGAAAAAAGAAATAGAAAGGACTCCGCTGGTAGTGATGACACAGCCAGCATGATCAAGGGAGGGGGTTACTTAGGTGCCCGCACCAGGCAACCCCCCACCGCGCAAACACATGAAAAGAAATTAATGTGGGTCAGGGGGGTTGGGTGCCGTAGCATCTGGACCCAATCCATGACTGTTGTTGCTTGTGTACATACCAATTTATGGCTCTTGACGCCAGGATTTAAGATGCGTAATGATTGTTAGGATTACACCTGCCAGCGAAAAGATTTGCTACTTGCAGCCTCCTGTTGCATGTATTATTTATTATTTAGCAAAGATTTGCTACTTGCAGCCTCCTGTTGCATGTATTATTTAGCAAAGATTTGCTACTTGCAGCCTCCTGCAGATTTGCTACTTGCAGCCTGCAGCCTCCTGTTGCATGTATTAAATGGCAAAGAATTGCTACTTGCAGCCTCCTGCAGATTTGCTACTTGCAGCTTGCAGCCTCCTGTTGCATGTATTAAATGGCAAAGAATTGCTACTTGCAGCCTCCTGCAGATTTGCTACTTGCAGCCTCCTGCTACATGTATCATTTTTAGGGTGGCGGAAACCGTATATATATACGTTGTATATTGCGGATAATCCCTGCGGTGAATACTGTATATACGGCGTACATTTACGGTTTCCGCCAACCCTAATTATTTTGCACCAGCATTGTAGTAGTGGTGGGAGTACAACCTCTCTCAGATTAGGATAGAATCTAAGCGAAGCGAGGAAGAGGGGGAAGGCCCAATCTTGCTAGCAGGTGGGTCTAGTTCTCATCACCCATGCCCATTTGAAATGAGTCATTCCCCCTTCTTACAACCAGCTGGCCACAATTTCATCACTCATAATTCCGTAGATGGCTTATAACTAGGGTTGGCCAGAACCATATATATACGATGTATATACGTTATTTTTGGCATGGAAATCCCGAAACATACCGTCCTATACAGTGCATATATACGATATACGTTTCTGGCCAACTCTACTTATGACACCACGGACCGCGTACATGTAGGGTTGGCCAGAACTGTAAACATACACCTTAATTGACCGTATATTGGCGAATCCCTGCCAAAAATACCGTATATACATCGTATATATATGGTTCTGGCCAGCCCTACATACGTTTTTGACCTCTCCTAGACCGTCACGAGCAGCTGTTGAGATATTACCAAAGTATAAGAAATAAAGAACGTTTCTGAGGATCCAGTTCCATCCTGGGCAATATATGCGTTGCTAAAAAAGACCTCGTACGGAACCCTCAGCCCAATCATCATCCCCAATCACCATATGGGACTCCTCGCACTGTCTGCGGAACTGTGGAATCCACAGTATTCTAAAAGTTCAATTACCATATGGGACTCCTCGCACTGTCTGTGGAACTGTGGAATTCACAGTACCTCAAAAGTTCAATTACCATATGGGACTCCTCGCACTGTCTGTGGAACTGTGGAATTCACAGTACCTCAAATCTTGTGCCAAGGCCATCAGAATCCTGTACAAAAATTAGAAAGTAATAAGCACGGGCTCGTTGCTCCTGTTTCTAAAGAGGCATTTATCGGTGGCATCTCACAACCACAGGGGATGGGACATTTGACATTTGGCAGGATGCATACATGATGGGGTTTTAATTGGACAGGAACAAGGATTTAGTTAGTTGATGTTTATTATCGAAGGAACTTGGGCACGGCACTTCTAGTCAAGCAGTCAAGTATAAATAAACAATTGAGAGAGAGAGAGAGAGAGAGAGAGAGAGAGAGAGAGAGAGAGACCCTCTTCTTGCTTGATTCCGCAATTGGAATTGATGGAACTATTACATGAAACTTGAGAGGAGTATTTACAAGCTGTATACACATTTGTGCAGATTTTCCAAGACGGCATCACTGTTGCATGCCTTCTTTTAGATGGATCCCACAGGAGGGTTTTTTATTTTTTGGACGACACGCATACTTTTTGGGGTGAACACCCCTGAGGGACCACCCACCCCCCAAACCCCCCTTCTAGTGCTCCCACCCAAACAAAAAGGGTACCAATCTGCTCCATTTTCAAATAGGCATC
>Ga0307968_1005141_pt1:0-2500 | contig 10509 bp, 13 predicted proteins | sample OrgLakmetagen650_FD_201834 | JGI IMG/M metagenome (GOLD analysis project Ga0307968, IMG submission 201834) | Saline water microbial communities from Organic Lake, Antarctica - #650 | ecosystem: Environmental > Aquatic > Non-marine Saline and Alkaline > Saline | place: Antarctica: Organic... | reverse complement strand
TACACATACGCACATACATACACACATACGCACATACACATGCACACGCACAACACACACGCACATACACATACGCACATACACATACGGACACACACATACACATACGTACATACACACACACAAACACACATGCACACAAGCACACACACGCACACACACACATACACTTACACACGTACACACACACATACACACACACAACCGCATGCGTGCACACACACACACACACGCATGCACATGCGTACGCACCCACTCCACACCACCCCCACCAACACCCTGACACGCACACGCACATATGTAGAGGAACACACAAACAAAATCACTTCACACACACACACATACACAAATCGCAGTCTGATGATAGCCTTACTTACGTTTTGGTCTGCAGAGCTTGCAATGAGTGTGGCAGCATCGTCACACGCAGAGGAGGAGTAGCCTGCTTTTGAACAAAAGGTGTTCCACCCAGCAAAGGACATGCTGGAATCACCATTCAGAACTCCACTCAATGATGGATTCTTCTGGATGACATCATTAGAGAACTGCGGGCACGAAGGAGGGAGCCCAAAAAACATGAGGGTGCTGATTTGTGGCAAATAGGGTCACGCTCGAAGAGTGGTGATTTGTGTTGTGAAAAAGAGGGCAAGGAGCCAATCTGATGTTTGATTACAGGCTGTCGTTTTATGTCGGAGCTGGAGACCCACAAGACCATTAAAGGAGTTCAAGATAGCACAAAATGTCTAGACAGGCTGACCGTGGCTGCAATCCTAGCACTCAGCATAATTAAGCAACGCGCTGCAACAACTTAGGGTTAGGATTTAGGGGTTAGGGTTAGGGTTAGTTTAGGGTTGTAGGTTAGGGTTAGGGAGTGCAAGCAGCGCATCAAACACCACTGCAGCATACGGCTAGCAACGTCACGCCTGCAGGGTGCACAATAGGAGCACATAGGGAGCACATTGCACCCACCTGGAACATTGTCTCCACACATGTGTCACAAATAGTGCAAGCGGACTGCTCGCACATATAGGGCCGAGGTTCAGAGCAACCGTTGGAGTCAGAGGCACTGCACGAAAGTGTATGTGCGTGCATGCATGTGTGTGTATATTGGTGTGCATGCGTGTGTATGTCAGTGTGTGTGTCAGTGTGAGTGTATGATTGCGTGCATGGTATTTGTGCATATCAACTAGAAGCAGCATTTTGGACACGTGCCCTTTCCACCACTCTGATCATCTCATAACTTTGGGGTATATGCTGCCAAACTTCAAAAATGCGTGCATGCAGTATGTACGTGTTTGTTTGTGTGTGTGTGTGTGTATGTGTGTGTGTGTTTGTGTGTTAAAATGCCACGCGCCGCCTCTCACCTGAAGGTCTCATCAGAGAGTGACATGTTGCTGTCCATCTTGTTGCCATACACACAGCCCCCGGCGGCAATGTTGCCCGCCACACGGGACGTGATGTAGTCAGAGGAGCTCCCGTCAGCAGCGAGCAGAGTACCATTGGAATCGGCAGTGTAGCCAACCCAGAACTGTGATGCAGGTATGATTGCATCAAACCTTTAAATGATGTGTGCGACGTTTGCAGTGTAGTGAACTGCACCCAAGCTACACAAATTGACGTGTGCTATGTGTGCAGTGTTTACCTGTAGATTGCACATTTGCACAAGGATAGGGAAGCAACAATTTTTGTGGAGTTGAACAGGTTGCCTATGATAGGCTGGAGGTTGAGTCCAACAAAGTACTAAAAGTGGTGGATGCGTGTGTGCACACATGCTTACATATGCAGGTTTCAAGAATCGTTCATTGGACTCGTGGTGCACACATCTAAGCACGCAAACCAACATGCCATATTCAACACAAACACGCACACACACACATAGATACACACACAGACACAACCACACACAAGTAGTATCACACAGTATCACACACCCACACTCAGACACACACCTCAAGAGAGTTCCATGCTGAGTTGACGGAAAAGTACGCGTCAACCAAAGCGCGCAGTGCATTTTTGTGCTCGTCCCCGCCCTCAATTGTCACCAAGGCACTGCGCTGACTCCTGCACGCTACAGCAGCCTGCAGTGCGTGTTCACAGTTGAGGCATGAGTGTGTGCTGATGTGAGCAGTTGGAAATTGCGAGCATGGATGGAGGTGCATGTACGCGTTTTGCGCTTACTGCCTGCACTGCACATGCCTGCACTTCTCATGACAGACTTGCTGCTGCACTTTGAAAAATCAGCAACGTGTGTGTTCGTTTAAATTGTGTTCTTTGTTGGTTGAGTCTGCACGAGCAATTAGCCAATTGGTTTCATCCAACAACGAAGGTCAGTTCAGGACATGCAACCTCTATACATCTTGAAATTTGCATTGCTTCTTAAGTTCAAACACAGGCAAACGTGCATATACACACACACGCACATGCACACAACACACACACAAACACACACACACACACACATACACACACATACACACACATACAAACACACACACACACACGC
>Ga0307968_1005140_pt1 | contig 10509 bp, 9 predicted proteins | sample OrgLakmetagen650_FD_201834 | JGI IMG/M metagenome (GOLD analysis project Ga0307968, IMG submission 201834) | Saline water microbial communities from Organic Lake, Antarctica - #650 | ecosystem: Environmental > Aquatic > Non-marine Saline and Alkaline > Saline | place: Antarctica: Organic Lake... | reverse complement strand
GGAAAGTATTCAGGTAGAGAGTCAGGAAGGTAGCTGTTGGCACAGGCATGCGCATGCATGTCCTCGTACACTATTCCTGCAGCCTCGCATACATGCCTGTACGCAACACCTCTGCAATCTTTCGGCATGCGTGTGCAGAAAATGGCTGGTCGGGCTCTTTTGTTAACTGGCGCCCCGGGGACAGGAAAGACTGCGTTGGCTCTGGGCATTGCTCAAGAGCTTGGCACAAAGGTAAGGGTTCATTTCACATTTGGCATACAAGCTTTTAACTCTTTTTACAGGATGGTGTGGGGCACAGGGTGTGCCGTACCATTAACAAACACGAACGTGTCCTACACATTTGGCCAAAGCTTACACTCACAAAGAAAGTCCTCTTGCTGCCCTAACGCAGCTGCAGGCAACCTACCAGAAGTACCCATGTGCCCAAAGACTTTCCACATATACACACGCACACACATACACACGCGCACACACATTTTCACACGCACACACACACACACACACACACACGCAAACACACATGCTCATGCTCATGCTCTCATACAAACTTACACACACAGCAAGCACACACATATGCATCCTCAGGTACCTTTTTGCCCCATGGTCGGCTCTGAGGTGTACTCTAGTGAAATTAAAAAGACGGGTGTGCTTATGGAGAACTTTAGAAGAGCCATTGGTGAGTGGAAAGAGCAGTAGGCACCGTTCAAGCTTGCTAGGTGCCACACATACACACACACAACACACACACTTACACAAGCACGTACGCATGTGCACATGATAAGCATTCACAAGCATGGACACTTGTGACACATGCATGTATACACACACATGCACATACATACATACGCACGCACACACACACGCTCACACTCACACAATTGTTTGCGCGCGCTCACACACACGCACACACACACACACGTACACACACACGTACACACACACATGTACACACACACATGCACTCGTACAGGGCTACGTATCAAGGAGAACAAAGAGGTGTATGAGGGTGAAGTGACGGAGCTGACCCCAGAATATACAGAAGGCCAGGTGGGTGCGCTTTTATGTTCTTCATGCTGGAGTGTGCCTTGTATGTTCTTCATGCTGGAATTTGCGCTTGTGTGTTCTTCATGCTGGAATGTGCGCTTGTATGTTCTTCATGCTGGAATGTGCGCTTGTATGTTCTTCATGCTGGAATGTGCGCTTGTATGTTCTTTATGCTGGAGTGTGCGCTTGTATGTCCTTCATGCTGGAATGTGCGCTTGTATGTTCTTCATGCTGGAATGTGCGCTTGTATGTTCTTCATGCTGGAATGTGCGCTTGTATGTTCTTCATGCTGGAATGTGCGCTTGTATGTTCTTCATGCTGGAATGTGCGCTTGTATGTCCTTCATGCTGGAATGTGCACTTGTATGTTCTTCATGCTGGAATGTGCGCTTGTATGTCCTTCATGCTGGAATGTGCGCTTGTATGTTCTTTATGCTGGAGTGTGCGCTTGTATGTCCTTCATGCTGGAATGTGCGCTTGCACGTTCTTCATGCTGGAATGTACGCTTGTATGTTCTTCATGCTGGAATGTGCACTTGTATGTTTTTCATGCTGGAATGTGCGCTTGTACGTGCTTCATTCTGGAATGTGCGCTTGTATGTTCTTCATGCTGGAATGTGCGCTTGTATGTATGTTTTTCATGCTGAAATGTGCTGTGCAGTCTGGTGTGTAAGTGCTACATGATAATGATGAAAAATAGTGTAGGCTTATATGCTCCTGACCTCGCCACGATCGCCGTATTAAAAACAATCCTGACCTCGCCACTGAATGAAAGCTATTTCTAACCCATTGTGTGTGTGTTACTCAGGGGGCCAGGTAATTGTCTTGTATGTTTCTGACCTAGCCACAATCAGCCACAGGATTTAAGCTTAGGGTTGGCCAGAACCATGTAAATACGGTGTATGTACGGTATCTTTGGCAGGGAAATCGCCAAATATACGGTCGTATGCGGTGCATATACACGGTCTTGGCCAACCCTTTTAAAGCTATTTCTAACCTCATATATTACCTTTATTAATACACACAAATAAATAACGTTGGTTGGAATGTTGGTCTGCACGCACCGGCAGGGCGGCAGCTACGGCAAGGTGGTCAGCCACGTCATCATTGGGCTGAAGACCGTAAAAGGCGCGAAGCAGCTGAAGCTTGACCCCACCATTTACGACAGCTTGCAGAAAGAGAAGGTGAGGACGCGTTGACTGCGTAGAACACGCAAAACTGTTAAAATTTGAAGTGCACAGAGCAACTGAAGCTCGACCCCACCATTTACAACAGCTTGCAGAAAGACGATGCGCTGACTGGGTAGAACACGCAAAACCTAGAGGGTTAGGGTTAGGGTTAGGGTTAGGGTTACCTAACCTTAAGTTTGAAGGGCGCAGAGCAGCTGGAGCTTGACCCCACCATTGACGACGGCTTGCAGAAAGATAAAGTGAGGACGCGTTGACTGGGTAGTACACGCAAAACCTAGAGGGTTAGGGTTAGGGTTAGGGTTAGGGTTAGGGTTACCTAACCTTAAGTTTGAAGGGCGCAGAGCAGCTGAAGCTCGACCCCACCATTGACGACGGCTTGCAGAAAAATAAGGTGAGGACGCGTTGACTGGGTAGTACACGCAAAACCTAGAGGGTTAGGGTTAGGGTTAGGGTAAGGGTTACCTAACCTTAAGTTTGAAGGGCGCAGAGCAGCTGGAGCTCGACCCCACCATTGACGACAACTTGCAGAAAGATAAGGTGAGGACGCATTGACTGGGTAGTACACGCAAAACCTAGAGGGTTAGGGTTAGGGTTAGGGTTAGGGTTAGGGTTACCTAACCTTAAGTTTGAAGGGCGCAGAGCAGCTGGATCTCGACCCCACCATTGACGACAACTTGCAGAAAGAGAAGGCGTCAGCGGTGGGCTGTGGCTGTAGGCTGTAGGCTGTAGGCTGTAGGCTGTAGGCTGTAGGCCGTAGGCCGTAGGCTGTAGGCTCTAGGCTGTGGGCTGTGGCTTAGGCTGTAGGCTGTAGGCTGTAGGCTGTAGGCTGTAGGCCATAGGCTGTAGGTTGTAGGTTGTAGGCTGTAGGCTGTGGCTGTGGCTGTGGCTGTGGCTGTAGGCCGTAGGCCGTAGGCCGTAGGCCGTAGGCCGTAGGCTGTAGGCCGTAGGCTCTAGGCTGTAGGCTGTAGGCTGTAGGCTGTGGCTGCAGGCTGGTGGCTGGTGGCTGGTGGCTGTGGCTGGTGGCTGGTGGCTGGTAGCTGGTGGCTGTGGCTGTAGGCTGTAGGCTGTAGGCTCAGGCTCAGGCTCAGGCTGTGGCTGTAGGCTGAGGCTGTAGGCCGTAGGCCGTAGGCTGTGGGCTGTAGGCTGTAGGCTGTAGGCTGTGGCTGTAGGCTGTAGGCTGTAGGCTGTGGCTGTAGGCCGTAGGTTGTAGGCCGTAGGCTGTACGCTGTCCGACCAAGGTAGTGCACACAACGTAAAACTTGTGAAGCAGGGATGTGTCATACAGAGCTCAGGAATGTTTTTAATACGGTGAAATTGCGTACAATTAAAGGACTGGTATGATGAGGTCAGGGTTGGCCATAATTGTATATACACACTGTATACGGCCATTGTATGGTGGTTTCCCTGCTTAAAATACCGTATATGTATGTATACATGTATGGTTCCGGCCAACCCTATACAATATGCGGCGCTGACTCCCAATTTTCAAAGACAGCGTGTGTCGTACTTAATGCGCACGCACATTACGTGACTTGCATTCCACATGACAGGTGTCCCCAGGTGATGTGATTTACATTGAGGCCTCTTCCGGCGCAGTAAAACGAGTGGGGCGATGTGACGCGTATGCCACGGAGTTTGACTTGGAAGCGGAGGAGTACGTGCCCCTGCCAAAGGTGCGATTTTCGGATTCCATTTTTGGGGCGATGTGACACTATGCGGTGGAGTGACTTGGAAGTGGAGGAGTAGCTGCCCCTGCCAAAGGTGCGTTTTTTGGATTCCATTTTTGGGGAGTGCAAACGATGCGCATGCGGTGGAGTTTGACTTGGAAGCGGAGGAGTATGTATGTGCCACTTCCAAAGGCTTGCTTGCGCAATTGATCCTTGTGAATTTGCTACTTGAAACGCTGTATGATTGGGGAGTGAGCAAGCGAGGCGTTTACAGCAGGGTTTGACTCGGAAGGAAATTATGAAAAAGGACAAGTTTCATGCAGATCAAGTACTACCACATCATGACCAGAAATGAAATATGTGCAGGGCCGTAGAGGTCTGCTTGGAAGGGTTATAGGCATAGACAGGCATGTGACGTATAACAACACACATGCATACACATCCGTACATACACGCGCATGCACACACATACATACAAACATACACACACACACATATCAAACACAACACAGGGTGACACACGCACACACACATACACATCAATACAGGGTGACACAACACACAGGGTGACAGAACACAAACACACACACACACACACACACACACACACACACACACACACACACACACATCACACACAACACAGGGTGATGTGCACAAGAAGAAGGAGATTGTGCAGGATGTGACCCTTCATGATCTGGACTCTGCCAACGCCAAGCCCCAGGGCGGGCAGGACATCATGAGTGTGATGGGGCAGGTGTGTGTGTGTGCGTGTGTGTGTACACGTGTGTGTGTGGGTGTGTGGGTGTGTGGGTGTGTGTGTGTAAGTGGGTGAGTGTGTGTGTGAGTGTGCGCTTGTGTGTGAGTGTGTGGGTGGGTGTCTGCGCGTTTACTTGGTTGTGTGCAAGAAAGTGTAGTGGCAATGGTGCTAGAATTCAAAGGCGAGTGCCAGGGCATGCAAGTGTGCGTGTGTGTGTACACGTGTGTGTGTGTACTCGTGTGTGTGTTTTGTGTGTGCCGAACGAAAACCGACATCCTCTGCGAACCTGTGAGATCAAGCCTTTTGTGCTTCCTCTCTTCTACCCCCGCAGATGCTGAAGCCTAAGAAGACAGAGGTCACAGACAAGTTACGGCAGGAGATTAACAAGGTGGTCGACCGGTACATTGATCAAGGTGCGTTCTGTTTGAGCGTGAGTATGCTTATGTGTGTGTGTTTGGGTGTGTGTATGTGTATGTGAGTGTGTATTTGTATGAGCTCTGCCAAACATGAGCGTCCTTTTTGAAAAGTAGAACAGGCTGACATCCTGCTCCGTTACGTTAGGTGTGATGATTAGGTGTGATGATTAGGTGTGATGACTAGGTGTGATGATTAGGTGTGATGATTAGGTGTGATGACTAGGTGTGATGATTAGGTGTGATGATTAGGTGTGATGTTTAGGTGTGATGATTAGGTGAGCATGATTAGGTGTGATGACTAGGTGTGATGACTAGGTGTGATAATTAGGTGTGATGATTAGGTGTGATGATTAGGTGTGATGAATAGGTGTGATGATTAGGTGTGATGATTAGGTGTGATGTGCAGGTGTGCATAATTGTTGCACCGTGGGCACGTTGTGTTGACCTAAGTGTGTTTGACGTCGAAATGTCTGGAATAGACGTGGAATAGATTTGGAATAGACACGTGGAATAGACGTGTGGAATAGACGTGGAATAGATGTGGAATAGACGTGGAATAGATGTGGAATAGACGTGTGGAATAGACGTGTGGAATAGAAGTGGAAGGAATAGACGTGTGGACTAGACGTGGAATAGACGTGGAATAGACGTGGAATATAGACGTGGAATAGACGTGGAATAGACGTGGAGGAATAAACGTGGTATAAATGTGGAATAGATGTGGAATAGACGTGGAATAGATGTGGAATAGACGTGGAATAGACGTGGAAATGTGTAGAATGTATATCGTGCTCAGTGCCTATCCTTGTAATTACATTGGCCAAGTCACGATTGGTATGCAGCAACAAGTTTGTGGGTAGTGGGCTGCTGGCCAAAACAGCAGTTGGCCAAAAAAGGAACGTACACAATTATAATAGTCGTACACATACACACGTGCAAACTCATGCACGCATATACACACACACACGCTCAAATGCAACAGCACACACGTACACGCACACGCATACACACACACGCACGCACACATATATACATACACACATGTGCACACACACATGCATACATTCACACATGTGCACACACATACATGCGTACATACACACATGTGCACACACATACATACACACATGTGCACACACACACATGCATACATACACACATGTGCACACACATGTGCACACACATACACACATGCATACATACACACATGTTAACACGCATATTTACGCACACAACCTCTCAGGTGTCGCGGAGCTCGTGCCCGGAGTGCTATTTGTAGACGAAGTGCACATGCTGGACATAGAGTGCTTCACATATCTCAACCGCGCACTAGAAAGTGCGCTGGCCCCCATCGTCATTTTTGCCACGAACAGAGGACTGTGCACGGTGCGTTTGGTCGGCAGTGTGTTGTGCGTGTCTGCTGAAGTGTGCTGTGCGTGTCTGCTGAAGTGTGTTGTGCGTGTCTGCTGAAGTGTGCTGGCCCCCGTCGTCATCTTTGCCACAAACAGCTGGCTGTGCATGGTGCATTTCTTCCTCGGTAGACTGTCGTGCGTGTTTGGCATGCCTGCTGGAGAGCGTGCTGGCCCCCATTGTGTTTGTGTCACTTAGAGAGGGCTGTGCACGGTGCATTTGGTCAGCAGTGTGTTGTGCATGTCTGCTGAAAGTGTGCTGGCCCCCCTCGTCATCTTTGCCACAAACAGAGGGCTGTGCATAGTGCGTCCTGGGAGACAATGGTTGTGTCAAGTGCGTTGTAGGAGTGTGTCATGCACGTCTGTTGCGTCTGTTGGTCAGTGAGCAGGCTTTTGTTGCAATCTTTGCCTATAAGACTGAGGGCTGTGTATGGTCTGTGTGTGCATTCATGTCGGGAGTATGTTTTGTTGCAATCCTTTGTTGCAATCTCTGTCTAAGACTGAGGGCTGTGTATGGGCTGTGTGTGCATTATGTCAGGAGTATGTTATATTTTAAGTGTGCCGGAGGGTGAGCTGTCCTACTTCATGCACACACACACACACAACACACACGCACACGCACGCACGCACGCACACACACACACAAACACACACACATACATACGTACAATCATACAATTGTGCTTCATCTCTGTCAGCTTACACGCATTGTGCACAGCTCGCAGGGTTGTTCAGTTCGGGGTTCGGTCAAAAGTTCGGGCTCGCAAAGCTGTGTGTGTGTGCCAATACTTTCACGCACTTTAACGAACCTTAAAAATACTGTTTGCGAGTTATCAAAATTCCGGGTTATAAGACTTCCACGAACTTTATCGAGCCCTTGCAGCCAATACAACGAACTGCACAACCCTGACGGCTCGTAAAATTGGTCTGCGTCCTCTCACCCCTCATGGCCCCCAGTCCTTTTTCCGCGACATGCCATACGCTGTGTGCAGTTTGTTGCAGCCAAGGTCTTAGCTAGCAAATTCCCAAGTGGTGTAATAGAGGACACTTATAGATAACGTTTTTGTTCTGAAGCTGGTGTGGTTGGACCGCCAGGTCTACGCACACTTTTGGCTCACAAAGCTGTTCTGCATCCTCTAACCTTACGTAGGTCTAAGGCGCTGACATGGTCACCCTCGACAAGACATGCCATACACTGTGTGCATGGCTCACAAAGCTGTTCTGCATCCTCTAACCTCACGTAGGTCTGAGGCGCTGACTTGGTCACCCTCGACAAGACATGCCATACACTGTGTGCATGGCTCACAAAGCTGTTCTGCATCCTCTAACCTCACGTAGGTCTGAGGCGCTGACATGGTCACCCTCGACACGACATGCCATACACTGTGTGCATGGCTCGCAATGCTGGTCTGCATTCTCTTGCCCCACACAGGTCCAAGGCTCTGACATGGCCGCCCGCACTGAGCGCATGCTGATCAGTTTGTATGATGATTTACAAGAACGCTTTTATACTTCAGCTCGACCAGAGCCAAGACTGTGATATGGCCGTCTACAATGGGCTCTAGCTGAAGTGTGAGACACTCACAAATGTTGCGTTTACTGTGGTCCTCCGCAGATCCGAGGCACTGACATGGTCTCACCGCATGGACTACCTGTTGACTTGCTGAAGTGGCCCTCACAAATTTTGCGTGTACTGTGGTCCTCCGCAGATCCGAGGCACTGACATGGTCTCACCGCATGGACTACCTGTTGACTTGCTGGAGTGGCCCTCACAAATGTTGCGTTTACTGTGGTCCTCCGCAGATCCGAGGCACTGACATGGTCTCACCACACGGACTACCTGTTGACTTGCTGAAGTGGCCCTCACAAATGTTGCGTGTACTGTGGTCCTCCGCAGATCCGAGGCACTGACATGGTCTCACCGCATGGACTACCTGTTGACTTGCTGAAGTGGCCCTCACAAATGTTGCGTTTACTGTGGTCCTCCGCAGATCCGAGGCACTGACATGGTCTCACCACACGGACTACCTGTTGACTTGCTGGACCGTCTAGTCATCATCCGCACGCTCCCATACACGCCCCAAGAGATGGTGCAGATCTTGGCGCTGCGTGCACAGGTATTCATGTGTAATCATAAATTATGAATGCCCAAGTAAACAACCTTATGCTTTCGTTCACACTGCAAGAGATGGTTTGGATCTGAGCACTGCAGCATGAGTGGCGTGTCTGGTTTGGTGTAGTGGCGTTACATTTGCAAACAAAGACAAAACTGAAGCCTAGGGTAGGGCACAAACACATCACCCGAACTTCACTAATGCATGACATGAATATTTAAATGCTTTTTATATATAGGTCAGGCCTAGCAGTGTAGCCGAACTGATCGGTGCTAGTTACCTTTGGTAGCCGCTACTGCTAGATGCTTACAAGGCTGCGCAGCCAACAATGCTTGTTGCCAATACTGCTTGATGCTTACAAAGCTGCGCAGCCAACAATGCTCGATGCTTACAAGCCTGCGCAGCCAACAATGCTCGATGCTTACAACGCTGCGCAGCCAACAATGCTTGATGCTTACAAGGCTGCGCAGCCGACAGTGCTTGATGCTTACAAAGCTGCGCAGCCAACAATGCTCGATGCTTACAACGCTGCGCAGCCAACAATGCTTGATGCTTACAAGGCTGCGCAGCCAACGATGCTCGATGCTTACAACGCTGCGCAGCCAACAATGCTCGATGCTTACAACGCTGCGCAGCCAGTACTGCAAAAAGCGTTAGGCTAGAGCAGGACATCCAATGCCATGTATCACAACAATGAAGATTTACTGCAAATTACAATAAAAGTGCGCACAAACTCACACACACATACATACACTCACACACACATGCACACACACATGCACACACACGTAGGTGGAGAGCATCGGGATTGACGAGGAGTCGTTGGCGTTCCTAGGGGAAGTTGGAGAGCGGACCAGCCTTAGGCACGGAGTACAATTGCTGACTCCCTCAATGATGCTGGCACGCACCAATGGGTGAGTGCAGGTGGCAACTTGACTTCCTTAATTTATCCTGTGAGTGTCATGAAAGAAAAGAAAAACCACGCAGGCAGTGAAAACCACTCCCCACATCAATTAAGGAAAAGAAAGCCACTTTGGTGAGTGTCATGAAGTGTATGTGCTTGCTTGCTTGACTCCTACATACTCTGAAAGTAACGTTGTGACTGTGATTTTTACTCTTAGCCTGATTATGTAATGATACCACCATCATTCATTTGTTACGTCGTTACAGTATTGTGCTGCTAGGGTCTGTGTTGCATGCTACCTATAATCACTGCTGGAGGCAGTGTGCCAGCGATGTGATATAGCACAAATATGTAGGGTTGGCCAGAACCGTATATATACACCGTATATGACCGTATATTAGGTGATTTCGCTGCCAAAAATACCGTATATACACCGTATATATATGGTTTTGGCCAACCCTACAAATATGCAAGTAATGGGACGATTAATTGACTTCGGGGATGGGAAATAAAATAATAATTTTGCAAGTTTCCATACTTTTCAAATGCTGACCAGGCAGGAGGATGTCAGCAAAAGAGATTGATCGACATGATGGCTCTCTTGAAGCAAAATGCTTTGTACTTACCTGAGAATGTGTGTGTGTGCACCTTCAATCGCTGACGCAGGCGAGAGGAGATCAGCAGAGGAGATTTAGACGAGGTGGACTCCCTCTTCCACGATGCCAAATTTAGCGCACGACTGTTAGCAGAGCAGGCCGACAAGTACATCTCGTAGAACCAGAGTATCAATTCGTGGCCATGGCCACTTCGCCGTTCGGGAGCACCGTGACATTTTACTGGACCGCGGCGGTGTTGGTTCGTGTGATTTTTTTATTTTTTTTTTTGGTGGTGTTACAGCTACGGCCCCCAGCAGGGACCTGACAGACAACAAAAAAAAAGAGGAGGGAGGGCTCAAGCAGAGGAGAAAGCAAGAGGAAGCTGCTCAAGGAGACCCAGAACCAGGGAAA
>Ga0307968_1005139_pt1 | contig 10511 bp, 12 predicted proteins | sample OrgLakmetagen650_FD_201834 | JGI IMG/M metagenome (GOLD analysis project Ga0307968, IMG submission 201834) | Saline water microbial communities from Organic Lake, Antarctica - #650 | ecosystem: Environmental > Aquatic > Non-marine Saline and Alkaline > Saline | place: Antarctica: Organic Lake... | reverse complement strand
CTGTAAATATGCACATCATGGCACCAGTCAGCCTTGACACTGCTGTAAACATGCACATCATGGCACCAGTCAGCCTAGACACTGCTGTAAAAATGCACACAAGGGCACCAGTCAGCCTAGACACTGCTGTAAACATGCACATCATGGCACCAGTCAGCCTAGACACTGCTGTAAACATGCACATCATGGCGCCAGTCAGCCTAGACACTGCTGTAAACATGCACATCATGGCACCAGTCAGCCTAGACACTGCTGTAAAAATGCACATCATGGCACCAGTCAGCCTAGACACTGCTGTAAACATGCACATCATGGCACCAGTCAGCCTAGACACTGCTGTAAAAATGCACATCATGGCACCAGTCAGCCTAGACACTGCTGTAAAAATGCACATCATGGCGCCAGTCAGCCTAGATACTGCTGTAAACATGCACATCATGGCACCAGTCAGCCTAGACACTGCTGTAAACATGCACATCATGGCACCAGTCAGCCTAGACACTGCTGTAAATATGCACATCATGGCACCAGTCAGCCTTGACACTGCTGTAAACATGCACATCATGGCACCAGTCAGCCTAGACACTGCTGTAAAAATGCACATCATGGCACCAGTCAGCCTAGACACTGCTGTAAACATGCACATCATGGCACCAGTCAGCCTAGACACTGCTGTAAAAATGCACATCATGGCACCAGTCAGCCTAGACACTGCTGTAAATATGCACATCATGGCACCAGTCAGCCTAGACACTGCTGTAACAATGCACACAAGGACACCAGACACCAGTCAGGCAGCTAGAGAGTAGTGACAAATGTAAACACAGACACTCAACTCACCTTGCCCGCAGCAAATTTCACACTGGCCTCAGCATTGGGCTCTGGCCCCATCTCAGCTATGGCATCTGCAGATTGCTGCGCTGCCTCCGCTGCCTCCGCCTCCTCATCATGGTACAGCGCCTCAGCCTGTCAAATGTGTATAAGTGAGTTTGTGTGTTCGTGGGCGTGTGTGTGCGTGCGTGTGTGTGAGTGTGTGTGAGTGTGTGTGTGAGTGTGTGTGCGAGTGTGTGTATGAGAGAGAAAGAGAGAGAGAGAGAGAGTATTTCTTCACATTTTAGTGCCTTGGCATGCCAGACGCCTTTCCATTCAGACCTCCTGATGTGTAGCAGCTTTCAAACTGCCTGGAATACCCACGCGTTGACAGATTTCGACACACTATGAAGCAAATTATAAAACAGGAAGCAGGAGGGAGGCACCTCCAAGCTTGTACAACTCGTTTGCGAGAGATGGGCAGCCCCCCTTGCTGACACAGGGCATTATACCACCATCCTAGAAGAGAGAATGTTTGCACTGTGCCGTGATGTATCAAAAATATTTTGTGGCTTGTGCTGTTCTGTAAGCTTCGACATTGCCCTCGTACACAAGCGTAATTAAGCAGTAGACCTGCAGCTGCAGGGTGTTATTGTGTAAAGCTCAAGTAACTAAAAGGAGACACACACACTCACACACACACACAGACACACACACACATGACGAGTATATACCTGTGGGGGTACGAAGAAGGGGAGCACCTTCTCTTGCTCTGTCTCAAACTTGCGGCACAGCTCACTGAGCTTCAGCACATTCTCTGCCCTGTGCGCTCAAAGCACGAACAACACAGGCGATGGATGGTGTTTGTCGCTGGAGGTCAAGGATATAAGCATATAGAGTTGCTTCAAAGCTGGAGCCGACATTTGACGACATTTGACGACATTTGAGAGGAGCACAAGTAGACCATGTGTGTTTTGACCACTGGGGTGTGTGTGAGCAAAGCAATACACAGTACTTTGGAAATGGTGGGGCTCACGAGTTTGACAAAGTAATGCTTGCCTTGCTGCTAGAGTGCTTCCAGCCAAAACAGGAAATGCGTGAAGGTGCACGACCTAAAGTGATTGGCCCCCTCTTATAGGTGGTTGGGTTGGCCAAAACCATTTTGCTGTAATCGCTTTAATCGCTGCTGTATCGCAACACATCGCACTGTATCGCAACACATCACACTATATCGCAACACATCGCACTGTATCGCAACACATCACACCATATCGAAACACATCACACTGTATCGCAACACATCACACTGTATCGCAACACATCACACTGTATCGCAACGCCTCAAACTGCATCGTAACACATCGCACTGTATTGCAACACATCAATATGAGCTGTTCCTGTGGGGGTCCCGAAGGGCTTGCCCGGGATAGGGCGTTGTTACTGTATCGCAACACATCACGCTGTATCGCAACACATCAAAATGAGCTGTCCCTGTGCCCAGCACTTTCAAGCTAGTCTCTCAGTAAGAGACCTGCACGCCAGAATCTAGAACCCAAGTTATGTGCTTAACATGGCCAGAGAAACGTTGCAGCACCCTGAAAAAATAAACAAAAGCAGTTCCAGGAGACCCTGAATGAATGAATGAACAGAAGCAGTTCCAGGAGACCCTGAATGAATGAATGAACAGAAGCAGTTCCAGGAGACCCTGAATGAATGAATAAATAAAAGCAGTTCTAGGAGACCCTGAATAAATAAATAAACAAAAGTAGTTCCAGGAGACCCTGAAACACTTCAGAGGCTGTTCTGGTCCTCCCTTAATAATTTCATTACACAATGTACTTCCCTGGCCAGAACCCGATTTCTGTGCCAAACTCTGTATGGCTGGCTTCTTCCATTTAACAGACCAGCAAACCAGATCATTGACCGGCAAACTAAACCAAAGCACTGCAAGTGCTGCACGGGGAGGGGGCTCTTCTAGAGCAGCTCTGCCTAGCAACGTGATCATGAGCTTACAATAACATACACACACACATACACACACACAGTCACACACACACACACACACACACACACACACACACACACACACACACACACACACACACACACACACTCACAGTGAGCGCCGCTTGTTGAGCTCTTCTAAAGTGGCATTGCTGCTCAGGGTCAGGGTCTTGAGGCGGTTGCCCTGGGCGGACCTGTCAGACAATGGTATGAATGATACCAAAAGTGAGATTGAATAAATATGAATGATAACAATAGTGAGATTGAATCATGGTATGGTAATAATATGAATAATACCAATAGTGAGATTGAATAATGGTATGGTAATAATATGAATAATACCAATAGTGAGATTGGATAAATATGGTAATAATATGAATGATACCAATAGTGAGATTAAATAATGGTATGGTAATTATATGAATGATAGCACAAGTGAGATTGAATTCGAATCAATGAACCGTGCTGCTTGCGTGTTAATAACAAGCATAAAGTATTTGTTTGCTTCCCTGCGAGTTGTACACACAACAGTCATCAATAACCTAGGAAAATCATGGGAAAATCACAGAGCCAGAGCTTAACATAACTAATTTTTCATAAGGTGATAGTGCAACCTTTTGTGAGCTTTTTTGAGCCATATCAAATATCCTGAGCACTTTTCTCTATCGCAAGTATGACGTTTGTGAGTTTTTTAATACCAAACTTTTTGTTCCTGAGCAAGTTTCCATCGCAAATGTGACCTGAAAAGCCTTTGATGCAAGGTCTGAGCTCGAAGGTGACAGCCTTCACCAAAAGATGAGGCTTACACACATTCTTACACACACGTTAACACACACACACGCACACACACACACACACACACACATACACACACACACACACACACACACACACACAAGTGAAAACATTCTAGGTGCATTACTTTTAAAATTCATGTGGTCCCATCAGCGAATCCATCTTACTACAACGCCCTATCCCGGGCAAGCATACAGGCATTCAATTACACACACCTGAAGTTGTCCATATTGGACTTCAAGTGGCTGTAGTGGCGACTCATGATCTCCTTCTCGCTACGCAGCGCTCTGTTCCGGTCTTCCCACTCCCGTGAGTTGGTGGAAATCTTGGTGCGCCAGTGTGTGAGGGCTTCTTGTAACTTAACCAGCTTGCGCATGCGCTTCTCAATCACACGGGCAGCCTACATGTGTGTGTATGCATGTATGTGTGTTGTTTTGTGCTTGTGTGTTTGCGCGCGCGCTCGTGTGTGTGGACATTTAATAGTAAAGGTAAGGCACCTGAACACAGGAATGGCCTGTGTGGGGCAGGTTCCAAAGTGGCAGGAAATTAGAAGGCCTGGTACTTAACAGTAAGAAAATGAGCGCAAGGCAGGATTTGGGATGAGAGAGCACAAATAGAAAGACAGCCTGGAATAGTAGGGTCAGAGAACAAAATGGTAGGATACAAACAGGGCAGGGTACAGTAAGGGAGAGCAATGGGGTAGTAAGTTACCCAATGACGTAAAGTGGACGACGACTGCTGTGCCGGTGTGGAATGCTGTGCTGTGCTGTGCTGTGGAATGCTGGAGCGTGGAAAGCTGTGGAATGAAATGCTGTGGAACGGAATGGATGCTATGCGTGCTGGTGTAGACTGCCGCTGTGCATATTGGTGTGGGTTTCACTGACTGCGCGATTGTTATCTTGCTTTTGCCTTATAGGGTGCCAAGGTAAGCAGGCCATGCACAGTTGATCAATTACATGCTTCTGGCCAACCCTACATCATACGCATAGACGCACAGTAATGCTATCAGCTGCAATATTAGCTTAATGACGTTTACCCACATGCACTGTCATGACACTGTTTATACACACACATGCGCACACACGCACGCACGCATGTACACATACACTCACACGCACACACGTGAACACACACACCTGTGCATCATTCCTGGTGAGGTGCTTGAAGGCTTGTGTCCGGTGCTCCGTGCTTTCCAGGTATGCCCTGCATATACACAAGAGACCTTATTCCTTGTTTCATCATCACAACTGTAACTTACACCCTCTCATGTGCTCCGTGCTTTCCAGGGCTAGCCCTGCATGTACACAACAGACCTTCTTCCTTGTTTCATCATCACAACTGATCACAACTGTAACTTACACCCTCTCATGTGCTCCGTGCTTTCCAGGGCTAGCCCTGCATGTACACAAGCGACCTTATTCCTTGTTTCGTCATCACAACTGTAATTCACGCTCTCTTGTGCTTGTTCAATGGCGTCGCTTCAGCTCCTCTTTGATGCCTCCAAACGCTCAGCAGAAACTTGAGCACAGCTTCAAGAACACTGCTCGCTTATGCACCCACGCATGCACGCACACGTACACACACACACACACACACACGCACACATGCACACATGCGCACAAAAATCGAAAGAGATTACAAAGCACACGTCCCCAGGGTGTCACTCAACCTCCCCTGAGTAATGCCTATTCATTTGCATTTTTAGCACAAAGGAATTAGGACAACAGCGATGGAAAAACCCACCCACAAATGCATTCATAAACCATACTCAGAGTGTCACATTTCCTTACCTGTGCGCTTGCTCAAAGTGCCGCTCAAGCTCCTCTATGATGCCTTCCAACTGAATCTTGAGCACGTTGTAATCTTCGCTGTTCCGGTTCTTGATCTCCTCCCGCTGAGCTTCAAAGTCCTGTCAGAAAAGAAGGGGTGGCGCAGGAATTGAGTGCAGGTGAACAGGGTTAAATTGCTTGCAAAAGGGGGAAGGAAGACAAGCGAACAAGTCCTGTCAGAGAAGGAGGAGTGGTGCAGGATTTGAGTGCAGGTGACCAGGGTTGGACAGTTCAGCAAAGGGGAGCAGATGGGATATGGGGGAAAGAAGAAGTGCGAACAAGTCCTGTCAGAGAAGGAGGGGTGGTGCAGGAGTTGAGTGCAGGTGAGCAGGGTTGGACAGCTCAGCAGAGGGGGGAAGGAAGAAGAGTGGACGGATTACTGTACAGTGTGCAGTTTTTGTAGTGTCCTGAGCAAGCAAGCCCTCCAGCTCACACAAATTCGAAGTGCATGTGTGCAGCCATATACTTTTAGATCCTGTGCCAGGAATACCAATTGTACGCTGTCTTGTTCCACCCTGTATGTGTGTCACACTTGGAGTCGGCCAAAACCATACATACATACGTATATACGGTGCATACACGATGCTTAAAGCAGGGAAATCACCATACTACGCTCGTATACGGTGCACATATACGGTTCTGTCCAACCCTAGTTACAATCTCAAGCAACTCTTAAGCAACCCTTGCTTGCCCAGATTCAGACCACACCACATTTGTCATAAACTACGACTTGCAATACTTTGCACGTACATACGCCGTGAAAACGTCAAACTCGTCCATGCAACGTGCACGGCCTTCAAAACCTTGCAGCCTGCCTCAGCTGTATCGCGGGCTCCTGCTCCACTGCAGCCATCATGTCATTCGTGCCCCCCTGCCAGCACAAGCTTCAGGCAATTCCATCCATACACTGCAAGCTCGCAGCCTCTTTGTACCTGTCTCAGCTCGTTCTCAGCGTCCGCAAACTCTTGCTCCATCGCAGCTATCATGTCTGTCATGTCCTTCCGCTGTCGCACGTGCGAGTTGACGATCTCTGTGCGCTCCACATCAAACTCCTCCTGCATGTTCATTAAGCAAACACAATCACACTCAACATGTCAGTCATGTCCAGCCTCTGCCATGCACGCATGCTCATGATCTCTGTCTGCTCTACACCAAAGCCTTGCACCGTATTCAGTGAGCAGCCACACACATGCGTGTGTGCACTTTTGACGTGGTGTCCTTGTGTGTGTATGTGTGTGTGTGTGTGTTTGTGTGTGTGTGTGTGTGTGTTTGACGTGGTGTTTTTGTGCGTGGCGTCCTTGTGTACTGTGCCTTCATTATAATGGTGGACGTTGGCAGACATCATCTGATAGATTAGTCCCCACATTCAAAATAAAGCACACTTCAGACACCCTGTTGCCTTCAGTATTACTCTGGACCTAAAGCCTCTATGCTGTGCCGGTGGTTGGTGGTGATGTCTGGAAGTAAGACACATCCGCAAATTACCTCCAAGGCCCTGAGATCCAAAGCAAACTCTGCCTCCAAGGCCTTCATGCGTTGGTACTGCAAATCGCTCAAACTCTCCACCACCAGCATGTGAGCTCGCACAGCCATGCCGTACTGCTCCTCTGCCTCCTCCAGGTCTCGATCCAGCATCTATGTGTGTGTGTGTGCGTGTGTGTGTGTGTGTGTGTGTGCGTGTGTGTGTGTGTGTGTGCGCGCGCGTGTGTGTGTGTGTGTGTGTGTGTGTATGTGTGTGTGTGTGCGTGTGTGTGCGTGTGTGTGTGTGTGTGTGTGTTGTGTCATGTTTTGTGTGTGTGCTTGTGCGTGTCTGAATATATTTCAATAACCTCTATATCTTGGAATGGATCAAATAAAGGGAGCTGTACTGAAGCCATGCTCAAGCTAACATATTTACTGCGGCCAACGCCTTCTTACAAAATGTGAATTGGAACAGGAGGGCTTGCATTGCAGCCTTGAGGGCCTCCATTCCACAGTACGTGCAATCCCAGTGTAAGGACCTGGACGTCCTTCTTTTTCCAATGCCCCCTCTTATTACAACTAAGAAGAAACAACCTGGGACCCCTCTTATTTAATATATCTAAAAAACAACCTGGGCTTCCTCTTTTTACATCTAAGAAACAACTTGGCCGAAGGCCGTCCTGACCGTTATTAACTCCACACCCGCGCCCTTGCTCACATCGCTTTAACATCACGTTTTTCCTTGTTCTTTCGACACAGTCACGGTCACATCACGCCCCTTGCTCACATCACGTCAACATCATGTTTTCTCACATCACCTCAACATCACGTTGCTCACACCACTTTAACATCACGTTTTTCCTTACTCTTTTGACACAGTCACGTTGTCATCACGTCCCTTGCTCACATCACGTCAACATCATGTTTTCTCACATCACCTCAACATCACGTTGCTCACATCGCTTTAACATCACGTTTTTCCTTGTTCCTTCGACACAGTCACATTGCTCACATTTGCTTATAGGTAGGGTTGGCCAGAACCATATATATACGGTGTACATACGGTATTTTTGGCTTGGAAATCACCAAATATACTGTGTATATATACGTATTTATACGGCCAACCCTACTTATAGGTGTTACGATAACATCACGTTTGCTCACATCACGTTGGCATCACGTTTTTCCTTGTTGTTTCGACACAGTTATGAGGTTTAGTACTGTAGGTACGCGCACTTGCTGACCTGCTTGTTCGATGCTTTTGCTGGGGCATTCCTTACGGGTTGAGCAGCCATGCCAGGCTGCAGACCTTTGTGCTCTAAATTGAACTCAACGCGTCATTGCTGCATACTGAAGGCTCAATGCTCACGACCCCCCCACTTTGCCCCTGCGCTGACTTTTTTTTATCTCCAACTCTCTCATGCGCACTTTCCTTGGACCCCCTCATCCCTAACCAGAGCCATGGCATCCCTACATCCTTTTGTCCTTCCTCTGCCTCACCAGAGCCGTGGAATTCCCACATCCTTTATCCTCTTCTGCCTCACCAGGGCCAAGGCTTTCCCACATTATCTGGCCCTTTTTCTGTCTTACCAGAGCCGTGGCATCCTACATCCCTGCATCAAGTGCTGCGGCATCCCTACATGTCTGAATCCTTACATCCCTACATGCCTGCACCCCAGTCGCTGCACTCACCTGTACGATGGCATCCCTACATTCCTGCGTCCCTTTCCTTCCCTAGCCAGGCTGTGGCATCCCTACATTCCAGCATCCCTGCATCCCTGCACCCCAGTCGCTGCACTCACCTGTATGATGGCATCCCTACATTCCTGCGTCCCTTTCCTTCCCTAGCCAGGCTGTGGCATCCCTACATTCCAGCATCCCTGCATCCCTGCACCCCAGTCGCTGCACTCACCTGAACAATGGCATCCTTCCGATCAACCTCTCGTTCATGGTTCTGGCTCAAAATCTCAATGTCACGGCGTAGCTCCTCGACCTGGATGTGTGTGTATGTGTGTGCATATATGTGTATGTTTGTGTGTGTGTGTGTGTGTGTGTGTGTGTATGTATATATATATATATATATGTTTATATGTGTGTGTATGTGGTATGTGGTATGTGTGTATATATGTGTGTATGTGTGTGTGTGTGTGTACGTTTGCGTGTGTTTGTGTGTGTATGTATGCATTTGTGAACGTGTGTACGTGTGTTTATGTGTGTGTGTATGTATGCATTTGTGAACGTGTGTGTACGTGTGTTTGTGTGTGTTTATGTGTGTGTACTTGTGGGTACACACATGCGTGTCGAGTACAGCACAGCCGATGATCTTTGCCAACAAGGGTGGATCAAGATTTTAAACATCCTCACATCAATAACGGGCACCCCTACCTTGGCTCTGTTGCCATAATAGGTGAATCAAGATTTCAAACATCCTCACATCAATAACGGGCACCCCTACCTTGGCTCTGTTGCCATAAAAGGTGGATCAAGATTTCAAACATCCTCACATCAATAACGGGCACCCCTACCTTGGCTCTGTTGCCAAAAAAGGTATATCAATATTCTAACATCCTCACATCAATAACGGGCACCCCTACCTTGGCCATTCGCATGATCTTGCGCCATTGATTGTGGATCTTAATGCCGTTCAGGTGCGCGTATCGCTGCTCACGAATCCCTCGCTCCCGCAATTCCATGCGCACAAGCTCCTGTGTGTGTACATGTGTGTGCGTGTGAGTGTGTGTGTGCGTGTGAGTGTGTGTTAATGTGTGTATATACTTGTGTATGTATGCGTGTGTGCGCATGTGTGTGTAAATGTTTGTATGTATGTTTTGCGTGAGTATACGCGTTTTAGTTGTGTGTGTGTGTCTTCACCTGCTGTCTAGTCTCTTTTTCATCAGCTTGAAGAGACTCCATCTCCAGCCGCACTTTCCGCTCCGCGTCCGTCTCATTCTCACGGGCCTGAACAGCAATGAAAGTGATACACACATACATCAGGGAAGGGAATTCTAAGGAAGGTTGAGGAACATGGCAAGTGCGGGTTTGTGGAAGTGCACAAAAGAGTGGCAAGCCTATATAGTTTGACTATAGATGTCGGTAGTTGCAGGAAAGAGAACGTGTAATATATTTGTATGGTTGCTCATGCACTCCTGCTGACTCAGCGTGTGTCCGTCCGTAAGTGAAAGTAGTCAACACGATTGCATTCTTGCGTGCTTGTGTGTATGAGTGTGTTGTGCGTGCGTTGGTGCGATTTTGTTGTGTCTGTGTACCTATTTGTACGCGTATGTATGTTTGTGTATGTATTTGTGTACGTCATGTGTGTGTGTGTGTGTGTGTGTAGGTGCGTGTGTGTGCATCTGCATGTGTGGGTATTTGTGTGTTTGGGTGTATGAGCGTGCGCGGGTACATGCGTACGAGTTTTAGTGCGTGTGCATGTGTGTAAGCATACGTGCGTGCGTGAAAAAGTGTGTTTCTACATGTCTGAGTGTGTGAGATTATTTAAGTGCGTGTTTATGCGTACGTGTAGGTGAGTGCATACGAAAATGTGTGTTTGTTTGTGTGTGTGTGTGTGTGTGTGTGTGAGTGTGATAGTGTGTGATAGTGTGTGGGTGTGTC
>Ga0307968_1005137_pt1:2500-10513 | contig 10513 bp, 8 predicted proteins | sample OrgLakmetagen650_FD_201834 | JGI IMG/M metagenome (GOLD analysis project Ga0307968, IMG submission 201834) | Saline water microbial communities from Organic Lake, Antarctica - #650 | ecosystem: Environmental > Aquatic > Non-marine Saline and Alkaline > Saline | place: Antarctica... | reverse complement strand
TGAGAAGCATGTGCTTTTCTTTTGCAAGTGTGCTGAAGTGTGCGAGCTGCGCATGAGATACAGAGACCTTTTTGAAAGAATGTTTAAGACTCTGCGTGTGTTTGCTCCTTCAAGCTCTGAATTTATATTTTTCTTAACTTGTCATCACAGTATTACTGATTTTGAGATCAATGCATTTCTGAATCAAGACTCATACAGACTCCTCAAGTTTGTGTCAGATTTAGTTTCAAATTTCGACACTGGTTGATTTTGTTTCACCAGCCAATTGCCATCAGCCAGAGACTCGGGCTGTAGGCCATCCTTGTAACCCCTTGTAACCCCTTGAGGAAGGTGACTGAGCCGTGTCTGGGTCTCTGTCATGAATGGTTGGACTGGAGTTTCAAGATTCCAAGATAACACTAGCTGCGCACTTGTTTTGAGCCCTGCGAACGACAGTGTCTTGATATCAATATTATAAATATAATCAAATAATTGACTCTCGCAGGAGTCCATTGAGAGCAGCTCTGGAAGGTCAAGGCACAACGCAACTTCCTTGGAAGGTGTACTGCGCCATCAGCCTAGCAGTCGCACTGTTTGACTGATGGCTTTAATTGTAACCTCAGTACTGCACCATCCCTACTTTGGGCACAGCTCTTCCACAGCTTCCACTGTGGCTTCCAAACGAGACAGCGCAGTGTACTCTGCCACAACATCAGGCAAAGGAGGGGCGGCTCCCAAGGGCAGCGCAGACGCTTGGGCTGGTGACATATTTGCTGGATGACACGTGACAGCTGGAGCGGATAGGGCAGGTGGACGAGTAGCTGTAGAGGCAGTGGGATTGACGGCTGAGACTGAAGCAGGCACAGCAGCAGCAACAGGTGGACGAGTAGCCGTAGAGGCAGTGGAACTGGCGGCTGAGACTAAAGCAGGCACAGCAGCAGCAGCAGCAGCAGCAGCAGCAGCAGCAGGAGCAGCAGCAGCAGGAGCAGGGCAAGGAGGGTGGTGCGTGTCAGGCAAGGGAGGCGAGGCCGCCTCCTGCACTACTTCTTGCTGCTGTCTACATTGCTCTCGCTGCCCCCCTTTGCCACTCTGCTGCTGCTGCTGCTGCTGCTGCTGCTCTTCCTCCTCCTCTCCCACCCCCTCTTGTACTCCGTAAGCGTCCTGCGGGTCTTCTGTGGCGAGCCCTGCTTCTTCACAAAGCTCTTTTAGCCGTGTGTGAATCCACACAGACAGGGGCACAAGCACCTCCTGCCGCAATAGGTACAAGCACCGCAAGCTCTGCTGTGAGATCTGCAGCGAGCTCTGCTGCATGTGTGCTGCCCCGGCCAGGCTCTGCTGGATCTCTCCTGTGCTGCCACCCTGTGCTGTGCTGTGCAAAGGTGAGGTGTGTGTACCTGCACCACGCAGACCGATGAGACGCACCACACTGAGCGCGGAGGCGCACAGGTCGGCATGAGCAGGCACAGGCGCACGCACACACAGGCGTGGCTGTGCGTTTTGTGCGTCCGCTGCTGCTGCTGCTGTTTGTGCCACTGTGCTGACAGGTGGAGTGTGGTCTTGTGGTGGTTGGGAGCCACAGCACTGCAGGGATTGACACAGCAGCTGGCAAGCCAGCTGTAAAGGCCAGGGAAAGGTGAGCAGCTGAGAGTGACCCACACTCCCACTAGGCAGAATCTCGGTTGCTGCTGCTGCTCCTGCTGCTGCTGCTGGCATACGTGGTCCTGCTGCTTCTGCGCCCACCTCTGTCGCTACAACACTCGCTTCTGTATCTGCCCTGGCCGCAGCTGCTGCGTTTGCTTGTGTGTCTGCACCTGCAGCAGCTGCAGCCACGTCCTTGCGCAGTCGTTGTAGCAGCAAGGCCGCCACTTCAGGGGAAACGGGCAACGAGGGGGGAGGGGGGAGGAGAGGTACAGAATAAGGTAGCTGAGGGGGGTGTTCAGGGATGGGGTGGTGCCCATGGGTGGGTTGGTGCATGGACTGCTGGCAGAGATGGGAGGGGTGTATTGCTTGCGCGTTTGGTTGAGAGTAGATTGAGCTTGTTAGGGTGGGGCTGGATTGGGTTTGTGTCTTGGTTTGGTTGCTGGGTGTGGTTTTGGCGGGTGCGGATGGGTGAAGGTGGGTTGGGGGTAGCTTGTGTGGCTGGAGCAGGTGCAGAAGCATGGCACAGCGCACGGGGAGGGGGAGTGTGTTGAGGACGGCATGAAGGGTCCTGCATAATTTGGCAGGGGTGAGGGAAGAAAGGGGCCGGTGAGGGTGGATCTGGCAGGAGGTGTATGCAGGAAGGAGCATATTGAGGACGATAGGAAGGGTTTTGAGAGGAAGAAAAGGGGTAGAGGAAGGAAAAGGGGCAGAGTAAGGAAAAGGGGTAGAGTAAGGACTTTTCAGGGTAATGTGAAAAGGGTCAGGGATCAGCACATAAAGGGGCACGGTGAAGGTGGGTGTGGCAGAAGGGGCATGCAGGAGCATGCGTGTTTAGGGTATGCCAATGGTGTTGATGGACAGGGAGGCAAAGGGAGAGCAGGGGCTCACAGTGCACGGCAGTCAGGCACGGAAAAAGAAATAATTGAGGGGGAAATACAGAAATACCATGGAACAAAAAATGCAATCTGCCCAAACAGTGAGATCGCTTGCCCCATCAATCTCTGGAAAAAAGCTACTTCATTACGGATGCTATATTAAATAAGAGGAAGCGTCAGCAGGGATCGCAAGGCCTAAAGGAAGGCGGAGGGTGTAGTCTGCCCTTTCCGGGATGTTGATAGAAGACTTTTAGGGTTGGCCAGAACCGTATATATACACCGTATATGACCGTATATACATAGGGTTGGCCAGAACCGTATATATACACCGTATATGACCGTATATACATAGGGTTGGCCAGAACCGAATATATACACCGTATATGACCGTATATATGGTGAATTCCCTGCCAAAAATACCGTATACACACCGTATATATATATGGTTCTGGCCAACCCTAGAGACTTAGGCTAAAAGATGGAGGCCAGCAGAGGGTCTTGGTATGGTGAATGGGAGGGTCTTGTTATGATGAATGGGAGGGTCTTGTTATTATGAATGGGAGGGTCTTGTTATGATGAATGGGAGGGTCTTGTTATTATGAATGGGAGGATCTTGTTATTATGAATGGGAGGGTCTTGTTATTATGAATGGGAGGGTCTTGTTAGTACGAATGGGAGGGTCTTGTTATTATGAATGGGGTGGTCTTGTAATGATGAATGGGAGGGTCTTGTTATTATGAATGGGAGGGTCTTGTTATTATGAATGGGAGGGTCTTGTTATGATGAATGAGAGGGTCTTGTTATTATGAATGGGAGGGTCTTGTTAAGATGAATGGGTCTTGTTACTATGAGGTCTTGTTATGAAGAATGGGTCTTGTTATGATGGAGGTTAGCAGAGGGTCTTGTTATGAGCAAAAAAACAGTGACAGGCTGTAGTCACTTGTTGTAGCAAGACCAAACACCAGACTTGTTATGAACAAAAAAACAGTGGCAGGCTGTAATCACTAGTAGTAGCAAGACCAAACACCAGACTTAATATGAAAATAAAAACAGTGGCAGGCTGTAATCACTAGTAGCAGCAAGACCAATCACCAGACTTGCTATGAATAAAAAACAGTGGCAGGCTGTAATCACTAGTAGTAGCAAGACCAATCACCAGACTTGTTATGAACAAAAAATCAGTGACAGGCTGTAATCACTAGTAGTAGCAAGACCAATCACCAGACTTGTTGGTCGGCCTGTCAGCAAAATAGCAACTCAGCGGCACAAGACACAAGGAATTGAAGAAAATGTTAGCGACAATGCACCATATTCGAACACATACGGGCATGGGCATGTAGTGCGTCATCAGTGCCGTTGGCAGAATCTACGCGTAGCTAATAGGAATTGTACGTGTCGTTAATAGGATTTCTACGTGTCTCTAATAGGATTTGTACGTGTCTTAAAGAATTTTTACGTGTCTCTAATAGGATATGTGTGTCTCTGATAGGATTTGTGCGTGTCTCTGATAGGTTTTTACGAGTCTCTAATATAATTTGTACGTGTCTCTAATATGGTTTGTATGTGTCTCAAATAGGATTTGTACGTGTCTCTAATAGGATTTGAACGTGTCTCTAATAGGATTTGAACGTGTCTCTGATAGGTGTCATGCGTGTCCCTGATAGGTTTTGTACGTGTGTCAATAAGGAGCAGACTAATGGTGCTCCTGTTAAACTGACATCATGTACTGCAAAGGTGTCATTTTAATAGGAGCAGTAGAAACAGGAGTAACGCCTCTTTACCTAAGCGCATGGAAACACATAGGGTTGGCCAGAACCGTATATATGCACCGTATATGACCGTATATTGTGTGATTTTCCTGTTAAAAATACCGTATTTACACCGTATATATATGGTTCTGGCCAACCCTAGAAACACAGCATATCATCAGACCTGTTTCCTGTACAGCTGCACATGGGCCACATGAAAGGTTGGCTACAACCATATAGATAAGGTGTAATATAGGGTTGACCAGAACCATATATACGGTTTACGTACGATTTCTTTGGCAGGGAAATCACCAAATATACGGTCATATCCGGTGCATGTATACGGTTCTGGCCGACTCTATGTATAAACGGTAATTTTGGCAGGGAAATCACCAAATATACAGTCATATACGGTGGTTAAGTACGGCTCTGACCAAGCCTAGCCACATAAGTAGGAGCGGCAATGACATATGAATAGGAGCGGCATCCATAAACATAGGAGCGGCAAAAACATATGAATAAGAGCGGCAAACACATACATAAACACCATTCCCACCTGTGCGCGTGGCTGCGCAGCGAGTCATCAGGGCTGCTTGCAACACAGCTGCACACCGCACGTAGAGGAAGCACCACACTGTACACCGCTCTCAAATCTCTCTCCTGCGAGCACACATGCATTCAGAGTTCACAGATAACGCCGTCAGTCAAAACGTGCGACTGCTAGGCTGTGTGCACACACATGCATTCAGGAATTAGGCATGCGATCCCACTAATCTCACACATCCTTTGCGCCACCAGAGAGTGCGTCACAGGTCTTGGAAGAAAGTGAGAAATGAGGAGAGGGTAGCTGGGCAGTGAGAAAATGGAGATCAGAAATACCACCGGCACGTCATTTCAACACGTTGCATGCACGAGTGAGCGCAAGAAACTGTGATCAAAACATTGCATGTTGTAACACAATGCATGCACATGTTAGCAATTGTATTCGAAACATTGCATGCTATAACACATTGCATGAACATGTGAGCGCAAGCAATTGTGATCAAAACATTGCATGTTGTAACACATTGCATGCACGAGTGAGCGCAAGCATTTTTAATCAAAACAGTGACGAGCCATGAATCATGGCACGGTAGATCTCAAATACCATTGATTCACACCCGATACCATTGATCCACACCCAGCAGGGTCATGGCAATTTTGAGTTCAGACATCGTTGATTTACAGCCAAAACAATTGATTTACACCTGATACCATTGATTCACACCCGGTACCATTGATTCACACCCAGCAGGATCATGGCAATTTTGAATTCAGACATCGTTGATTTACAGCCGAAACAATTGATTTACACCTGATACCATTGATTTACACCCGATACCATTGATCCACACCCAGCAGGGTCATGGCAATTTTGAGTTCAGACATTGTTATTTTACAGCCGAAACAAGTGATTTACACCTGATACCATTGATTCACACCCGGTACCATTGATTCACACCCAGCAGGGTCATGGCAATTTTGAGTTCAGACATCGTTAAGTTACAGCTGATACCATTGATTCACAGCCAAAACCACTGATTCACAGCCAATACAATTGATTCACAGCCGATACCATTGATTTACACCTGATACCATTGATTCACAGCCGATACCAATGATTAACATTCAGCAGGGTCATGGCATTTTTGTAGGGTGGGCCAGAACCATATTTTTATACGTATATACGGTGTACATACGGTGTTTTTAGCAGGGAAATCACCATACATACGGTCATACACATATAAATATACGGTCTTGGCCAACCCTACACTTTTGAGTTCAGGTACCCGGCAGGTTGAGTTGCAGTCTTACAGAGCCATGGCATGTCCGAAAGAAGAAAAGAAAAAATAAAAAACTACGCAGGCAGCAAAACACTCCCTGCATCAATTAAGGAAAAGGAGACACGTTGGCCCGGAGTGCCGTGAGTCTCCCCCACCAAAGGCATGTCCGAGTTCAAGTACCCAGTTAGAACCCCCCACAGCCCCCATTAATTTCCCGCTTCCACTCCTTCAATGGAGAAGCTGTACAGTGCTTAGCATTCAGGTGGTTCCTTTTCCTTCATTGATGCATTCGCGGTAAAGGAGCTTTACAGTACTCAGTACCAAAGTGGCTCTCTTGCCTAAATTAATGTGGGGAGTGGCTTTCACTGCCTGCGTAGTTTTTTCTTTTCCTTTCTCTTTTTTCAGGAGGTAGTATCCCACTGCCTGTGCAGTTTTTTTATTTAGGCCTACAAGCACACCTGCAGTTTTGGACCCCACTTTTCCTTCGTTGATGCAGGAGGTGGTTGCATGCCACTGCCTATGCAGTTTTTTGAAGGCTTACAAGCACACCTGCAGTTTTGGACCCCACTATTTCCTTCATTGATGCAGGAGGTGGCTGCATGCCACTGCCTGCACAGTTTCTTTTTGCTTACAAGCACGCCTGCAGTTTTGATCCCACCTTTCCTTTCATTGATGCAGGAGGTGGCTGCATGCCACTGCCTGCGCAGTTTTTTTGAAGGCCTACAAGCACACCTGCAGTTTTGGACCCCACTGTGCAGCCATGCCATTCAACAGGTCGGGCAATTGTGGGCGTGCTGGTGCTGTGTGGTGCAGGGGGTAGCAGGCTGCGGCTGTAGCACCTGCGTCTGCTTGTGGTTCAGTCGGCACTGTTGTTGCAGCTGCTGCTGCTGCTGCTGCTGCTTGTGTGCCAGCCGGCACTGTATTTGCAGCAGCTGCTGCTGCTGCTGCTGCTGCTGGGTCAGCCGGCACTGTTGGTGCAGCAGCTGCTGCTGCTGCATCTGCTGCTGGGTCAGACGGCACTGTCATCGCAGCTGCTGCTGCATCTGCTGCTGAGTCGGACGGCACTGTTGTTGCAGCTGCTGCTCCTGCTGCTGTTCCTTCTCTCCCTGCGGGCATCACACCTACGAGCTGAGATACTTGTGTTGGTGCCTGCGCTGCTGGTCTAGCTGTCGCTGCTGCTGCTGCGTTTACTTTCCCCTCTGCCCCTCCTGCTGTCCCCTTCCTAAATGGCATCACACCTCCTGGCCGCAGACCTTCTGCCGGTGCGCACGCTGCCCCGGTGTGCACTGCCCCGGTGTGCACTGCCCCAGTGTGCACTGCCCCAGTGTGAACTGCCCCAGTGTGAACTGCCCCAGTGTGCACTGCCCCAGTGTGCACTGCCCCAGTGTGCACTGCCCCAGTGTGAACTGCCCCCAGCTGCAGCAGAGTGAGGGCATGCGTCAGGGTGGCACTGCTGCTGGCTTCGCTGGCAGCAGCTAAGAGGGGAGAGCACAGGGCGCCTAACACCTGCGTAATTAGACACACAGGGGGAGAGCACACTGTGCGATTGAACACACTGCGCAATTTGAGCACACTGCGTAGTTAGAGCACACTAACACCTGCGTAATTAGACACACAGTGGGAGAAAAAGTGTAAGGTTGGCCAGAACCATATATATGCATAAATATACGGTGTATGTGCAGTATTTTTAGCACCACCATACCGCCATATATATACGGTTCTGACCCCAGGCATTCGCCAATGCCGTACGCTCACTGGATGCTGCTAAGAAGGAAGACCACAGGGCGCCTAACACCTTTGCGTTGTGTGTGCATTGGTGGGCAATATCCAATGACGTACGCTCACAGGATGCTGCTGAGAAGGAAGATCACAGGGTGCCTAACACCTTTGCGCTGTGTGTGCATTGGTGGGCAATAACCAATGACGCACGCTCACAAGGCTTGCACA
>Ga0307968_1005134_pt1 | contig 10517 bp, 8 predicted proteins | sample OrgLakmetagen650_FD_201834 | JGI IMG/M metagenome (GOLD analysis project Ga0307968, IMG submission 201834) | Saline water microbial communities from Organic Lake, Antarctica - #650 | ecosystem: Environmental > Aquatic > Non-marine Saline and Alkaline > Saline | place: Antarctica: Organic Lake... | reverse complement strand
GGGGGGGGTTCTTGAGGGGCATCATGGGCTGCTTAGGAGGTACTTGAAGGGGTCTTTATGCACAAGCATAAGCACACGTACACACAAAACGCACCAGCAGGAGAGCCACGGCAAAGCCAGTCAGCCCTTGGGGTGTCTGATTGGGCATGCAAATACTGTGAGCGCATTCAGGAGAAAAGGAAGAATTTTTGTGTTTGTTCACAAAGCTGAAGGTCAAATGATGTAGGAAACACTTGTTTGCTTGGGTACACAGCCCATTCTAGTACCAGGTAATCACATGTTTAAATAGCAAAATGTTTAAACAATGACCAGTGCCTCTGCTTGCGGCCACTGGTCAGAGGTCTGAGGTAGTAGCAAGAACAGCATTTGGAGGTGGAAAGGATACGCCGAAGCAGGGTGCACGCCCCAAGGCAGGTGTTGGGAAAAAGAGGGTCCAGCAGATGAGACCTACGTTGGAAACTCGGCTGGAAGGATTCCCTCGTTCCTGAGCGTCTCGTAAACACACACGACAATGGCGGTGACCCCGACGCTGGCCAACGGGCCATACAGCGCTTTGATGATACGAGAGCTGCAGGGAGGAGCGAGGGGGAAGTGTCAGTGTTTCTAGAGCCTGCGGGTGCTTTGCATGCTGAGAGTGCTTGTACAGGCCGTATGCAGGAGAACCTGAAGGGGACGCGATCAGTGGTCAAATGCTTGGACTGCGGCATATTACCATAGGCGGCTGAAGACTGTGAAACATCCACTTGTCGTGTGTGTGTGTGTGTGTGTGTGTGTGTTGCCCGTCAATCAATCGGTCACTGTCCAACATGGTGCCTTGGCATGATCACATACTTGAAGAGGCTGCCCAGGTTCTTGTAGTATCGGTCGGTGGTCAGGTAGTTCTCCCACCATACGGTGTCAGCGGCTGTGCGCCGGTACAACCGTGACTCCAGAAGCTCTTTACGCATGCTGGAGATGCCTACAGACACGTCAGGCCTGCCCAGGGTCAGACCAGCGGGCTGGCCGGGCACCTGAGAGTGAAAGACGTATATGAATTGAGTTGAGTGTATCAAAGAGGTAAATCAGGGACAGGGGATAAGGCCAGAAAACACCTCAAAATACTAAGGGTTCACGTGTGAAGTTGTCGTGGCAAGGCGTACAAACTGCACGTGAGTTTCAAGTGTTGAGGCACCGTACATGCGCAAGTTGTGTGTGTGTGTGTGTGTGTGTGTGTGTGTGTGTGTGTGTGTGTGTGTGTGTGTGTGTGTGTGTGTGTGTGTGGAGTGTGTGTGTGTGTGTGTGTGTGTGTGTGTGTGTGTGTGTGTGTGTGTGGCTAGTGTGTGTGTGTGTGTGTGTGTGTGTGTGTGTGTGTGTGTGTGTGTGTGTGTGTTTGTGTGTGTGTGTGTGTGCGCGCAAGGCAAGTGTGTGTGTGTGGTGTGTGATATTTTAGTAACCCGTGCTTGCATTCCACGTCTCCTCATCCCAAAAGTTACAGGTCAGTCTCACGCTTGCATCTCCATCTTCTCCCCCCCTCTATCTGTCCGCGAGACCGGGGAAGCAAGCGCACAGCGTCACCATCATTGAAAACCTCGTACTCGCGCCTTCTGTCTCTCTCTCCCGATCGTCCGGACGGACGTTATCCCTACCTGCTGCCCCTGACCAGTGCTCTCATCCACACGCCAATGACCCACCTGCAAACGTGGCCGCAGCTGCACGGAACCACCGACCGAGTTAAGCCTCGTCAGGCCCTGCTGTCCAGAAGAACCCTGCAGCATCTTGCTGCTCGACTTGTTCATAAGCAGGGCCATGTTGCTGTTATGTGGTGACTGATAATAATTGTTTCTGTTAACTCGCGCCCACTTGTATTGTAGATTGTAGTAGGGTTTCAACCTGTTGAACCTTCCTTTTCAGTTGGTTTAAAACTAGATATCAAAATATGCCACACTGTTTCTGTATTGCACCTCTCCTCCACTCCCATCGTCAGTTACCACACAGTCTAGGTGTCCGTTTATCTGCATGTTGTGTATAGGTATGTGTGTGTGTGTTTGTGAAATGCTCTGCCTTGCTGCTGCCTATATCTTGCTGTTGCTCATGTTGAGCTGACCCTCACCAAAATTTAGCTCACAAAAGTGTATGTTAAAGTACCTACAAAGCGTAGACAAAGCACGGACAAAGCGGTAAACCTTGTAAACCTTGTAACTCTCTCTTCTCTTTGGGTTGTGTTGGAGTTGGTTCTGGCTAACCAGTCATCGCAATGGCTAGAAAAGAAAAGAAAAAAAAGACTCCGCTGGTAGTGGTGACACAGCCAGCATCATTAAGGCAATGGCTTAGCTGCCTGGCTAACTCTTAGCTTCCCTAGTTTTTATGTTGAGTGCCTCGCGATGGTATAGCTAGACCGGCCCGTTGCCTTTTCACTCTTTACTAGCCCTGTCCTCCTAAAACTCGTTTTTTTCTACATGGGCACCAAAGTACGCAGGCTTTCCTTCCTTCTTTCTTTCCCGTGCTTACTTGGCCTTCTCGTACACGTTTTGCCCTTCTCATCATCTTGGTTGTCCCCCCTATTTTCTGTTACCGCTTCCAGCCTGCCTCTCTTGCTTCCCTTTTATTTATCAACTTTCAGTTTCGTTTCAACCTCGTAGTAGGGAGTTTGCTATCTCCCCTGGACCTATGTAATGATACGCCATCATCTCCAAGGAGCCTCCGTTACTCTCCACATCGCTCATCCTTTTGGGTGTGGGTGGCACCATCTACAACACTCACACTCTGAAGCCTTTCAAGGAACTGGGTCTTGATTCTTAAAGAGTTAAGAAGCTTGCCTCCAAGCTCCATGTGCACTCTGTGAACTTTGCTGCTAAACTTGTCCATACCAGACGTGCCCTTTCCAGTACTGTCATCAACTCTCATCAGGAGCCGGTTTCAGGCCAAGCTGCAACCCTCTTGATCCCCATTGATTTTTCCCTTCCTTCTTGCGGTGGAGGAGCTTTACGGTACTCCGTACCAAAGTGGCTCCTTTTCCTTAATGTGGGGAGTGGTGGGACGCCCAATTGTTGGCAGTGACGAATCCTGTGATTTGGTTATTGGTTGTTCAGTTGAGGTTATTCTATTCTCGTTAAATAAGCTGGGGAAGCCAGTTTATTGAAGATAGCATTTTCTGGTTTTGATCAGCTCAGTATATTACTCTATGCTCAGCCAGATGGTTGAGTAAACTTCTCAGCCTTGGGGAGCAAATGCGCGGCAGCCGACTAGAGTGCGTGTGGTATGGTATATGTCCAGCAAAAGTGCAGTTCCCAGCCTTTGCTCGAGAGAGACTCGGCCCTGGCTTTAAGAATCCATTGGTTGTTGTACTGAGTCTTATACTTTGCAGTGACACAGTTCCCTCCAAACTTCACAAGGGACAAGAAGGATGGGGCAAATGGTAAGTCATCAAAGGTCCAGATGGACGCTACGTCTTTTATCCTGTGCAACCTCCTGCATAGCGTCTTTTAAACTTTAGTGTCACATTGGCATAAAAGCGGGACCAGCTGAATGATTTCGTCACAAAAAATTGATGGAAAAAAGCACATCGGTCGCTCCTTCCTCTATTTATAGCAATTGACTATTTGCTGGAACCAGTCAGCGTGTCTGTAATAAGTTCAGTATCTCAGAACGAAATCGCCAGAAATTAAAACAGTCAACTCAACAAAAATCAATGAAATGAAAATACGAAATTATCAATATAGTACATTGCAGGTAGCAGTACAGACAAAATTTGAAATGTAGTATACACCAGCGACACCCGCCACTCAACTAGCAATCCAGCTTGCGTGTGAGAAAGTGTTATAGCAAAATTACAGCTCACAAAATGACCAATTGTGGTACATACAGCTCACGAAAAACAAAATGCAGAGTCTCTGCAGCTCAACATGTGAATTCCTTTTTCCATGATACTTGCACTGCCACACAAGTCAACAACGGCCTTGTACCTGCCTGTCGGCCAACAAAATTTTAGGTGTTTGAAACAGGCTTTCTACCTCGCCTCTTCAGGTACGTCACGTACGATTGAAGACACCTGGCGCTTGCATAAGCCCTGCAAAGTGTTTACAATGAACATTGTCATATTCAAACGGTTGATAAACTTGACGGTACACTTTTAATTTCATGCGTGGCACCTATTGTCATCTTGAAATTATGGTATCAGTGCTTGAAAGATAAGTTTTTGACTTTGAGGCGTTCACAGCAGGAGGCGTCAGTTCGTAAAACTTTTGGACGTCATATGTCAATCTCAATAAGAACTGTATGTTTGGAATTCTGGCGTCGAGAGCTATCGACCGGTATTTGTATGGGTCCAATCGGGGGAGGTCCACAATATTGGGGGTAAATCCAAAACATTTCTGGGCCACTCACGGAATTTTAAATATACCGCCGGAATCTCCAGCTCAAGCCCAGTTGATTGGCACCCATTTTGAGCAAATTGAGTAAAGGGGGGGTCTGTGGATATGTCCAAAAGTCAGAGGCACACGTGCTTGGGTCCAGACCGCGGGGTGAGCCAAGCCAATGAAGCAGCAGTTCACTCCAAACTTCGAGAATCGTGCCAGCATGAGATAGTCAGTAGAGGTCTGAAGCAATGGCAATGCCGGGCTGCGCAAGCCAGTTGTGGGTGCCTGGTAGGTCATGTGTGCATGGGCGTCCGTATCTCAATTTTTGCCCCCTACCTTGGCACCATTTCAGTTCCAGGTCTTGATGAGTATGCAGATAGATTCAGAATTTAAAAAGGAGCAGATTGGTACCCTTTTTGTCTTGGCTGGGGGCACTGGGTGGAGGTCTAGGGGTAAGTGGTCCCCCAAGGGTATTCACACCAAATTTTACACGTCCACCAGTTTTTTATCCCCACTGTTCAGGCACATTTTGGACATAATTGCTTCCAATGGCAGGACTGGTCGTGCTCACCCAATTGGCCTAAATAAGATGACTCACCCGCACGTAGTCTGCGACTTGGGGTTGCTCATTCACGATGCTCCGTGCATCAGTTTCAGCACGGACGCAGATCGGGTCCAGGTGGTGTAGGCCGCTGCAAGATGATTAAAAAAGACAGACGTTTGAGCGCTATACAAGCAGCAGTAGTATGATGCACATGAGACCACAAGGCTACTTGTAAGCCGTTATATGTGCCTAGAACCTCAGGAATTAAACATCCGCCGCACTCACAAGGGCTCTTCAATCTGCACGCCGATCTCATCAATCCCCAACAGCAAGGAGCTGATGAGCACGGCCACCGGAATGCAGCCCCAGCCAAAGGTGGGGAAGAGCACCGCTGGTAGGGCCAAGATCCACATCATCAGAAAGCGAGAGGTGTGCCTGCAGCATTGTGAGGGAGGGGAAAGAGTGAAGACAGTTAAAAAATTTAATCAGTGCACCACGAGCGACAGCTCTAACAATAACAAAATTGAGCCTCTGTAGCACATGCATCCAACACATACAACAAAACAAGAAAGCAGTTTTTTGATGCTTTCCTTGATGCCCACTGCCGTGAGTATGAACCTTTGCAACAATCCTAGGAACTAGAAAACCGCACCTGGTGAAAGGCTGTGGAAGGGGCGTGCGCATGATCTGCTCGCAACCCCCTGCAAATAAAAGGAAAAGAGTTGCTTGTTTTTATATTTGTTTCAGTGAACAATTTGTCTGCTTCAGCTCCTCTTTGCACAAGGAACCTTTATCCCACCCACACAATGGCAATTCAATAGAAACAGCAAATGCACGATACACACTGAGGCGTTATTCCGCACACTTACCTAGGCAATCGTAAAACATTTGCACGTTCTGGAGCAGCATCTGGCGCTCGATGCTGTTGATGGGAGCCTGCATACCGTGTGACATTGTGCAACAAGGTGTAACACACAAGAAGACAATTAATGCATAACTTGCTGTGCAAAACAAAAGACGTGTAAGTAATGAATGAAACATTGACATGGTGACTGCCAAACCCTCATCCATACCCCCCCTCCCCTCCACAAAGCCTCACCTGTATGGCGATTTCAGCCAGGGAGCTGCAGCACTTCACAACCTCGTGTCGGCTGTTCGTGATGCTCTCAATTTCTTCGCTGGATGCGATGCTTTCCAAATTGGAATGCAGGGGCTTTGCTGTTTGATTACCCTGTGAGACAACAAAAGAGTTAGGTGGCATTCTCACTGGTTTGAACCCTAAGTAATTTGGCGTCTACCCTTGATCCTTGATGCCCGCTCTTCACTTGCAGTTTCGTATAGCATGTTGTACAACTTGCTATGTATTGCGCACGAGAAATTTGGCAGGCAATGCTTCCATCCAGCCTTTGGAGGATCCGTTCTCGTGCACCCTCAGGGCATGCACCCACACACAACATATCACACATATACACACACATACACACACACCTGCAAGTGTGCCTCGAGGGTACGAGCAAAAGCGATGCTCCAGTTCTGAATGCCTTTTCTCATCTCAGTATCCTCCTCAGAAATAAAAACAGCGGCCTGTAATTTGCAAAAACTGTGATTTGAACTCACTCTACTCCGTGACGAATGTATTTTGCAATAATTGGTGAAACGATACTGTAGGAAACAAAGAATGGCCTCGAATCCTAGACAATCCTTATTTGCTGCAAATCTGCAGACCTGAGTGTTGATGTCCCTAACACGGTTAAGGATGGTGCCCCAGATTTTACGTGCGTCCCACCATCTGTTGTATGCCTGAGTTGTACGGTACACCTGAAAGGCACAGGTGTGTCGTAAATCTAAGGTACCTGCCCACTGCCCATCAAAGTGACATTTTCCTTGAGCAGGATCACTGTCCTATCGCTTTCCTCGTAGGTCCTCCGTGAAGGAAGTGGGGAGGGAATGATACCAACAAAGCAAAACACGCAGAGCTTCTGTAGTTATTTGAAGGAGTAAAGCAACTGCTCGTGGCCAATTGGGAGGACTCACCAGCAAGAGTGAGATTGCGAAGCCACTCAAATTTAGAGCAGATGCGTCAGGCATGGCGAGGCTGCAAACAAACAAACATAAGAGCGTAATTCATTGTAATCTGAGCTTCAACATGTATTGCTCACGCAGTAATCATCAAGGCGTTGGCATCACATGCTTTTGTAGGACATCAGGAGATCATACCCCAGCCAAGTTAGGGAGAGGGTTGCTGCTTTGGTATGTGCAAGACATTCTAAAACACTGCAGTAAAATGGGCAACACATAGCTCATCACCATGATGTTGTAAATATGCATGTCGTGCATTACTACAAGTATCACTCTGAAGACCTTGCTTTACGCACCTGGGAAAACCTTGCAAACTGCCTTGCTCACGCGCAGTTTCATAGCAACAGATAAACACACCAGACAGCAGTACTGCAGACATTGGCCCTTGTAAGGCTTTGAGGACGGTTGAGCTGCAAGCATAGGGGAGTGGTGTGAAGGTATGATACCACAGATGGTGGTAGCAATAATGTGCTGAGCAAAAGCTGTGAAAGCTTGAGAGGACGGGATCCGGCTTGGACTTTCCTGAGCAAGGCAGTTCTTATTCACGCTATTGAGCATAGTGTTCATATGTACACGAACAGCGCTAAAAGGAGGAAAGACTCACTCAAACAACATATTCCCAAGATATTTAAAATATCGCTCCCGTTGCAGGTACCGCTCCCAGTATTGGGTGTCAGCAACCTGTAGTGCAGGTACATGCGCGTGCTGTGTGATTTGGTTTGCACCTGGGTCAAATCGCAACGGAGCACCAATCAGAAGTGAATCCAAAATGCTCCTTAAACCGCGCAACGTCAGGAACATTGCATGCCAAACCCTTCGTCACACGCACCGTGCGTCTGGATGTGCGGCTTTTGTGGAGGTCCACACGAGATTGGTCAACAAGGCTGCTTGAACTGCGTAGCCGCCCATCAATCTGAGGCGCAGGTGCAGGAGTTTGTTTGTGAATGTGATACTGAAGTTCTATGTTTGCTCTGTACCTCAGCAGCCACGTGTGCGTTCACCATGTCTCTTTCTAAGTCTGATAGTGTGATTGAATGGAATGCAAGTTTGCAAAAATCCTACTATGCTTGCCGTTGGCACTGCTGTTCTGTACAGCAATGCAATATTTCTTTTCCCTTTTCTATTTGTGTGCGATACACAAGGTATGTTGCGAAAGAATCTTTTGTAGTAGACTTTTCTGCTCAAGGGGGGCACACGACTGACTGACCGATTCTGAAGAGCAACTGCAGCACACCTGAATGGCACGGCACGGGTCGACCGACCTTGAGGCTCTTGGCCGCGCTGCCATAGGCAAGCTCGAGCCCACAGACAACCCGCTCAACAGCATTGTTTTGGTCAGAAAGCTTTGCTTCACGTATTCCTAAGCGTCCTGCGAGACTTTTTATTTATATTATTTACAGATAGACTTTTCAGCGTGGTAGAAATTACGGTCAGTTGCAAAGATCTTTACAACAACTGAATCGGGAGATGAAACGCCTTGCTGAAATCAGGCATCATTTAAATTTTGTATGCGTATTAAAGTGTCTGTTCATGTGCCCAAAACATAGCTCATGCGTCCCCCTCTTTGATTTGATGCGGTCGGTTGGTCCTGCTGGCAGGTGCTTGGTGGATTTTATTCCTGGTTTGATTCAGTGCTGCCGTGTCACAAATAACGTTATGCATTTTTCTCCCTTTCCAAGTTTTTTTAGCAGGCGCTCTGGTGCTTCGAACAACACTCCTCAAAATTTAACATTGCTTTACATACGCAGCCTGGCTGAGGGGGTGCAGGGCGCGATCACGGGCATTCCCAATTTTACAGCGACCCACCCGCTGTTTGCCGATGATCTTTCTCTCACGTCGACTGATCACAATGAGCTACAGACTGTGCTTGATAAATTAAGAGTCTACGCCCAAAAAAAGTCCTTGACAGTAAACACACAAAGTTCTGAGGTGATGTGTTTTAATTGCAGGCCTTACAGTTTTTTGCCTCCCCTTTTCTTCGATGGCGTGCAGCCCCCTGCTACTCAAACATCTTCAAATATCTTGGTATGGTGTGCGACAGACAGATGAATCTGAATATTGCGGCTGACGCAGCTCTGCGACCATTCGTGGCTGGTACTTTCAGAGTCAAGCATTCGTCAAGACCCATGACCTTGCCAACAAATTACACGCTCATATCTGGCTCCTCAAAACTTACGCAATTCCTGCTAGCATGTGTACGAGTCAGATATGGGCTACTCCCTTCTTACGACAAGGTAGAGAGATGGATAACCCTTTACAGAAATGGCTTTTGGCAGTGCTGAAAAGGATTCTTGGAGTCAGAGACACCACTCCTTCATGGTGCGTTGTGCGAGAGTGTGGACTGGAGCCTCTGCAATTCAACTGGTTTCACGTTGCAATGCGTTTGTACAACTCCCTTACCCAATGCAACAGTTCCACAATGAGGAAGGTTTTGCAAGCTGACATGCAATTGAGCTGCAAGTCTCCTGAATGCCGGTCCTCCCACATTCATTCAGCCATGGAAGGCTTGACCCAATCTTACATGTCACATTGACCATGTAACAAGTTTAACCAATAGTTGTTGTTGAACTGTGAGCCTATTGATCTCAGTCGGTTTGTCGTGGTCTTCAGGGACAGACATTTAGAGTTTTGGACACCTTTCTCTGATAGCCAACCCTAGAGAGCGCAACAGCAAAACGCTTACTTATCACCAGTGGTGCGCACTGCCTGCACAAAGAGCTATGGTTTCCCATCCTCCCTATAGGCTTCCCAGGTACATGCTTCTTGACCTTCCTCGAGATGTTATCCGCAGTGTGGCTCGTTTCAGACTTCGCGTCCACACCCTTTGCGTTGAAACCGCAACTTAAATTCTACCTCTTCCCCTACTTGCGACTTATGTGAGGCTGATGATAATGTCCAGATTGAAAAGCATGTTCTCTTTCACTGCACGTACCCTCAGATAATTTCTCTCCACAGGAAATAAGGGTTCTTTTTTTCACAAACAAGACAGGATGTGTCTGCTTTTTTACACCAGGAAAACAACAAATCCTTTTTTTCATTTATGAACTTATTTTACTTTATGCGCAGGCAAAAAGTCATACTTCTTGACTGAAGGACTTTTTTCTTGTAATCTTGTAATCTTGTAACATTTAATGTATGTGAGTCACTGAGTCACTCTGCTAGTTTTCCAGTATACAGACGGCTCTTGCTTGTAGGCTTGTTTTTTTTTCAGGCTTTTCACAAGCTTTTTTCCAGATGCCCCCCAGAGGCATGTATAGCTTACCTTACACAATGCTTGGCAAGAAGCGGTAAAGAAATGTTTTGCTGAATCTGTTCTTAACAGTATCAACATTCACCGTCTGTTTCTTGATCTTTATTTTCTCATGACAGGTCTGTTACAAGAGTACATGTTCAAAGAAAAGCAGCGGAATTGTGAACCCATTGACCTCAGTCGTTTTGTTGTGGACCTCAGAGAGAGAGAGAGAGAGAGAGAGAGAGAGAGAGAGAGAGAGAGAGAGAGAGAGAGAGAGAGAGAGAGAGAGAGAGAGACAGAGAGAGAGAGAGAGAGAGAGAGAGAGAGA
>Ga0307968_1005127_pt1 | contig 10524 bp, 10 predicted proteins | sample OrgLakmetagen650_FD_201834 | JGI IMG/M metagenome (GOLD analysis project Ga0307968, IMG submission 201834) | Saline water microbial communities from Organic Lake, Antarctica - #650 | ecosystem: Environmental > Aquatic > Non-marine Saline and Alkaline > Saline | place: Antarctica: Organic Lake... | reverse complement strand
TGAAGAGGAGACGGCGAGGCTGGTCTCCTGATAACCATGCATACCAACACAGGTCGCCAGACCCGACAAAAATTGAGAGAGCCACTGCAACGAGCACAGCGGCTCTATTTTTTTTTTTTTAGTCTACAGTTTACATAGGTTGCAGGTTATGCCATCCTCAGTCAAAGGAAGTGTGACCGCTAGGCTGTGTGTGCTTTTTTAACAAAGAAAAACATTGCCGGCAATGGTAACACGTCATGGAAAAGGGAAAGGCGGCATCTTGTTACTCCCTTCTTTCCCTCAATAAGTGCATAACAAAGAGAGTCCTGGTCGAGATGAGTGCAACATGAACTTACTAGCCAACTGAGCTCATTTCTTGACTGCCTCCTGCAAGCGCTGTGCCATGTACGCCTGCTGCTGCTGAGGATCACTCTTCAGGCCTGCCCACTCAGCCTCTGGAACTACAATGCTGCTTCCACACACACAGCCAGCAAGAACGTCGTGGATATGCTTGCTACCACTCAACAGACCAGGCGGGCTACGGAAGTAGTCATCTACAGACGTGAAATGCACCGCAACACCCTTAACAAGCAATGGCACCATTTTCTTCAACCCCTCATTCTCCACAACTTGTGCCACCTGGGCCTCATAGCCAGCACGCTGCAACGCCGCTGCAACCTCATTGATCGCACCGCCCTTCATCATCCTCTGCAACTCATTCAAGTAAGCCTCATTTGCAGCGACAGCCTTCTCTAGCAGCTTTACATTGGCAGACAGGCCGTTCCCAGGCAGCTTACCATACACTGCTACTTGGTGTGCCACATACAACTGTCTCAGACCTAAATCAACAAAAGCAGATGGGCCCCTTTTTGACACCTGACTAAACAGCTGCTGTGCCATGATCTTGAAGCTAGGAGAGGCAGATGCAGCAGAAGGACCTGCAGCTGTGAGCACTGCCCATGCATAGAGGGAATTGGACAGTTCCTGTTCATTCCACTTCCCCCACTGCTGCTCACTCTGCTTACTAACAAACTCTGCCAGCCCCTCCACGCTGCTATCCCAGTGGCGCGCTTCTGCACAGCTGAGCAACACACTGCTGAAATCTTGAGGTGTGGCATCATTAGATTTCTGCACAAATGCTGAAGTGAGGGTGCTGTAGACAGAGGCATCATACCAGCCTAGCTTGGACAGCGCCCACAATGTATTTGACATCTCCTGCGGCTTGCTGTACGTAGCCTGTTTCGCCATTGCTGCTGCCAGCTCACTCACAAGACCAGCATTATACCAGCTGAAAGAGGCAAACGCCCACAGCACATTTGAGAGAGCTTGTGGCTTTGTTTCATTGCTGTGTGCCAGGCTTGCCATGGCTGCTCCCCCCTCACGCAGAACCACTGGCATACCCTGCCCCAACCTTCCAGAACCACTATCTTCTTGCTTTGCACATGCCCAAAGCAGATTTGACCAATCCTGAGCAGCAGCACCCTCCATCACCCTGCTCAGCTCACCTGCCACTGCCGACACAAGTGGCTCCAGGCTACCAGAGTAACTGGCAGTCACAGTGGCATGGAAGGTGATGGACACCGACTGCGGCATGCAAGGCTGCTTCGAAGACAGCAGGTTCGGCAACTGCTGCGTGATTGCCATTATGAACACCTCCTGCACTGGCTGGCTGCTGCTGCACTTGAGACCAGCCTCAGCCAGGCCATATAGCAGGTTTGCCCAGTTCAGCCAGCCCTTGGCTCCTTGACCGTCCATAGATGTGCTGGTCAGCGCACAAGAAGCAAGAGCTCTGCCCAGCCTTATGCTCAACTCAGAGCCCTGCATGAGCTTGACCTTGCCCAGCGCCCAGGCGGACAAGCTCAGCTCCTTCCCCCCCAACTGCTCGATGCGCTGATTGCTGCTGTTGCTGCTGCTGCTCTGAAGCATCAAGCCAGCAAGTTTTGTCACAGCCCTGACCAGGCGTTGCTGCATGCTGGCGCTGAGCCTTCTGCCTCCGTCGTCACCTTCCCTCAGAGCACTTCCAAGGCTGTAGAGCAGGTCTGCTGTGTGCTTTGCTGACGGAGCTGCTGCTGCCTCCACCTCATCTAGAGCCTCGAGGAGGGTGAGCTTGCGGGGCTTGGAATACGTAGCGAAGCCTGGATTCATTTAAGAGACAAGAAATGGCCAGCGAATGATGTCAGTGATATGGGATGCAGCATTTAACTTTTACTGTCCAATGTAGAATTGCCAACGTGCTTATACCAATTATACCGGAACTTTATACCGAAATGGACATACTAGTAGGCGTTACTCAAATATCGGCAGAGAGTTTATGAAAATGGGCAAAGGCACAGTGGCCCATACACCGACAGCCCTGAACATTACAACTGTTCACGACAGGGAGCTTTTAAATCAATTAGCTTTTTAGTTGGAAGGCATCACAGCAACACCTTCTTTGTTCGACCTTGATGAAACTAATGTACCTTACAAGGCAATTACAGTGTAGCTTCTGTCTTACAACAGTGTTTAAGGCTTCTGTATTACACCTTTTGAGGCTAGTCTGTGCTCGTGAGGGTTGAAAAGGTCATTTGTCTTTGAGATGATGCCCCACACGCTACGTTGCCCCTGCTATTCCTAGACCTCCAAAACGAACGTTTTCAGTAAGTCGCGGAGCTTACGAGCAGAAGAGTGTGGGACAACAGTGACATTCACAATCCCTAAATGTTAATTCTAGGGATTGCTTTTTATTTGCACTGCACCCCCTCAAGAGGCTGTCTGAAGCCTGCACTACGTTATTTAAACGTATAAACTGTGTTTTTCCAGAGTGCGTATGATCAAGCTTTGCCAAGAAATCAGCATTCTGAGAACTGCACAGGTTTCGACTTTTTGCACCCATTTTGCAGCCTCACAACTACACCGAAGCTTTGGACCTTCATTTATAAGAAATTGCGCATTTTGTGTCAATAATGTACACAGTATTACTGCGTCCCCACTTACTTGCCCGGTTGTTGCCCGCACCAGGAAACCTGTTTGTAGCATCACGTCGCTCCCCATTCACTGTGCACGACAGATAAAGGGAAGATTGATGGAGTGAGGCATGACTTGGTTATTTTTGGAGGGGAGAGAAGCATAGAAGATTACAATTATAAAAGCATAATGATGACCATTAAAGGCATGCGTCCTGCATTCTCAAAGCATTAGCTATGGCTATATTAGAGGTTAGTTCTTAGGGCAAAAGTTCCAGGTTGAATGCCTTTGTAATCCAAACTAACTAACTTAGGGCAAAAGGTAAGGTTGATCCTGAAATTGTGAAGAGGTGTGCAGCTCATACGTATCTGTCGAATGTGACAACAGCCTCCCGCTTTGCTGAATAATGGAGTGAGGTGGTGTGCACGGCAATCATTGCAGTGCCACAGCGCACCTTGCATGCCTTCAAACTAATGATACAGGGATAATGGACTCTTTCTAGCAAGCAAGCACATGAATAAAAGGGTACTACGTGGGAGATTTATAAGTGCGCAGTTTACTGGACCTTGTGCTTGACAAAAGATGAAGTGTGACTGTAGTGCACTGTGCAAACTGTGCTAAAGTTTTTTATCGTATTAAATATTAAGACATGCCATGCACTGGCAAGGGCCCATACTTTTTGTGCACGTAGCAGCTTCCCCCTGAACTCAATAATGCCATGCGTCGCTCGTGATTTGATCCACTGATAAGGTTTGGCATAAAGTTCCCACGCTTAAACATCAAATACGCCTGTGCACAATTGCCGATACACCCCCCGGACCCGGATTCAGACTCGTCATTCACGTGGACATTTGCCTGCTAAATATTGTGTTGGAGTCACAGGCTGGTCACCAACAGAGTCTTGTTTGATGTATGTTTGCGGCCAGGCAAACAAGAGAGAGAAAATCAGATGTATACTCCTCCTACGTCACACTGGCCATCCTCTGCGTACACATTATTTTATCGAACCGGAGCACCCAAAAGAGGGTTCATGCTCACCTTGGCGCTCCGGTTCTCGTGCAAACAGGGCATCGATGTTGCTCAGGATGCCACCATCACCTCCTGATTCTAATGATGAAGAGGAGGGGCGCTTCTTCTTGGCATGGCAGGCCACGCGAGATGGCGAGTGGGTCGTGCGTGGGTGGTAGTTTGAGGGGTAGACGGAGGGGCAGAGGCTGGCGTTGATGCTGCTGTGTCTGCTGAGTGAGGATGAAGAGCGTCTGGGTTGGAGGGAGGAGCATCGAGAAGGGAGAGTGCAGGAGACGCGTCCATGCAAGCAGGGTGGGCTCGAGATGAGGCTGGTTTTGAACAGCATTTTGATTGTTAATATTAAATATATTTAGTATCAAACTTGATCTGTACATTTTGATCTAGACAAACACAAGAAATAAAATACTCCTCCCCACATCCAGACTGTGCTGCACTAGTCAAAACAGCTCACTGCCCTTCTCCTTCAGGTACACGCATCTCCCACAATAAGCCAACTTGCAGCACTCCCCTCCTATATGACTCTCACTCAGCCCTCATTCCCACAACCATACCTGCAGCAAACACTTCTACAGCAACAGCACGCACCTTGCGTTTCGTGGCACGCGTTCCCTTCTGCACCCACCCCCCTCTTCCCCCCATGATCATCCCTCCTCGCTCGCCTGCCATGCCAAGCGCCCCTCCTCCAAGAAGGGCAAGGGTGGCAAGGCTGATGATGCGGAGGAGCTGGCCAGCCAAGCCTTCCGTGCGCTGGGGGCCATGGGCAGCAACACAGGTACCTGTTCTGCATGTGGCATTACGCAACAAAGGCGCACATGTGCTTTGTGCATCTGAGCAAATATTTCCATGATATTGCTCGCCGTGCTTGTGTGACCGTTGCCCGCCCTTCATTTGATGGTGTTGCGTGTTGTAACGAAGGCTCTGAAAAATGCAAAGTAAAACAGTTTTTACATTCAGCTGTGCATGATATACCAACGGTTACCCCAAATCTAACAACCATTGACAACGATGCATGAGCTGTTGAGTGCAAGCTTCTGTTTGAGGGTGCACTCATGTCAGCGCCGATACATTGTGAGAGCTTACACGCAAAGTCGCCTTGCCTGCTCAAGCTTCTCAATGCAATTGGCAAGCTGAAAGCATGCAAGGCCTTAATAGGCAAAATCTATTTCTCTCGTTATTTTGTTACCACCCAAATTTGGCTGGCCCAAAGCAAATGCGCAAGTATGCGCATTTGGTTGTGCAATCCCAATTGTTGTAATGTAGGTTCTGAATAATGTACAGTAAAACACATTTTTACATGCTGCTATATATGCGGTAACCCCTAATTAAACAACTGATTATTCATGATGATGCACAAGCTGTTTTGTGAAAGCTTCTGCTTAAGAGTGTTCTCTGTCACATTGTGGGATCTTAAACACAAACATGCCTTGTCTGTCTCTTAATGCCTGCATTGGCAAAAATGTATTAGGCAAAGTTTTTATGGCAGCCTGTTCCTCTCCTAGTTCTGTTACAAACCCAATTTGGCAGGCCCAAAACAAATGCACAAGTATGTGTATTTGAGTGCGCAGTCCGATCGGATTCCTGGTAACGAAACAACTTTGTTGGTAATAGCTCAGCAAGGAGCTACCACTTCACCAATTTGACCCAACCTAGCATCAAACTCATGCCGACATTCTAAGCTACATGTTGTATGTCGGCCTGTGTATAGATAGGACTCCACGTGGGGTGTACCCTTGCACCCCCTAAATAATGCTTTCCATGCAATGATGGCGTATTCCGTATTACTTTGTTCGCCTTGCCAACCAATCTGGCCTTTCCGTCCCTGTGTTCTTTGGTATGAATTCTTTAGTTAAATGTCACACCCATTTTGGGCCTCAGAGTATCCTCTGGTAATAGCTTCCCTTCACGATGGCTACCCCTGAACAATCTCAGCATTTACACGTATAAACAGGCCTGCAAAATCAAATGTCAAATGAACGCCTAGCAACAATGGATGTTCCTCTGTGAGCACACTTAATGCCTTGCTGGTTCTACCCAGGTGCATCATCTGTGCTCATTTGTAAGCCCTCTTGTTTGTGCTTATCTATATGGATGCAGTGTCAAGTAGCGGGCAAGCTGGAAAGGGCCATGGCGGGAGAGGGAGGAATGTGCAAGGTTCGTCTCAGCAATGTGTCCCCGTAGTTGTGTACAAAGCCAGTATGAGTTGTGTGCCAAGCCATTATGAAAGCGTGTATTAATGTACAAAGCCAGTATGAGTTGTTGCAAAGCCTGCTTGTGCGTGCTTGCCGCTTTTAAGGCCCTGGCCAAGCACGCAATGTGAAAGTCTGAGGAAAGTTAATGATATTCAAATTAGACTCTTATTGCGAGAGAGTAAATTTCCAATGGTCAGGTGCTCATTTTGCTGGTTGGTCAAAGCAGGAAACGGATTACCAGATCAAGTTTTTGAACAGTTTCAGGATATCTTTAAAATCATTAACACTAGCTGCTGGTCGTCCCAATTCTGTAAAAGACTCGCTAGAATTTTCTAATAAGTGTCACGCTACTCAAATTTGCACCAAAATTCAAACAGGCCACCGATTGGCTTCATTTCAATTTTTTACTATGCTTGACCCCGCAACAATAGGCACAGAAACTGTGCTGAAGCTCGCAGCAGGTGTGGAACGGCGGAATTTCTTTTACCCCTGTGTCCCTTGTGTGAGTGCCTCCCACTTGCAGGCATTCCCAGTGCCCTTACCCAAATGTAACATTAAAGCATTGTATAACATTTATAATACTCTTATCCTGAAGCACGTTTTGATTGGTGCAGGTTTATAATGCACCTTTTCTCTGCCAAAGTGGGCGCAATTTACGCACCGGGCCCCACACAGCCCTCCAGAATGCCAAAAATCCAGTAAATGTCAATGGTTAAGATCCTAAAACTAAGCGCCTTGTATTCAGAAGGGGCTTTGAATCGGGTGAACAGCTATTCAGTAATATTTGGGGTGACTCTGGCATGGGGACGACCTGCTTTAAAGAAACGTCTCAATACATATCCCCTGCTTAATATTAGTTGGCTGTGGCCCCTTTCCTTCTCTTGTGCATCTTTATACGGTACCTTCGCGTACTCATCCCGCACCCAAATTTTCAGAAATATTTAGCAAAATCCCGCACCTTCCCCGCACCCCCAAAATATATAATTTTGCCCTTCTCGCATCGGCCCCGCAGGGCCTTTAGCCCTTTTCAGCGCCAATAAGCTAAGTGAAATAAACAACCTCAATGAAAAGGAACAACACCTGTGAAGGGTCCTTGCATGTGTGCTATTCGAATGTGAGTTTGCTCTCTCTTCTGCTACTGCTTTTCCCAAGATTAGCTTCCTCTTCCTCTAGCCACTATCACTGCTGCTGCTGCTGCTGTAGCTGCTCGTGCTTGCTGATGGTGTTTCTTGGGTGTGGGCAGCCTTGTTGCGTGACCTCGTCTGCCCCCCCAAAAATATGTACGTGACTGTCAGGGATTGTTCTTACGCCTCTTGTGTGCATCCTGAGTTCCCAGCCCAAATAATGCTTTTTTCCTGTGCCCTTTTTTTGTAAGCAATCACTCACCTCTTAATTCAAGGCCTGAGATCACTTAAAGCAGGCAACTTTCCAAGTTGTTGCTGGTTTATTCATGAGAAAATAAATCATAATGCAAAAGTCTTTATAATCAGCACCAATGCACATGCACACTTTGAAGTCATACCTTTTCCCCTGATTAGATTAGATTACATGGGGGACCTTCAACCAGACTGTTTGGCTGATCGGCCTGTGACTGGTCCTCGCCAGTCAACAATTCAACAATAATTCCATAAGCTCAGACACAAGAGGAAATCATAAACCATCTGGGCACTGACTTGTTGTCGCAAATAAAGTTGCTCTATGGAAAAACATCTGGAAATTGACCAATTAGGTAAGCAAACTTTATCCTTAAAGCACAAACGTCTGCATCCCTACACATCGAAAGGGCATGCGCTTCATCTTGAATCTGCTCACAAGCACACAAGCACAACGGTCTCACAAAAGAGGTTTTGTATGTTCCCAAGACCCGCCCAAACCCTAAACCCTAACCTTTTCCCCCAATGTGCAGTGAGTGGAGCAGATGCTGAGTACGAGGCCACCAAGCGGCGCAAGCAGCCAAGTCTGCCTAATGCACTCTCGTACGTGGAGGCAGCAGCATCCCCATCAGCAGAGCGCACGGCTGAAATGCTCTACCATCTTGGCACAGCACTGAAGAAAGGCCCCAGGCCAAGCAGGGGCGACGAGCAGCGCATAATAGATGCTGTGTCCAAGATCAGTGGCCTTTTGCTGGAGAGCAGCAGCAACAGCAGCAGCAGTATGCCTCGCATTGAGCAGCTGGATGGCCGATACCTCTCCCAGTCAGCATGGGCGCTGTCACAGGTCAGGTCTGTCAGGGGTATGGCTGTGATGCAGCTCGGCCTGGCCATTGCTGAGCAGGTTTTGCATGGTGAGGCAATGAAAGCAGAGGGCTGGCGCGACTGGTCAGGGCTTCTGTACGGCCTAGCAAAAGCAGGTATCAGCTGCAAGGACAGCAAGCAGGTGCAGCAGCTATTTGCACAGGCAGTCACACAGCGGCTGCCCCAGCTGCTTGCTCAAAAGCAGAGTTGCAATGGTCAGGATGTGTCCAACACCTTTTATGCCACAGTCACTGCTGGTTACTCTGGCAGCCTGGAGCCACTTGTGTCGGCAGTGGCAGGTGAGCTGAGCAGGGTGATGGAGGGCGCCACTGCTCAGGCTTGGGCAAATTTAATCTGGGCATGTGCAAAGCAGGAGGGTGGTCATGGGCAGTTGGGGCAGGGTATGGAAGCTATTCTTCAGGGGGCAGCACCGGCCATGGCAAGCCTGGCAAAAAGTGGTGATGTAGTACCACAAGCTCTCTCAAATGCGTTATGGGCCTTTGCCCGCTTCAGCTGGTATGATGCTGATATTGTGAGTGAGCTGGCAGCAGCAATGGCGAAGCAGGCTACGTACAGCAATCCGCAGAATCTGTCAAATGCTTTGTGGGCACTCTCCAAGCTGGGCTGGTACGATGCCATTGCTATCAGTGAGCTGGCGGGGGCAATGGCAAAGCAGGCTACGTACAGCAATCCGCAGGATCTGTCAAATGCTTTGTGGGCACTCTCCAAGCTGGGCTGGTATGATGCCACCGTCTACAGCACTGTCACCTCAGTGTTTCTGCAGAAATCCAATGATGTCGCACCTCAAAATATCAGCAATGTGCTGCTCAGTTGTGCAGAAGCACGCCACTGGGATAGCAGCATGGAGGAGCTGGCAGAGTTTGTTAGTAAACAGAGTGAGAAGCAGTGGAGGAAGTGGGTGGGTCAGGCTCTGTCCAACACTTTATATGCATGGGCAGTGCTCACAGCGGCTGGTCCTCCTGCTGCATCTGCATCTCCAAGCTTCAAGGTCATGGCGCAGCAACTGTTTAGTCAGGTGTCAAAAAGGGGACCGTCTGCTTTTGGTGATCTAGGTCTGACTCAGTTGAATTTGGCGCACCAAGTAGCAGTGTATGGTAAGCTGCCTGGAGGTGGCCTGTCTGCCGATGTAAAGCTGCTGCAAAGGTCTGCAGAAGTCTACCATGTTGGTTTAGAAGGGTTGCAGATTAAAGCTAGGCGTACTGCACAATTTGAGGGTGATGTGGCTGCAGCACTGCAGCGTGCAGGCTTTGCTGTTAAAGGTCCGTCAATTGAGGGAGCGGAGTTTATCATGATGCAAGCCCAAGGTGTTGCAGTGCAGGTGGCAAGTGCTAATGAGTACTTCAAAGTCCCATTACATCTGCTGAGTGGTAGTTCAGCCATCCATGCTGTTAGGTGTGGTTGGGTGTGTGGTAGCAGCATTGTAATTCCAGAGGCTGAGTGGGCAGGCCTGCAGGGTGGTCTTCAGCAGCAGCAGGCTTATGTGGCACAGCACATGCAGGAAGCAGTCGAAAAGAAGTAGGGCGATTTAACTTTTTGCCTGCTGGCCATGCCTTCAATATTGCCAAAAAATCCAACAACGCACGAAAGAAGGGCGGGAAGGCAATTCAACCAAGATCTTCTCCTTTCTGGTTTGCTTTGTTCTCCAATTGATTACAGCACATTTGACACATCAATTTGAGACATAAGCCCCAGATAGCCTAACCTACTATAGATTCAGGTTTAACATGGGGACCTTCAGTCAGACTGTTCGGCTGATCAGCCTATGACTGGTCCTCACCAGTCAAAAGTGCATAAATTCACAAGCTCAGACACAAAAGAGAGAAATGGAACAGAGAGAAATCTGCACGGACAATGAAAAACCTCCCACAATTTTAAAGGGTTACAAGGATGGCCTACAGCCCGAGTCTCTGGCTGATGGCAATTGGCTGGTGAAACAAAATCAACTAGTGTCGAAAATTGAAACTAAATCTGACACAAACTTGAGGAGTCTGTATGAGTGGCATGTGTGGGCCACCCCTCTGGACATTTAGCGTTTCTTGGTTGGTGTGGCTCTCTAGTCTTGGGGTCTCTGTGGGCTTGTGGGGTTCAGTCTAGCCGTTAGCAGCCGCCTCTTTAGGATCTTCGGT
>Ga0307968_1005119_pt1 | contig 10542 bp, 15 predicted proteins | sample OrgLakmetagen650_FD_201834 | JGI IMG/M metagenome (GOLD analysis project Ga0307968, IMG submission 201834) | Saline water microbial communities from Organic Lake, Antarctica - #650 | ecosystem: Environmental > Aquatic > Non-marine Saline and Alkaline > Saline | place: Antarctica: Organic Lake... | reverse complement strand
TGAAACAGCAAAAAGTTCGGGGCGAAAAGCAAAAAGTGTATTTTGGCAGGGTCGAACCCAAGACCTGCAGGTTCCTGCCAAAAAAATGGCCTTTTTAAAGTCAAAATTTGGCGAGGTCCAAATTTTTTTAATTCTTTTTCGGCTTGATTTATTGCGAGGGGCCGTACTAATTATTTAATTACTCGCAAAACAACCAAGCGCAGTACGGTATGTAACATTACACAACAGGCAAAAGGTTGGGCAACAGACTTGAGTGCCGGTGTGGACGGGGACGGCTACAGCCAGAACACGGGTTGCTACCTGTTTGGCATCACCATCACGCTGACGGACGCGGGGCTGAATGCGGGGGAGGGATTTGGTCTGGCGGCTGTGGAGCTGATGTTCAATTACCTCAACATGCTCAGGAACCAGGGTGGGTACTGTGATGCTGTAATGATTCACACTTTTGGAAATCAGTTGTGTCAAGTACGCACTTAGTGGGTAATTGAAGATGAATCAGAAGGTGGTTTAAGCTTGCCTGTGCGAAACAGGTAACACTCGCAGACCTATCTTCCTGGCTTATCTGGCATCACACTTGCTTGTGCCATCCATTTGGAAATCAGTTGTGTCAGATACGCACTTAGTGATTGAAGTTGAATCAGAAGGTGGTTTAAGCTTGCCTTTGCGAAACAGGTAACACTCGCACACCTATTTTCCTGGCTTATCTGGCATCACACTTGCTTGTGCCATCCATATGTGGTTTTGCCCACCACCAAACGCTGACACAGACACATACTAGCTTAACGCTTGACACACGCAACACACAGGTCCACAGCAGTGGATATGGAAAGAGCTCAAGAGCATGGCCGAAATGAAGTTCATGTTCATGGTGAGCTGTTCTTCATACTGCTGTATTTTTGCCAGGCACTGTGCTTGTTTTCTGGTCATTGCTTTACTGTTCTTGTTTCATATGGTCATCGCTAGCACAAGCTAGGAGCAGCAATAAGCATTTAGATGCAAGGGGGCAGTTCAAGACTCATCAGTTGAGAAGTCCAAGAAGAAACCTCTGATTAGAAACATTGGAAAGGTGTAAATGATTGCATTTGATTGATCAGTTTTTATAGTGCTGCAGGAGGAACGCCTGTCAAGCATTGTAGTTATTACAAGTGCTGCAGAAGGCACATCTGCCAAACATCGATGCTCTCCTTTTCATTGCTGCAGGAGGAAGAAGACGGGATGGACATGTGCACTCGTCTTGCAGCTGTGCTGCATCTGTTCCCCCCAGAGCACGTCATAGTGTCTGAGTACCTACACCAGCACTACGACCCACAGCTGGTGGGTGTGCGTGTGTAGGTGTGCGCGCATGTGGGCGTGTTTTATGTATGTGTGCTTATAAGTGCAGTGGTATGCAAGCCTACATACGTCTGTAGATAAGGCACACCACCCATACATGAAAAATGCTTGCTGCATCTTTGCAGATCAATTCCTTGCTCAAACTCCCTGCACAACCTCTCTGTTTTTGCCTATCACTCCCACTGCTTGGAGCTCCATAAGTGCCCTCTGTATCTTTGCAGATCCATTCCCTGCTCAAACCCCCTGCAAAAGCCCTCTGTTTCTGCCTATCGTTCCCACTGCTTAAACCCCCTCATGCGCCCGCTTTGACTTTGCAGATCAGTTCCCTGCTCAACGACTGCTTGCACCCCAGCCACTCCAGCTACCGCCTTGACTTGCTGACCAAGGCCTACGAGCCACTGAAAGCGCAGCTCATGCAGCAAGAACCTCCCCAGACAGGTGGGTTCAGAGCGTTGCTGTGTAGCTCATACAGCGAGAAATACGCATATGGTTGGAAGGTCGATGACACCCTACAGCTCATTCTATAATTTTTGTGCTTTGTCTTGTATGTCGTTTTTTGAGCCCCTCGACCTTTTGAAGATAGAAAAATGATTATAGTGATTGATCATGAGTAGGGTTGGCCAGAACCATACATATACGGTGTTTATACGGTATTAATGGCTGGGAGATCACCAAATATACGGTCATATACGGTGTATATATATACGGTTTTGGCCAACCCTAATCATGAGTATGTAATATTGCAGTCTACAGCCCTCCAGACGCTGAACCTGACACCACACTCCATACAAATGTACTTATACATATGTACGGTGTATGTACGGTATTTTTAGCATGTCTTAGCAAATCACTGTCACTGCAAAGCAATAGAATCAGCACAACAACCAGGAGGATCACCATATATAGTCATATTAGGTGTGGGTGTACATTTTTGGCCAACCTGCTCACAAGCACCAAAAGACCTCGTGAGCGCTAAAGTCTGCACCAGCAAGCAGAACAGGAGGGGACAACAGAGACCATCTTTGTAGCGCATGCAAAAGTAAAGGAAAACTAAATGAGGCAGTGGAAACCACTCCCCATATTAAACAAGGAAAAGGATCCACTGTTGTATCGTTGTAGCGCATGGCTCAAGTTCAAGTAAGAGACTCCTAATGTTTCCTCCTCAACTGGCTTTTCCACTACTTCTATCATGCACATGCATGCAAATGCAACAACAGCAAACCACTCCATGCACAAGCATGCATATGCAACGACAGCTTCCCACTTCACGCACAAGCATGCATGCATACGCAATAATAAACAACTCCATGCACAAGCATGCATATGCAACGACAACTCACCACTCCACGCACAGGCATGCATACACAACAATATTCCGCTCCACGCACAGGCATGCTCCACACAACAACATGCACAGGTCTTTTGCAGTCTAGTGCTTCCAAAGTCACTGTGGAAACGGAGCCCTGGTTCAACATGGAAAGCACATGGGTCCAGGTGAGGGGGTAAAAGGAAACACAGATGTGTAGAGGGATCCAGATTCAACCAGGGACGTGTTGGGTCTAAAACATTAGCAGGTCCTGAAAAGTTTTGATAAAAGGGAAGGCAAAAGGAGCTTGAAATTCAGTGTGTTTTGAGAATAGAAGGACCAGGTAAATTTATAAACAAGCATCCTAAACAGAAGCAGAGACAGTGTGGTGGTAGGTAGCATTTCTGTGACACACACACACACACATACACACACGCACACACATGCACACGTGCACACATGCACGTGCACACACGCACGCGCGCACACACACACTCTCACACACACATACACACACACACACGCACGCACACACATGCAGACGTGCATGCACACACACATACACACACAAACACACACATAACATAAACACACACGTAAACACACACACCAGGTACCAGACGAGATGTGCCGCTCATGGACTTGCGCCCCCCCCTGTGCGAGCCTCAACCTGCCGCCCCCAAACCCCTACATCCCCACCAACTTCACCATCAAACGGCCCCCGGGCCACCGCCACCCTTGCTGCCACCATTCCCACGCCCAGCAGCCAACCCCCCATGTAACACAGGTACGTATTTTTTCAGCTGCTGGTTCATTAGTTCACCACCACCCTTGCTGCCACCATCTCTTGCCCACACCCAGCAAGCACTGCCCCATCAACTCGGTGCTTATTTGTTAGAGACCGTTCTTCTGTCTATCTGTCTTTGCATTAATGCCACCTGCTGCCACCACTCCCTTGCTGTGGGCACCCCCCATCCACACAGGTGCTCTTCAATTACTTGGTACTCCTAATTGTTATGTGCTTGCACAATTTGTCTAGGTTTCACAGCCAAGCACTACCTGCCGCCTTTTCCTCAATTCCCCTTGGTACATATTGCTGTGGTTGTTATGTGTGTATTCCATACCTTGGTTGTCAGCACGCTCTGCAGCATGCAGACTCTTATATGCAACGACTGGTGTGCCTTCGATCACGCGCAACTGCAACCAGGATTAGACGTCATAAATTGCAGCAGGCAAACTCCATAATAACAATACTGCTGAGCTGAAGATGCCTTATGCTCAAATTAAGTCACCCTCCTCATTCACCTCTGCATTAACAAGTGCAGCACGCCCAGCAGCAGACAGGCTCCTTGACAGTAGCTGCCGCTGAGATCCAGATGCCTTCAGACACGCGCAACTACAATCACTTTAACATGTCATGCATTGCAGCAGGCAGGCAGGCACCATGACGGCAGCTGCCGCTGAGATCCAGATGCCTTCAAACACGCGCAACAACAACCACTTTAGCATGTCATGCATTGCAGCAGGCAGGCAGGCACCAAGACGGCAGCTGCCGCTGAGATCCAGATGCCTTCAAACACGCGCAACTACAACCACTTTAGCATGTCATGCATTGCAGCAGGCAGACAGGCACCATGAAAGGCAGCTGCCGCTGAGATCCAGTTGCCTTCAGTTTGCAAGGTTTACGATGTTTACAAAGAAGGCCTTCAGCCAAGAAGTGCAACTGCTAGCTAGAAGTGTGACTGCTGAGAACCAACTGCCTGCAGACATGCGTACTTACGTCCACTGCTACACACCATGCATGCATTGCAGCCCCTGTACACATCATGCTACACATCACGCATGCATTACAGCCCCTCCTCCATGCATTACACCCTGCTACACATCATGCATGCATTACACCCTGCTACACATCATGCATGCATTGCAGCCCCTGTACCCTGTGCCTGCAGCCACCTAAGTTAAACCATCTCTAAGCGCACCTTCTTACCACTTCACTACCATAAACGCAGCACGCCCAGCAGCAGGCAGACTCCATAGTTGCAGCCGCCGCTGAGATTGAGATGCCATATGATCTGATTGAGTCACCCTCTTTATTCACCTCTGTATTACCAAATGCAGCACGCCCAGCAGCAGGCTGACTCCATAGTTGCAGCCGCCGCTGAACTGGAGATGCCCTCAGGCACGCCCTACAAGCGTGCCCGCACATCAGGCCACCCCTCAGACGTGAAGAACTTGCAACCAACCGCAGCTTCTGCACAGGTAGGCTGTTACACACTTCCCCCCCCCTAAATCACGGAGAGATTTGCCAACACCAACACCAGCACTCGCAAAAGCATTGTGACAGCTGGATATAGCTTTGCAGATAAGACAGGAAAGCACAGGATCGGTTCAGACCAGCTTTGCAGCCATACAATTAATGAGCGGAAACTGCACCTTTCATGAAGCTGGTAACTCAAAACTGGTCCGTTGGCAAAGCAACTTGTCTAGACTAGATTATGCCTTTTTATAATCATTGCCGCCCACCCCTTTCCATCATATCCATGAAAACAGACCACACACCGTGCTAAAAAGCAGAGAGGACATCTAGGCCAGAGGTTTGATAGCTAAGGCTGGCCAGAACCGTACATATACACTGTATATGACCGTATATTTGGTGAATCTCCTGCCAAAAATACCGTGTATACACCATATATGTATATATAAATATAAATAAATATATATATATATATATATATATATGGTTCTGGCCAACCCTGTTCATTCCGAATCACAAGTCAATTTACACTGCTTTGCTCTGACGCCCATCTCCCCTCATTGCATTCATGGATATAGGCTGCAGGAATTTCAGCTGCTGCTGGAGCGGGCGCCGCAGCAGCCATGGCACCTAGCCATGCAGAGGTGAGTGTACCATATGTGTGCATGAACGTATGTTTTTATGTGTGTATTTGCTTGTATGTGTGGGATAATTATTGTTGGAGTCGTATTTGCATACAGTTTGTACTCGTGCTGGCTGTGTATCCATTATATCTTGGCAAACACGTGCAAAAGCAAATGTGCATGCATACATTCAAAGACACACAAATATCAAAGACACGCAAATAAAACACGCACTCAAAGTTGCACACGCATGACATACACACGTACGCACGTGCAAACTCACATGCACACATGCACGTGCATGCAGGCGCACGTGCATGCATGCCCAGACAGCCACGCACACGCTCTCTAGCACAAACTTGTGCATGCGCACGCACACACACACACACGCACACACACATGCACATACACATACATAAGCACGCACATATAAATACTATACACACATCCAGGTGGCAGAAGCATCCGCTGCCAGCACAGCACATGCAGTGGCGTGGGACGCAGCGGCAGAGGCTGCATCAGAAGCAGCTGCATGCAAGGACCTGGCTGATGCTCTGAAGCTGCCGTTGGTGCTGGCCATGCCTCCTTCACTCATTCATGATGCCCCAGGTTTGTGTGTTGTGTGTGTGTGTTTGTGTGTGTGTTCTTGTATGTGTGTGTACGTGCATAGCGTTTGTATCGATTTTACCTTGTAGCTTTTGCAAAAGGACTTTGACAAAAGTTTTAAAGCTCTTTATAATCTGTTTCAGCCGTTGTCTTGTGTGTGTGTACCTATGCATATTCTTACAAAAGGCATGCGCATAGCGCGCACGTTCCACGCTGGAGTGTGTGTGTGTGTGTGTGTGTGTGGCACAAGTTGCACTCTGCCTCCTCCACCCTCGTGTGGTCATATTGCACCTTTGCATTGCCTCCCAGGCTTTGTGGTAATTATGCATGGCACGTGCACACCTTCCATGCAGGCTTGCGTGTGTGGCACAAGCTGGACCGTGCCTTCTCCACCCCTCGTGTGGTCATGTACCTCCGTCTGTCCTCACCTGTGTTAGGGACCAGCCCTAAGGCTGTGGCCCTCACACACCTCATGATCAGGTACGTTTCGGAGGGGTCAAATAATGCTGACGCATGCTGTACGTTTTCCTGTGCTCTGTGCTAAGTAATGTTGACGTACGTCGTATGCTTTCTTGCGCTCTGTGCTAAGTAATGTTGACGTTCGTCGTACGCTTTCCTGCGCTCTGTGCTATATACCTCTGCTCCCAACAAAACCACAAAAACCGCCCTCAAAGGTGCGCACCTCAGCTCGATTGTTTTTCAGACAAGGCCAAACTGAGCTGTGTAAATCCATCCCTTGCATGCTGATGTCTTGAAGTGCCCAGTTGTTTTAAAAGTGAAAAACACATCATCTTCACATCGTTTCTCTCATCAGTGTTTCTATTAAGGTTTTTGGGTGTGTAGCCAATTGGCTGCACAGGCTATATGTACTACACAGGCTATATGTACTACACAGGCTATATGTACTACACAGGCTATATGTACTGCACAGGCTATATGTACTACACAGGCTATATGTACTACACAGGCTATATGTACTACACAGGCTACATGTACTACACAGGCTATATGTAGCCATATGGCTGCACAGGGTGCTTTTGCTGAACAAGAGGGTAGCTACTGAATATTTACCCCCAGAAAAGCTGCCAAGATTTTGGCATGTGTGATGTGAATGAATAATGTATCCGAGTTCTATATAAATACTGGATACTGTAATAAGTTTGTAAATTTGTTGAACCCTTTTTCTCCCTCCCCCCCTAAGTCTCTACTCCGCGTCCTTCACTAAATTCCATCAATTCTGGATCCCGCCGCCGCTGCTGTGAATGAGCTGCTGTGCGCCTTTTTATTGCTTCAAACCACTTTTGCACTGCTCGCAAGAAGGAAAAGTCCCTAAACGCCCACATGCGCTGGGTTGCAAGCACAAGGCATGCGTTCAAGTGATCTGACAGCAAGCGGTTCCGCCTCTCTTCCTTGATGAAGGCAAGCTTGCTGAAGAGCCGCTCCTCCTCCACTGAGCCAAACACTTGCACTAGTGCTATGTTGGCCAAGGATAGCCAATTGCTAATGCTGCATTTGAGCTCGACGCTATTGCTGCCAGTGTGCCAAAAGGACGCAGCAGGCTTGCCCACATACTCTCCTCCAGAGAGCAAGCGGTATGCACATAGCGGTGTCAAACCGGGCCTGCTGCTTTTCCCAGCTGCATCTCATGAACCTTCTGCCTTTTGGTCTTGCGCACCTTCAGGCCCAGGTGCGAGTCAATTTTATCCTTTTTGTCCAGCATGATGAGCACTTCCTCCCTGCTTCCCTGCTTTTGGGCTTGCCACATGCATGGCTAGCACTTAACCATACCCCCTCCCGCTCTTCAAAGTACTGGCGATGGTCCTTAGGGACTCTGCTGCTGAGGTAGCCTGCCGGGCGTCGCTGTGTCTTACCCAAAATGGCCAAAATGCGACACTAAGAGACGTGTCGCGGTTAATCGAAACACTGTCTCTCATCCATTTTGGATGACATGCTGAATGAGGACACCTGCCTTGCTGACGTAATTCCTATGCCTATTTCATCTTTTCTTACCCGTCCAGGCTTCTAGATGACGTGCTGAATGAGGACACCTACCTTGCTGACGTAGCGGGCCTGCACTACCACACTTCTCCAGAAGGAATGGCAGGTACATGATGTTTGTGTGTACCAAAGTGTACATGTGCATATGTGTTTCTTGGATGCCTGCGTGCTGTGCGTTTTGTGCTTTCGTGCTTATTTACTGTAGGTGCTATACTTTAGGTACGACGCACATTCAACAGAGAGTATGGCAGGTGTGGACCTTACAGGTGCTCTCCGCTCATGCACCTAGGTATCAAGGTTACAAGATTTACAAAAATACACCTAGGTATCAAGGTTACAAGATTTACAAAAATACACCTAGGTATCAAAGTACTGAGTACAGAACATTCTGTCACCCCCTGCCTGTGTGTTATGCACACAGGCAATTGATTCGTTGAACTCATGGGTAACGCTTCAGCGTCTGCCCCTGCACACACACGTGCCTGCCTTTACACACACACACACACACACAAACACACACACACACACATATACACACACGCTTGCGCATACACAAGGCTACAGTTGGAGCAACAGGGGGAAATGCTCAACGCACATTAAAAGGCTACGCACACCGATTGGTCGCATCTGTGGTAATGCACAGCTTCCTGACCCCGCATTCTCTCACACTTGCATACGGTAACACACGTAAGTAGTAAGCATACACATGACAATACAATTACACACAGTCTCGCAGAGGCATCAGGATCAAAGCTGGAAAATAATAAGTCACCACTTCACGTGCACACACGTACATAAGACACATGCACACACAAGTACACATCACACACACAGGCATTGAAATTGAGGTGGAGGGCTCCAGCCATTGCCTTACATGCACACACCTACAAAACACAAACACAGGCATTAAAATCGAGGTGGAGGGCTCCAGCCATTGCCTTACATGCACGCACCTACACAACACACACACAGGCATTGAAATCAAGGTGGAGGGCTTCAGCCATCGCCTGCCCTTGCTCGCCCACCGTCTCCTTGGCAGCCTGGCCAATGGTGGGCCTTCAAAGGCCAACTGGGGCACCGTGCACGAGGGGCTTGTGCGCAAGTACCGCAACATGGCCATGGAGGTGGGTGGTGTAAAAACAATAGGGTTAGCCAGAATCGTGTATATACACCGTATATGACCGTATATTTTGTGATTTCCCTGCCAAAATTACTGTATATACACCGTATATGTATATATTCATTATTTTTTTATCTATTTATATAATTCTGGCCTACCGTAAACAACATGCAACTTTCTTTGACTTAAGCAACAAGTCATGTGGGTTGGTCATTGTGATCTGAGGAAAGTTTGCCTGAGGGGTTTGTCCACATAATTAAAATGCAAGGCACATTGAGCAGGTATGCTTCGAGCACCCAGGGACTGATAGGCTGCTGCCCACTGCGGGTCTGCTGGGGTCAAGTGGGATATTGCATGGCAGTCTGCTAGATTGCATTCAAGGTCTGGGATATTGTATGTAGTCTGTCAGATTGCAGCCAAGAAGCGATTGTTGACGGAATGAGCTTGCTCCTCACAGGTCCTTACTCAGATTAGCCTGAGCGGCAAGGTTTGGGTGCGCCTGTCTGATTTGTGCCGCCATGAGCGGCATTGTAGTGGTGTTCACCCCCAGACCAAATTGCCCCAAACCAATTTTTGACTTCATGGGTGCTTAAATGGGACAAAACTGGTGTGCAAAACCGGTTTCAGTGTTCGGAGTGGTGCAGTGGTTGGGGAGATACAGGTGGGGGCTATTTTGGCTCGGATTGAGCCCACTTTTGAAAAACACCGTGGCTCCCCTCGACCATACGAACGAACTATACAGGAACTAAAAAGTCACTCTGCATGGGTTTTATGAGCCCAGACTCACTCCCTGGTGGTTTCGCGAATTTTATGGGTTTTGGGGTTTGCGATTCTCAGGTGCCCAGTTTCGTGCAACCGCCAAGCGCGACTGCTAAAGTTTGTTAATTAAAACAATGCTGTCAATTTTGGAGCACTGACGTGCAGCAGCTGGGGCACAGTGGCGAACGACAGCTGGGCCACAGGGTTTGACCGAACCCTGGGAGCCAGCAGGTCAATGCAACCTGCTCCCTCCCACCACCAGGCCTGCACAAGCTCATGCTGGGCAACCTCCATCTGTCAAAAGATGCCGGCTTAATGCAGCCCGTGGTGGATGGGTGTGGCTTGTCCCCAGGCATGCAGGAGCAGGTGCGCAGCCAAGGCCCTTCCCACGCATGCCCTGCCACCTGCTGCCCAAGGAGCCACCTTTGCACACTCAGGATGGTGTGTGGAGTGTTGGGACGGCAGTAGCACCTGTGTGCGCGGCCCTGTGTGGGCATCTTCTGCAAGCACAGTTTACAGGCTGCCCAGCCAATCGCTGCAC
>Ga0307968_1005117_pt1 | contig 10546 bp, 12 predicted proteins | sample OrgLakmetagen650_FD_201834 | JGI IMG/M metagenome (GOLD analysis project Ga0307968, IMG submission 201834) | Saline water microbial communities from Organic Lake, Antarctica - #650 | ecosystem: Environmental > Aquatic > Non-marine Saline and Alkaline > Saline | place: Antarctica: Organic Lake... | reverse complement strand
AAACTGCTACACAGTGATCAAAGTGCTACGCAGTGATTAAAGTCTGCTGCTACACAGCGATCAAAGTCTGCTGCTACACAGTGATCAAAGTGCTACGCAGTGATCAAAGTGCTTCACAGTGATCAAAGTGCTACGCAGTGATTAAAGTCTGCTGCTACACAGCGATCAAAGTCTGCTGCTACACAGTGATCAAAGTGCTACGCAGTGATCAAAGTGCTTCACAGTGATCAAAGTGCTGCTACACAGCGATCAAAGTCTGCTGCTACGCAGTGATCAAACTGCTACACAGTGATCAAAGTGCCGCTACACAGTGATCAAAGTGCCGCTACACAGTGATCAAAGTCTGCTGCTACACAGTGATCAAAGTGCTATGCAGTGATTTAAGTCTGCTGCTACACAGTGATCAAAGTGCCATGCAGTTATCAAAGTGATACACAGTGATCAAAGTGCTACGCATTGATTAAAGTGCCGCTACACAGTGATCAAAATCTCCTTTCCTGAAATTTCCTTTCACATGAGGCCCCACTGGCAGGCGTGTACTTGTATATTCCCAGGGTTGGCCAAAACCATACATACATACGTATATACGGTGTATTTATGGTATTTCTAGCAGGGAAATCGCTGTACATATGGCCATATACGGTGCACATATACAGTTATGGCCAACTCTATATTCCGTATGCATGTACCTATATCTTGAGTATGCACGTGCTTATATATTGTACAGTGTGTATGCATGTACTTACTTGTGTATTGTGTAAGCATGTTGCGGAAGCGCGTACTTGTTCTATTTCCCCCGCAAGTTGGGACACTTCAGCATCAGGTATTCAAGGAAATACCAATGCGTACCCAATAGGTCCATGCAGCTGAGACAAGAGAGGTTGCTTTTTTGGCGAAGCCCCAGTCATGGGGCAAAGCCCCTAGGTTTGGCATGTTTCATGCCTGAGTTCACACCAGTGTGCGCAGACCCGCCCATCGCACCCCCCGCCCCCAAAACTTGCACAGTGACCTAGACTTACAAATAAGCCAGCCCTGTGGTGTCAGGGGGAGGGGAGGGGCAGGGGGTGGTGCTGCTGGGCGCACCCTGGAACGAAAATTTGGAAAGTTGAGACTCAGGGCCTGGCCAGAGCCACGCAGCCAACGTCCAAGTCTGAAACTTGGCAGGCAGGCCAAGCAAACTTGTTTGTCAAGGTGTAAAAGTTTTGGTGACCAGGGGTGCAGTGAGCAGTGCTGTGGAAAGAACTGACTAAATGTTTGGTAGCTGGAGGAAGCTGCCCGACGGAGTTCAGCCCACGTCCCCGGAACAGTGTCTGATGGCACAGGTGTCATCAGATAACTTTCCTGAGTGTGGTTGCAAGGTCCGGGGCCGAAGGAAGACGTGGACGGAAACTTTGCTGTTCCATGCAAGCACACGACCCATGTTCATTAATTTCAATTTCATTAATATATTAATTACAAGTGTTTGTTTGCCATGGGTGTGTTGCGGAAGCCGTGTCTGCTCTTCCGTGCGTTGGTGCGTTGGTTGGTAGACTGCTCAGCAAACGCAGCATGCAAGTGTGTGGGAGGAAAGGCCACAACGCACGCACTTGCCCACAGAGGGGAGCAGCTATACAGCCAGTTCAGCAGCAACAACCACAGGGGCAAAAGCAGGGGTGTAGCATCTGTGGTGAGCCTGGCCACAACGCGCGCACGCATGCGCAGCATGCAGCAGCAGCAGCAGTAACAGCAGCAGCAGCAGAGGGGAGTACATGTGTGGGTACTGCCAGAGGATAGTTAGTGGTGAAGCGCGCACGCGTTGGCTTCGCCAACTTTTCAGCGTCGCTTGCGACGCTTCCCCCCACTTGTCCTAAATTAAGTGCGCAACTTACATTAGAGGTGCTTATGGTATCTGTTATACCACCTTGTTAATAGACTGGGGGGATCGCAAACAAGAATCAGCCTTTAAATCTGCTTGTTAACTTAAATCCATTCATTTTGGGTGCAGGGTGATGACGGATAACATGCTGAGGATCTTTCCGGATGCTGTCGAGAGCAACTACCCCCTCCTGGTCGCCCACTATGATCGTATTAAGGACATCCCAAGCGTCAAAAGTTACTTGGCTTCTCCTCGGCGCCCAGAGTATGTAAGTATAGTGTAACGAATTTGGCTGTGTTTGCAGCTTCTCGGCTCACACGTAAGCTGAACGGGTGCAAGAGAATTTGGGAATTGAGACAGGAGTCGGCAAATCTTGGCAGTCTATGATGCTGCGCATTGTCAGCATGAAAAGCCCCGAGGTCTGCGTTTCGTTTGTGCTGCAATCTGTTCCCCTCCCTGGCGCTTTTGGTGGATGTTTGCTCCCTTTTCGCTTGGCATTTGGTGAGATAAATTCTAGGTTGGTCGAAATACAGACCTGGTACTAAAGCAGGCCTTGTTATTTAAAGTGCACATTTGCGACACTGTGATTCCTTTCCTGCTTCTATTGAAACTCTATTACATCTACTTGTCTGCTTGTCTTGCTTGCAGCTTGCAGCTCGGCAAAAGTAAGCACAGATACGCGTGTGCCAACTACCAAATGTGACACTGCCTTGCATCACCCCTGTTGCTTGCCATACGCCAAACGCATAGCGTTCTCTCAAATTGTCCTCTTCCAGATCAATGCCAACCACCTCGGATAGAGCTGTGCTGGACTCCTCGGCATGGTTAGAGAAGAATTTTGCAGTGGCTGATTTTGTAGCGCAGCTAGTGACAGCAGCTTGCAAAGGCATCTCGCCAGCAAGGCTTGCTCTCATCCCTCGTGATTGCATGAGCATAACTAGACAGTATGCATGGTCGAATTTTTGGGTCTCGACGGCTTTTGAACTAGAGGAACATACCACACACACTCTTGTGATCACTCATATCATAATTTTCCATTATGTGGGTGATAACACGCTGTGTTGCAGTGCCAATTGAGTCCGTTTTCCTTTTCCAATGTTCAAACACACTGACTGGCCTGTCAGTACCGGTGGAGTCCGTTTTTTTCTTGATGCGTCGCTATTGATTTCAATATATGAAACTGACAGTATGTCTGTTGAGTTGAGTTGAATTTAATGACAGTACTGTGCGTCGTGGATCCCCCCCCTCCTTTAAAAAATCATATGGTCAAATGTGCAACTGCCCCCCCTCAACATGATATTTTACAGTTCTATGCTACAATTTGCTGTAGGCTTCGTCATTACACCAAGCTGCCGTGAAGGGAGATCAAAATTAAAGACACGCTGGAACCAAAAATGGGCTGCAGGCCGTCATAAAAGCAAAACAACGCAAAGAAGCAAGTGACAAGTCCGTAAGTCAGATCCAAGCGAGCTCAGATGGGAACACCCACAAGCCAAAGCACAAGCTGAGGGGGGGGGGCGGGAAAAATAACCCGAGCAAAAGCAAGGCATAAAAAGAATGCCTAAAACGAGAGTACACAGCACTTTATGCAAAGTGCTTGCCAGATCTCAGCCTATGCTCACTACGCAAGAACTCCAGTTCTACAGCCGAAGCAGAGAACTGATGATTTCTATGCTACAGTTTGCTGTAGGCTATATCATTACACCAAGGCCAGACTACAGTGGGTGAGTGCAAAGCGAACGTTAAGAGCGAGCGAGCACTTGCAGAGTGCGTGCCACTTATCGAATCAGGGAAATTGAGGGCAGGAGGCCTCCTCTTCGCGTTGCACACGCAGCGATTCCATCTTCTTGCCGGCATGGCCATGGGACGGTGCATGCCCCATTCAGCGTCCGTTTCCCTCCGAGTAGAACATGCACGGAGATGAATCAGGAAAAAAGGGTGTGGGTGCGTGGCTCACTTGAGGTGAAAACTGAGCATTCCACCCAGCTTCCACCTCGCAGACAAGTGCCATCGGTCTCAACGCAAGTGCCAGGCAAGTGCCAGCTGCCTGCAACACAAGGCCTCCCATCAATTAAGCATGGGAACAAGGAATTACGCAGAGTGCCAGGTTAAGCAAGTGCCATCTGCTTTCTGGGGTGGCCAGACAGTGCCATCGTCTGCCACGCCATTAACAATGGGCTGCACACCCAGGGCTGCACACCCGGGGCTGCACACCCAGGGTTGCACACCCAGGGCTGCACATCCAGACCAGCAAGGCCTCTTCTAGACTCCCAGGCCAGCAAGGCCCCTACAACTGCTGAGCCAGCAAGGCCTCTTCCAAACACTCAGACCAGCAAGGCCTCTTCTAAACTCCCATACCAGCAAGGCCTCCCCTAAAACTCCCAGGCCAGCAAGGCCCCTACAACGCCTGGCCAGCGAGGCCTCTATTAAACCACCCGGCCAGCAAGGCCTCCTCTAAACCACCCAGACCAGCGAGGCCTCTAGAAAACCACCCGGTTACCTTGGCCTTACATCCACAGGAGCAAGGCTTACCTCTTCGTATTCAAGGCCAACAGGTGGACGGGGCGACGTCATGGCCCTCCAGGGGGTCAGAGGGCTCGTCAGCAGGGAACCCGAGGCTTGTAAGGCCCTATTAATACGTTAATACCCGAGCCGTAGCCCGCGCTTGCGACCCTGTGCCATGATGTCCCCCTGCGGCGCCCCCTGGGCGTGGGCATGCGACGAGCAGGACGCTGCAAAGCTGCTGCTGCACTGTCCTCTTGTCCTCATGACCAAAAAGAAAACAACCCGAGCAAAAGCAAGGCATAAAAAGAATGCCCGAAACGAGAGTACACAGCACTTAATGCAAAGTGCTTGCCAGATCTCAGCCTAAGCTCACTACACAAGAACTCCAGTTCTACAGCTAAAGCAGAGAACTGATGATTTTTGTACTTCACCCCCCCCCCTTGCTGAAACTTCCTGACGGGTGCAGGCAGGGCTGGGGCTGGGGCTGGGGGTGCAAAAAGTAAATCACCGCCCCGTCACCGCTTCTACCGCAAAATGCAACACCTTGGGCAAAGCATCTAATCCAGTCGCTCACAAAAGCTCTCAATTGTAGGCACGAACCCCCCACTTTATACAATAAGGCTGAACTATACTTAGGGCATGCTCTTTTAAGTACCAAGTCCAATTTTCATCAGGGGCCGAGTCCAGGCCAAAACTGCAACCCTTCTGACCCTCAATGATGTTTTTATTCTTTTCTGTGAGTTCTACTCCAGCTCGTCTCAACCGAATGTTGGAGGGGAATTTACACCTGGCCAACCACCCAGGAACTCTGCCAAAGAACTGTAGAAAGAGAAAGCTGCTTACGAGAACTGATCTCACACGGAACTGGCTAATAAAAAACTGAAGCCCCTCCAACATTCGGAGGAGAACAGGAAATTTTGCAGGTGGGGCCTGTCAACTAAGCTAGCAAGAAGCATAGGTCGAAAGCCTAGGCTAAACCTGAATACTAACCAAAGACAGGTGTAAAAAGGATGGTTCCCACAGCGCAAGCTGTGGCAAGACACTTCCAACTGACATTCGGTTGCATTCGCCTCCAAGAACTTATGAGTTCAGTGTGAAACACCTGAACTCAGGTTCTTGTAGTGTAGCATGAAGTGAGATGTCCTCATTTTCTGGTTTTCTCCGGTTTCTGCTTCCCTTCTCCAATCTTTTATTCCTTGGAGAACACAACTCTCTCGTTAGCATACTTTCCCCCCTCCCTCACCTCTTTTCTATATTTTAGTCCTTAGTTTTCTCCCATGTCTCCGGTTTCTCAGTTGTTGTGTTTTCCTTGGTAATAATGACAGAGCCCTATGCATCTCACGATGCAAGCGAAATAGAACTCCAAGAAGCGAGATCCAGAGTACTCGCAGTTCTACGGTGTCCAATAGCACCAAAGTGGCTTTCTTCCTTGTTGATTTGTGGCGCACGATGCACAACCCCCCTGACCCACATTAATTTTTTAAACTGTTTGCCAGCCCCCTCCCTTAATCATGTTAGCTTTATATCACAACCAGAGTCTTTTCTTTTTTCTTTTCTTTGGGGGTCGGGTTTCCACTCCTCCGTATATTCTAGAATATCTTCTGTAATCTTTTTACAAGGCCACTAAAATGAGTCATATATTTAGATAACTATATGGAACAAGTAGATCATGTGTTTAATGAACTAGAATAGATAGAAAATGTGCACGAGGTGCAACTCCTCTTATAGTAAGGAAGACTCCACATTTTTGACAAGCGAACGTGCACTATCAAAATTTCCACTCACATGTTACACCGCTATTTTTCACAAAATTTGGTGGCGCCAATGTGTTTCCCCCTGCCTGAATCAAGCTCCCTGAGCCAGAGCCTGACAGAAACAAAATCTTCAATTACACACATCATAGACAGATTCTGACCCAGTTTTTCTCAACTATTCATTGGCGTTTCTTGCTGCCGCTTGCTCCCTAGGGTCTTCTGTCTTCAGAAAAATTTCTAGGCACCTAACACGCAATACACTGGCTCTCACTTTACCAATACTTCCACTTCTTAACCTCTTCCTTCATAGCACTGTCTTCTGCCACGGGATTGTCTGACCTAGGGCCACCCAAAAGCACTGGCCAGCCCTCTATGCGCTCTATCTGTCCTGGTTGACCTGGCTTCATCCATATCCTCAGCACACCTGGATATAAGGTGGTTTCTTAGCATGTGTACCCATTAATACAAATGCTAAGATACCGGTGGTTTCTTAGCATGTGTACCCATTATTACAAATGCTAAGATACCGGTGGTTTCTTAGCATGTGTACCCATTATTACAAATGCTAAGATACCGGTGGTTTCTTAGCATGTGTACCCATTATTACAAATGCTAAGATACCGGTGGTTTCTTAGCATGTATACCCATTATTACAAATGCTGTACATTAGTTCCAGGCTGTTGTTTGGGGTACAATGGTTCCAGGCTGTTGTTTGGTGTACATTGGTTCCAGGCTGTTGTTTGGTGTACATTGGTTCCAGGCTGTTATTTGGTGTACATTGGTTCCAGGCTGTTGTTTGGTGTACATTGGTTCCAGGCTGTTGTTTGGTGTACATTGGTTCCAGGCTGTTGTTTGGTGTACATTAGTTCCAGGTTGTTGTTTGGTGTACATTAGTTCCAGGTTGTTGTTTGGTGTACATTAGTTCCAGGTTGTTGTTTGGTGTACATTAGTTCCAGGTTGTTGTTTGGTGTACAGTGGATCCAGGTTGTTGTTTGGTGTACAGTGGATCCAGGTTGTTGTTTGGTGTACATTAGTTCCAGGTTGTTGTTTGATGTACAGTGGATCCAGGCTGGCTGTTGTTTGATGTACAGTGGTTCCAGGCTTACTTGCATAGCGAATGCCCCACCAGGCCCAACACTTTTTTTGTGTATACTTCAAATGCCCTTCGCAAAGTAAAATGCAGCAAACCAGCACCCCAGGTTTGTAACATTTACCTGCGTAACGAGATCCCCAGCCAGCCTGAACGACAGGGACTTTCTTGTTCCCCACCTTCGCGTCCACCCAAGTGGGACTGCAAGTGAGTTTGGGTGGAACCGTTTAGCCTTCCAAAAATATGGATTTAGTAACAAGCTGCAATTAAGTCCAAGCTTGTCCTTGGTGTGTGAAACTGCAAGTGAGTTTGGGTGGAACCGTTTAGCCTTCCAATAAGAAGGAATGAGTAACAAGCTGCACTTAAGTTCAAGCTCGTCCTTGGTGTTGGCCTAAAACACTCTCCCAAATCTCAAAGCAACAAAACAGCCCAAAGGAGTCAAAAATGATTGCTGCACGCCACAGAAGGATTGCAAGTGCAACTATAAGAGATCTATATAGCTAGCAGGATACACCGTGTAACAGTGACCGTGTTCTTGCCAATACTCATTAGATGTGGATTGACTGATACGCACATCGTCACACTATCACATCAGCAACCAGTGCATATAAATTTACTCACTAGCTGCCCCACACGTAGTCAGAGGACGAGCCTGGGCTGTCGTGGTCAAGGGAAGGCCCGTCATGCTTGCCATCGCCCCACAGGAGGCTGTGGCTATGCCTACGAGTAAATTTATTAAATTATAATTTAATGTATTATATCATTAAAACGAAAGGCTGTTGCCGTCGTGGTCAACTGAAGGCCGCTCATGTCTGCCATCGCCCCACAAAATGCTGTGGCTGTGCCTGTGAGTTGGTGTGCGCTGGAAAGCAAACGCGCAATTGCTCAATAATAGACATGGCTGGTGGCTTCATCTGCAAACAAATTTTTTAAAAATTGCAAGGTGCAAGTGCTCGACAATAGATGTGCCTGTCATCTGCAAGTAAAGAGTAGTCTAAAAAGTTGCAAGGTGCAAGTGCTCAACAATAGGTGCGCCTGCAGTACAGAAGCAATGGTAATGTGTGATCAATAATGTGTGATCAATAATGTGTGATCACAGACGTAATGAATCAACATTAGATGCAAGTTTCCCACAGAAATTTGAGAAAACAGGATATGCGGATAAGAGAGATGATGATAAAGCTGAAAGTATCCAGCATAACCTATTGAAGGAGCATGCTTCATCCTGACATCTTGCTCTAGTGAAGCTTACCTGCCTACCTAGTGAAGCATACCTACCTAATCGAGCGTCTTACAACCTGACATCTTACTCTAAGGAAGCAGCAAGATCTCTGGTCAATAGACACACATATGAGTAAACGCAAAACTCCCCTGGCGTAACTAGAGGGGAAACCTCCTCTTTTCTCAAATATCTGGGACTCCAGCTCCGTGTTGGCACCAGCTAGAGTTGTATCATACACACATGTGCCGACTAGAATTTTTCATGTGCCAGCTAGAGCTGCGCCATACATGTGCCAGCTAGAGCTGCGCCATTCATGTGCCAGCTATAGTTGTATTTGTTGACCGTAAATCTGTAAAGTGTAATGATGATATGTCCGTGTATATACTGGGAATAATTGGCTCCTGCTGACCCCACGTATAGTTTGAAAATCCCCTTGCCATGCGTATGTCCATTGCAAGCCTATGGTGTTGCCAGCCCTACTATCGAGCAATACGTACACACTTTTCCTTACCCTCCGACCACAGCATCGATGCCTGGGATGAGTTCAGCCGCTGCAATGTCTGCAGTGTAGCCCACGTGCGATAACAAGATGACCACCTGTGGGAAATGGGTGAGTGAATGTGCGTGGACATATGTGAATGTGCGAGTACGTGTGTGTGTGTACATGATTGTGCGTCATTGCACTGGTCAGTGTCTGGTGAAAGATACAAAGTAGGTATAATATATAATGTAGTATAAAAGGATGAGGCCAAGGTAGGCGTCATCCCCAGCTTAAGGCTTGCAGGTCAGCACAGGTTATCCTTTTAATAAACTGGGCCTAGCCCCTACCTGGGCGTAAGTAAACGAAACGAAGAGAAATCCAGTGCTAAGGACAGGCTGCCAGTACACACGGCAGAGCTCCATCAAGAAAAGAACATCAGCCTTCAAAACACGCTTTGAAATAGAAAGACAGAAAGGCTGAGCGGGCCTGAGATGTATCCACAATATTGCTACAATTGAAAGGGTTATGCATAAGAGCAATCCCCCAAAGTGCCCTTGTATAAATCAGGCAAAACAATTCGGACATCCAGGCCACTCCCTTCACCACTGAAATTACGAATCAGATAAAAACAATTCAGGCATCCAGGCCAGTCCCTCCACCAATAAAGGAAAATAACCTTGAACTCTCTTGCGCCAAAAACAGTGTGACACTTTGACACGCACCTGACAGCCCTTTGCGCGCATGTTCTCCACGCATTTTTTCCCGTTCCAGTCTGTGAAACAGATAGGCAAAACGCAGCCTATTTTAATTGGTGCACGATAAAATTGGCCGGCTTTTGTGACCAGAAACCGAAGTACGTGCAGGTGAGTGTGAGCTCTTCGACATCATCAAATTGCAACCTTCATTAAAATAGGTGGGGAAGGCGTTTTGTAAGTTTACAGGCGTCACTTGTTATGCTTACACGCATTACCACGAGATCATTATCAGAAAACACTTTTTTCATATTAAGCATATCCACTAGATGTATGCAATATGGAGTCATAGTATTGCTCCCTCACCCTCGCTTATAATATCTTTATGATATTCTAGCGGGTATTGTCTGATGATGCATGTTGGTGCGTTAGGATTCCTTCACTCAACCACTCAATTGCGTAATTATAACCAGGAGGTACTGTTTATCTACACTTCTGATGTATGCAATGCTCATTGGCACCCAACTCATAAGTACTGATGTTTGCAATGCTCATTGGCACCCAACTCATTATAAGTACTGATGTTTGCAATGCTTGTTGGAACCCAACTCAATATAAGTACTGATGTATGCAATGCTCATTGGCACCCAACTCAATATAAGTACTGATGTATGCAATGCTCATTGGCACCCAACTCATCATAAGTACTGATGTTTGCAATGCTTGTTGGCACCCAACTCATTATAAGTACTGATGTATGCAATGCTCATTGGCACCCAACTCATCATAAGTACTGATGTTTGCAATGCTCATTGGCACCCAACTCATCATAAGTACTGATGTTTGCAATGCTTGTTGGAACCCAACTCATTATAAGTACTGATGTATGCAATGCTCATTGGCACCCAACTCATTATAAGTACTGATGTATGCAATGCTCATTGGCA
>Ga0307968_1005116_pt1 | contig 10547 bp, 10 predicted proteins | sample OrgLakmetagen650_FD_201834 | JGI IMG/M metagenome (GOLD analysis project Ga0307968, IMG submission 201834) | Saline water microbial communities from Organic Lake, Antarctica - #650 | ecosystem: Environmental > Aquatic > Non-marine Saline and Alkaline > Saline | place: Antarctica: Organic Lake... | reverse complement strand
TTACTGACGCAGACATTCATACACATGTGCTTTATCACAAACCCAGGTCTTTTCAACCGCCTGGAGGCACTGTGGATTTGACAGCTTGGTGCTGCCCACGACCCAGAAGTTCATGATAAACCATTTGGGCTTTGGCTTCACCATGAAGCTTCCCTTTAATGTAAGTGCATGCCCCTCGTACCTCTCACACAAAGATCAACGGCACCTTGTTTTACTTGTGCCACTTCCCCACTACGTTTTGGGCTTTGTTGTGAGCACGCAGAATCCATCAGCAGAATGTTCTTTGTGGTATTTGATGTGGCATTCCATCCAGATATGTATCCTTGCAAGTGTTCATTTCTGTGCTTATACTATGTCTTTGTCGTGGCACCCTCAGCACACCACTCCTACGCTGGCTGAGTACGCAATCATGCGCAAAAGCTCTTGCACTGCAGCTTGCATCAAGATTGTATGACGTGCGCAGCTTGTCTCTTGCTTTGAGCAAAAAGTAGCCACATCCAGGATGTCCTTCGCCTTTTTTGTGCCTTTTATGCACGGACTTACTACACTTTACTGTCTTGAGTGTGCAGAACCCTCCCAAGACATGGTCACAGGACCAGCACCTCCTGAGCCTGTTTGATTACCGTTGTCATACAGGAAATCCTGAAGGTGCGGGTACATTTGTACCTGCGTGTGCAAGTTTACCTGTGTCCATGTGTGTGCAAGAGGTGGTCACTCGCTAGCCTCTTTCTTGCCTACCTACTTTTGTGCACACTGTACAATGACACGCATGCGAGGAGCGCCTAACAGTTGGGTCAACTACAGTGAAAGGGTCACGGAAAGTGTATCGTCACATGCAGTTCAATTGATTGTGTGTGAGTGCATGTGTGTGTGCATGTGTATGTGTGTGTGGGGGGGGACCGTACGGAGCAGGTGGGGGGTGGCCTGGGGGACCTCCAGGATAGCCAGGAGGGGGTCCATCGGGATAGCCGGGGGGGGCGCTTGGACACACGGACATGCGTTTGTGATTTTAGTTTGTATGTACTCACTCAGTTACTTTTCTCAGCTTTAGCCATCATCTTGCCATTGCTTCATTACCTCTCAGCCATGTTACGGCCTTTTATCCCCCTTGAGCAACCAAAAATCTTGCCCTTGACATCACTTCTTATCTTATTCTTTCTACGCATCCTTGGCAGAGCTTTGTTTCCCCCTTGCCATGAAAACCTGAGCAGTTCAAAGAATATTACGATTATCAGGTACCATTGGCTTTGACTTCCCCCCTGCCATGAGGCAATGCATGACTCAACTTAGCAACATGACTCCCACAGCCATCTCTGCGCAGTACGGGATCCCTAACGTGCGCTTGGCTGAAGCTTACCATAACAGGTCTTCAGGTGTGTCGTGTTTGTGTGTGCTGGGCATGGGACTTGGTAAAACACAGGGAAGAAGCCCTCAGGCATAGCAGGGTGATTATACACTTGGTCAAGGCGTAACATAGCGAATTTGAAAGTGTGCACAGGCACACACACATGCGTGCGCGCGCACACACACACACACACACACACACACACACACACACACACACACACACACACACACACACACACACACACACACACACACACACACACACACGAGCAACGGAATATACTCTGTAACTTGATCATGAGCAGAACGCACCTGTGTGTTTTTCATAGAGTTTGCACTACACAGTCATTCTGAGGCCCTTGCATGACAGCTGTACACAGCCAAAGGTCTGTTTTCTGTAGCCAAGCATTGCTTACGTGTGGGTTATGTGTGGTGAAGGGTCTGCATTCTATCTCTAGGCACCCAATTATTACGCATGGTTCGCGCATTCTTACAAGCCCTTCCTCAAAAGCATTACGGCTTATGCCTCTCTTCCCTGCAGGGCAATGTAGCAATACACGATGTCCAGATTGGATTCTCAAACACAAGTCATCGTCCCTGTTACATTCATACACTCTTTAGCGACACAATCACACCACCCAGCATCCTGCCTCTGCTGCCTCTGCTGCATTTGCAAACCACTCCCTTCTCTCCCTTCTCTCCCTCTCTTAACCACTCCCTTTGCAAACCACTCCCTTTGAAAACCATTCCCTTTGCAAACCACTCCCTTCTCTCCCTCTCAGAACATTTCTGTACTCTTTAATACTTTAAGGGCCGAGAAACGCTCCTGGGAACATCAGGCCCGCTTTTCACCCAACAACCTACCCCCACTACATTTCAAATGCGACCTTTCACAGATTTCCTGACCAAAGGCTTTGAGTGGACACTGCTGCATGGGGAGCCCACAAACTCACCCCCGCATCGCTACAAAATGGCTCCAAGGTGAGTGATGCAAATGTGTTTGTGTACGTATGTGCTAGTTGCTCATATGATCATTTTCTAGCTTGATACTGTAGCAAACATCGTAACTCACGGCTGGATGACAGGAAATGCCTGACCTTTGTGCAGCCGATCTGGGCACTCTGATTTAGCCTTTCACAAATTCTAGCAGCACAGCATCAGTTTTGCTTCACTCCCTTTGCTATAAGGTATATAAAGAAGAATTTGCGGAAGAGCGAGGTATTTGTCCTTGCCTCCGTGGATCCGAGACAAAACCAGAAAACAACACTGTGCTGCCTTGTACATTTTGCTCTGCTGCTTATACATACAGCATCAATGTCGAGCTGGAATTTATACGGCAATCACAAAACACAAGCAACTAGATAGTGGTTAACTGCCTCGATGCCTTTGTGATGTATCTTATTAGCTGCATCTCTGCCGTGGAAAGATGAACTAGAAAATGAATGAGTGAATGAATTGAGCAGCAGCTTGCCGGGCCTCCCTCATAGGTATTGCTAACTTGGCTTATAAGGACCTTCCTTGCTTGTGTGTCTTTTGCCGCATTGCAAAGTTAATTGCAAAAACATTTTGAACAATCTCTATACTAAATTTCTTAGATTACGTGCACACAGTCCATGCTTCCTTCCCTTGCTGCATGTGAGTATCCGATGAAACTTGCGTCAGCATCTTGTGTGCTTCCATGAAATGGAAATTTGTTCTTTAGGTGTTGCCAGTTAGCGCGCAAGGACCCTAGTGGTAGGACCTTTCTATGCGCTAAGCCGGAGGGTCCCAAAATGCACCAACTGCCATATGGTGAGTTTCCATGTTATTACAGGTCTGACTGAGCACATGGGCGCATATTTGTGCGTGGAAAATCCATGTTTAGCACAAGTCACATGGAGAAAGATTGCCGCTATTGCTTAAATCCATGTATCATTGAGATGATGGATGACGGACCAAACTGTTTTCACCATTTCATCCGTAGCCCTCCCAAATGCACACACACACACACACAAACACACACACGCACACACACGCACACGCACACACACACACACAGTTACACAAACACACAAACAAACGGACATGTAGAAGTGGACGTCCTTGTCGGGGATGCCGATCTGGACATTTGGAGAGTATATGCATCGTTACAAACACACCATTCCCCTCCCCCCTTTCCTTCCCCCCACACACACGAACAATACACACATTCAAACGCACAGGTAATCCGTCAACTGGAGGCCCCTGGAGAGGCCCAGAAGGAAAAGACTCGGGAGTGTACGCGGGAGGGACTGTCTTTTGAAGAGGTTGATTATTACAATTAATTAAGAATGTGTATGGTTTGTGACCGCTTTCTGCATATTTATTGCATTATTCCATTGCAAAGCACAGGCTTGACTTGGGGGGGCGTAGGGGGGTGTTTCAAACGCAACTGCTGTTTTTATTGCGATGGTTGTTGCTTGTGTACTACATGTACATGTACATTTAGGAATTTTCCAGCATGCATATGCATCTGCAATGCCAAATTGAAGGCACTGTTAGATCATCATCTTACGAGGAAGTGCAGCATTTGAATAAAACTGGGACACATTTCTCCTTTTTTCCCTGCATGTTTATGATTTCCTCGAAGCTAATCCCGTTGATTCCGGTTTGGCATTACTTTTAATTTTTAGTAAGTGTATTGTCTCGGAGTGCCATTTCGTGTAATTTCCATCTGAATTTTTGTTTCGATCCCCAACATTTATCATAGCGCAAAGACATTCATAAACTATATTATAAACAAAACTTGTAGACATAAATAACAAAAATTGTACGGAAAAAGTTCAAAATTCTCATCTCAAACCGATTTCCGGTATACAGAATATACACAAATTCTTTGATTCGGTAACTGCCAATAATCACTTTTCCCATACACAATCTTAAGCCACACAGGTTGAACAAAATGGCCGCACCTTGGAGAGAAGCATTGAACACTGCAATAAAGTAGGGACAGTGCATTCAGATAGATCCTGACCACACATTTCTCCTCACCATGTGCATGTGCGTGCTTGCATTAAAGTCGCAACCTGTGTGCCCAGGAAAAATCGCCACATAAAGGGAGCGAACTATTTCCAGGTTAGTGCATCCTGCAGGCTCCAGGTGATGAGCAAAAGCCTTTGCGCGACAGGCATCTTGTTCTTTTGTTCTCTTGCGCTGCAGGTTGCTACGACTAGGCCCAACGGACGTCCAGCTAATCGCACAGTTGTCTTTAGAGATTGGCTTGCTGGAAACAGCGACCAGCTGACATTCATTACAGATTTGAGGTGACGTTTGTTGTGTAAGGCTTCTTTCCAATAATTTGGGCGCCTACGTTATTGCCCTCTGCTCACTTGCAACCGGAAGAGGAATTTTGCGCCGGTTACAACGAAGGTAGCAGGCAAATTGAGTCTTCATACCAACTGTCAAAACGGCCTGCAGATGCAGCAACAGTTATTAGTGGCAGTCAAGCTTCCGCCTCCACGTTGGATGGGGCCTGTTTGGATGGGGCCTGTGACCATAATTGTGGCCATGACTGTGAACCTTGGCATAGTTCAAGAGTCTAAGTTGCCACAAACCCTTTGAGCCCTGTGATGGATTTCCGGTCCAAGGCCTGCCACAAACAAACGGCCCCTGCAGGCACGATCTAAAAACTGCAGACTGCATTAAGAGCTGCTTCGTTCAGTGTTAAAGCGCACTTTGTATGGCCACTACAGGAGCAAAAAGGTGACGGAACTTGAAACCAACCCCTACGCTGAGATAGCATGGTGGTTACCGCAGGTGCGTGCTTTAGTCTTGAAAATGTCGATTTTTTTTAGGATGCTTGGGATGAAAGATGAGTTCAACCAGAATGTAGAAGCTTTTTGTAAGTATGCACAATGCCCCATCTACCAATGATACACGTATATGTGTGTGTGTGTGACAGAGAGAGAGAGAGAGAGAGAGAGAGAGAGAGAGAGAGAGAGAGAGAGAGAGTGAAAGAGTGTGTGTGGGTGTTTATGTGTTTTTGTGCACGTGTTTATGTGTGCATGCGTGTGCCTATGTGTGCATGTCTGTGAGTACATTTTCTTTCCCTCTAGTCCACTGGTGGGCTGCAACCTGTTGAGTGGTGAACACCTGAACAATCTTTTAAACAGCACGCAATGTATGCACAATATATGCGAGACTCCTCTTTACAAGCCATTGAACCCTTGATATGCAGACGCGCGACCAATTCAGAATATCTGCCGGGCTTCAGGTGGTCACCAGCGCCACAAAAAACGACGCGCTGCAGCTGGTACGGCTTTTGTATGCAGGGCTTTGTACAAAACGGGTCGCACAAATTGGTGTTTCTTTCACTACCATTTTGTTTTAGTATCGTAGCTGGCAATACACATGAATTGGTGAATTGGTTAGGCCAGAAATGTAATTCAGCAACATGACCACTCTTTGAAGGTTTTTTTTGCTGAAACGCCCCGATGTCAACTGTGGATGGATATGGCCAACTATGCATGCAAACAGGCATTGTCGATATGTATGACCATTTCATACTTCCGTCGTGATAACACTCAAAGGAAAAAAGCAGGAGGCAACAACACTGTTGCACTACATCTTTTGTAATGCTAGTTGGGCTAAGACAAAAAGAGCCAGACACCAGACAGTTCTTCCTTTCTTGTACTCCTATCTGGTAGAAGGGTAATTTTTGGTCAACAACGCAGGAAGTGATTGGCTGCCTCTCTCTTCAAACACAGGTATTAGTGCATACCCACGAGTGATTCGCTGCCGCTTCCCACATAGGTATCAGTGTATACCCACTCCCTCATCGGTTTAAAAACAAAGGAACGCTTGCATGACGTAGACCCCTACACACACACACACACACACACACAAACAAACACACACAAAAGAATAACACACACACACAAACACAAGCAGGCTCGCCTACGAACCTGGAAGAATATGAAGGACGCTGCAAGGCAGCAATTTTTGTGGCCAAATCCGGGTGACCCTAGGCAAGAAGCTGTGGACGACAGTGACATCTTTTACCCAGAGGTACGTGCATGCATGCCTTGTTTGAACGGCAGGAAACGGGTGATAGGTAGAGTTAATGCACACCATCCGTTGCACGTGCAAAATGTTGTCTTTAGGGTGCCGCATCGTATCGCATTATTTGCAGCTTTGCATTCAATAGACTGTGGCAACAAAACTTCAGCGACTCTCACAAAAGCAGGCGCCCTCCCCCGAGGAAGTGGTGGACACCTTCTGCCTGGTAGTTGTTGACGTGGAACAGGTAAGCACTACTTTGCCTCCGCCCACCTGCGTGACTGTCGTTAGGATACGAGATAGGACAGCCAATGTATGAATCCACTTGATTCGGTGGTCAAAAAGCTTCCCTGTAATTCCTGTCACCCGTGAGTCCTGCAAATTTGATGCGTGCAGTACTAGCAGTGGCCTGTCTCAGATTGGTACTCACCTTGCCCAAATAGCAGAAAGCCCCAAACTCATGCTTCTTGTGTTAAATTATTTCGTGGTTGAAAAAAAAATGCATTCCATACAAAATCATTTAAAACAGTGCAGCCGTACTCTCTTTTTATGTGTTTTGTTGCATTATGGAGTGCAATACATGCCAGGCTCTTTTCTTTCACAAATGTCCTTGTGACCTGGAGACAGCTGTATTTGCTCAAACTGTTGAATCTGTCGGTACTGTTTTTGATCACGGAAATCAGGTGGACCATTTGTGCTTAAAAGGGAATAAGCATTGGATATACACCAGACAACAGGAAGGTGACCAGATGCAATGGACAAAGCAGTACATCAACCCTTGATGGCATGTTCATATACAATGACTGTATGGATTTCCTTGAGCAACAGGTTGTAGTGCAGGTAAACCACCTTCGTACTTGTGATAAGACGCAATATTTTGTGCATGCCAGCACGTGATGCCAGCTACCCAAGAATGAATTACTTTGCATGACAGGGTGTAACAAGCTTTTGTTAAAGGCTTTATGTTTGACGTTGTGCATGTCTGGATTGCACCTGTATGAGGGTTGAAATGAAAGCAGTGTATTTTTTTGATTGAGCTTACAAACTACTACTTGCAATCATGGAAAGTCACTCGGGAAGCCAGAAGGATTGAATGCAAAGCAAATAATAGATGGGTTTTCACACAAAAAACTCGCTCAAAGCTCTGCTAGGAGTTTATGTCTAAGCAAGATCAAGCACGCTTCCTTTCTACTGAAAGACGTTATATGAAAAGCACGTATATTAATGTTATTTCAGCCGCTCAAGAGGGGGGCTTTCCCAACAAAGGCGGGAACTGATGAATGACAATCCTCGTTCTCTGCTTCTCTCCTTCAGCTTTTGCTGCTGGCTCAATTAACAAGTTGACGCACTTGCTGAGTCTTACAATTCGTTGGCTATGTGATGGTTATTTAAATCAGATCAGACCTAAAAACAGACCCATCAATTTTGCCTCTGAAAAACTGCATAAATATGCTGTATACAAAACAATAACGCCTGCAGTCCAGTTGTGGGCAAGGACATTTCCGCACAAATGTCCACTTCCTCATTTAAGTGGTCTACAACTTGGTTTTGGCGGTAAGGGGCTTTTTAGGTCAGCTTTTAGCAGCTGGCTCATAGATACTTTTTACCTCAATCACACTGGGTGATACCAAAGTGGTTCCTTTCCTTGAATAATTTAGGAACTCCCTAATGTGTGGACTGCCCACAGGCAGCGGTTTAATTGCCTGCATAGTGTTTCCTTTTTCTACAGCCATGGAATCCTGTTGGTCCATGCCGAGATTCCTGTTGGTCTGTCATGCTAAATCAGTGGCATGGACGAATTGTGTGATTTTCTCTGGATTAATAATATGAGCAACGGTTTTACGGTATTTTAGTTGTTTGGCCAGTTTAGATGGTCCTCTTGTAACAAACTCGCTCTTTTCTCAGACTTGTCTGATAACATGCATCTGCTCGGGGCTCGGGGTGTTGCGTAAGCCGCCGCTTCCTTCTCGCGTGGAGAGGGAGGAGACATTTAACACACCTTTATGGGGGGGCTTTTGGCAGGACACGGACGTCCAGCGCGACCTCTTGCATAGCGGAAGCACACACAGCAGCAGCAGGGGGGAGTGCCAGCACAGCGGGCCGGGTAGAAGCGGAGAAGGGAGGAAAAACCAAACGCCTACCACCTCTGAACCCATCGACAATCACGTCATTCCACACCAACCACGCCATGCCCCACCACCAAGATCTAGCCACAGCAGCAGCAGCAGCAGCAGCAGCAGTGGGGGGATGGGTTGGCATCTGTCCATGCCGGGTGTTTACACTACTACACCTTCTTTCTTTCCTTGTAGACCTCATCAGAACCAGCTAAGCGCTGCAAAGGAACGGCAAAAGCAGGACCCTACACCATTCTCTAACAAAAGGAACAACACAAGAACCCTCCACCTTAACCCTCCACAACATCCTCTTGGCTGTCATGATGAACCATGGTACCATCTTAAGCATGGATTACTAGTAGTATGGGCCATAATCTAGTTTGTTACAAGATGACATTTAGACAGGCCAAATAACCAAAATAAATTTAAAATGGTTGCTCGCGTTATAAATCCCAGGGGAAATCACACAGTTCGTGCCACTGATTTAGCATGACAGGGTGGTGTGGGTGGCACTATCTACTATACTTCAGAGGTTGCAGGTTAACCTTACCTAACAAATGTTACAAGGTTTACAAGGTTTACAAAGAGCTCGGCCTTCAGTCAAGAAGTGCTAGCCTGCTTATAAAAAACATCTAGTTCATGGATGGAAAAAGAAAGCTTTTTGTTGTTATTCTGGCTCAAAAATAGACACATCGTAAGCTCCTGTTTGGGGGAACAGAGATGCATTTGTTTTGCGGAGAGAAACACGTGGGGATTGACGCAGTGAAAAAGGACATGCTGCTTATCTTGAATATCATCAGCATCCCACAGGTTACAGGTAGGGGGGTTACTTTGGTTCCATGTCGCTGTGTCAAAACGTAGGCTGGTGCGAGCACGGAGTTTGAAGTGAGCTGTACTGCAAATGGCATTATGAGGAAGGTTAAGAAACATATATTTCAAAAGGATGTACAGCAAATGAGTGACAGAGCCCTCTTTGTAGGAAGAGCACACCATTGGTGCTAAGTGAAGCGTTTGCTGTTGTTTTCTCTTTCTTTTGGGTCTTCTCATCCTTTTGGGTGTGGGCGGCACCATCTACAACACTCACACTCTGAAGCCTTTAAGGAACTGGGTCTCGATTCTCAAAGAGTTAAGAAGCTTGCCTCCAAGCTCCATGTGCACTCTGTGAACTTTGCTGCTAAACTTGTCCATACCAGACGTGCCCTTTCCAGTACTGTTATCAACTCTCATCAGGAGCCGGTTTCAGGCCAAGCCTGCAACACTCCTGATCCCCATTAATTGTTCTTTTCCTTTTCGCGGTGGAGGAGCTTTACAATACTCGGTACCAAAGTGGCTCCTTTTTCTTAATAAATGTGGGGAGTGGCTTTCACTGCCTGTGTAGTTTTTTCTTTTTTCTTTTTCTTTTTGTTCTCTTGGATGTGTGTCAGAATAAGGTGTCCAGTACTCCAAGTATCTCTCCCTGAGGTCTACGTCTGAGATCAATGAATTCACAGTTTTGCAGCTTCTGTTTGAAGATATACGATTGTGTCAGACCATCATGGCAGAAAGAGTATGGGCTGACCAGCAATCATTGGATGATGTAATCAGCTAAAAGTAAGTCAGCATGTAAGACCTTTGTGTAGCTGTTGGAATAAGTCAAAGGCTACCCATTGATCAAGCTCATCAAAAGCTACCCACAGACCAAGGGTACAATGGGCTTTCTGTGTGGTGGGATCATTTAAATAATATCAGGATGCCCACTCACCTTGTCAATGTTATTAAGTTATTAAACAAATGTACGATGGAGACGAGTATGTTTTGATTGATGGTGCCAAAACTACCAGTACCGGTACTTCCTCTGCGCCTTTAAGAGGTGTAAAACAAGGTTGTCCTTTATCTCCTCTCTTTTTTTCCCTTTTAATCAATGATGTGGATGATGAGTTTGGGACTGGCTTTATGGGTGCTAATACTGGCACTGAGGGGCTCAGGGTAACTCACATGCTCTATGCTGACGACCTGACCCTGACAGCTAATGACCCAGTCCAATTGCAGAAAATGTTGAGACGACTGGAATCGTATGCTGCCAGGAAAGGA